>ERZ650300.258-NODE-258-length-30501-cov-13.677724_pt1 | contig 30501 bp, 30 predicted proteins | sample MGYA00376236_ERZ650300 | MGnify/ENA primary metagenome ERZ650300 (study PRJEB26733, sample SAMN07839303) | wastewater metagenome | biome: urban; feature: wastewater treatment plant; material: waste water | place: USA: North Carolina | collected 2016-04-28 ...
TATATTTTGGGAGTTATTAGTCTTTTTCTAATTATTAAAGATATGATAAGTTTAATAATAAAAAGAGATAAAAATATATAAGAATCCTTTTATTTATTATAGGATAGTATAGTTCTTACAAGAGAAAAAGGGAACATATTATTGAAAAAAATTATACTAATCTTAGGGTTTTTTACTACCTTACTTTTTAGTTCAAGTTATGAAGATGGACTAAAAGCTTACAAAAATTCTGATTTTAAAACTGCATTATTGATTTTTGAAGAATTGGCTTTAAAAGATGATTTAAAAGCTCAATCACAATTAGGTTTTATGTATTTATATGCAAAAGGTGTTGATGTTGATTTTAATAAAGCTCTTTCTTTTTTAGAAAAAGCTTCCAATAAAGGTGATGCAGAGGCTCAATATCATCTTGGGCTTATATATTTTAGTGATTTATATAAAAAACAAGATTATAAAAAAGCAAAAGCTCTGTTTGAAAAAGCTACTAATCAAAATCATTTATATGCACAAACTTTTTTAGGAATAATGTACCAAAATGGTTTTGGTACAAAACAAAATTATAGTAAAGCTTTTGAACTATTTAAAAAATCTGCTTTAAGAGGTGAAGATGTAGCTATATTTAAAGTTGGTTATTTCTATTTAAATGGATATGGAGTAAAACAAAATTTTGAAGAAGCTTTTAAATGGTATGGATTATCAAAGAATTTAAATGGAATAGCAGAAGCTCAATACAATCTTGGAAATATGTATTTAAATGGAATAAATGTAGATAAAAATGTTAATGAAGCTCTAGTATGGTTTGAAAAATCTGCTTTGAATGGAATAAAAATATCTTATAAAGCTATTGGAGATATTTATTTAAAAGGAAATGGTGTAAAACAAGATTTTAAAGAGGCTTTTAAGTGGTATGAAAAAATATCTTCACAAGGAATTGATATAGCTTTAAATACATTGGGATTAATGTATTTAAGTGGTAAAGGTGTAAAAAAAGATTATAAAAAAGCTTTGGAATTATTTGAAAATTCTGCTGCTAATGAATATGAAAAAGCTTACTCTAATATAGGATATATCTATTCATATGGATTAGGAGTTAAACAAGATAAAGAAAAATCACAAGAGTTTTATAAAAAAGCTAACGAAATATCAAATAAAAATCACATTAAACTTATTGAAGAACAATCAAAACATCTATTTTTAGGTAATACTTCTAAATTAATAGATTCATCAAACAAATCAAACTTTCTTACGATAAGTAATAATATAAAAGATAGGTTAGATATAAATTTATATTTTATGACGTCATTTGATAATAATATTTCAAATGATTTAACAAATATTCAACAACAAGAAGCATTTAAAAAATATTATGAATATATAAAACTTCATATAAATGCATCTAAAAATTATATAGTTTTTATAATATCACCTAATCAAAAACATATAGATATAATAAATTATCCCAATATATTATCAAATGATGAAAAAAATGAAATTATTAATAATTGGATAATTCCTGAACTTAAAGATATTAGCTCAAATAATATTGAAGAAAAAATAAACTTAGCATATAAAACTGGAGTTGAAAGATTAGTAGAAATTTTAAATAAAAAATACAATATAAACTTGAATAGTGATTATTATGAAAGTTTAAATAAAAGTTTACAAAAGAAATAATAACCATGAATAATACTATAAATAAATACACTCTAGATTTTCAAAATGCTTTTGCAATAGGAAATCACAACAAAGCTTTAGAAATAAGAGATAAATATCTTCATCTTACACAAAAAGAATCTCAAATAAAACATAATTATTTAAGAGAGTTTTATTATCTATTGGAAGAATCAAATGATTTAGACCTTTTGCTTAAATATTATCAATATAAAGATTTTTCAGATTCACAAAGGCATTTTCTATCAAATAAAATTGCAAAATTAGTTGTACCAGTGGATTGTGAAAAAGCTTTTGAATACTCAATAAATAATGAAATTAAATATTTAGTTGTGAAGGAATTATCAAAAAAAGATATAGAGAAGTTAATTTGTGATTTGGATTTGGCTAGAGAACAAAGAAAAATGACTTTTCAAGATTATGATGAGAGTTTATTGAAAATTGCATTTGAGTCATTTGAAAAATATCCAGAAATTTCAGAATCTATTTTGGATAAATTTAAAAATAGATTAGAAGCTCCTAGCGATATTTTAGATTTGCAAGTATTACTTGCTGTTAAAAAATCTAAAGATAATTTTGAAAATATTGATAAATATTTAAATGAAGTAGATGATTTGGATTTTGTAAAAGCAAAAGTAATATTAGAAATAGTAAATTTTTATAAAGATGATATAGACAAAGTAATAGATTTGATTTTTATAGAAATCAACAAATTTCATAGTGATTTTATAAAGTATGATACTGTTTATAATATCCAAAAAGTAACAAATAAAGATTATTCAAAAAAATTGCAAGAGTTATCAAAGAGTTTACAATTAGATGATGATAATATAAGTTTTGATAGTGAAATATGGTTTGGGTTTTTGGTGAGAAATTTGGGATTATAAAATAGGTGAAAAAAATATGAAATTGTATAAATTTAGATCATTAGATAATTTTAAATATACAGAAGATATTATAAAAAATAAAAGACTTTATGCTTCAGATTTTAGGAAATTAAATGATCCTATGGAAGGAGCCTTTAAGCTTTTACCTGATGTAGATAAAAGATTAAGAGATGCCATTATAGAACGGAAACTAGATTTAAAAGTTTGTTCTTTGTGTGAAGAGATGAATAATCCTTTGATGTGGGCACATTATGCAAATAATTTTCAAGGTATTTGTATCGAGATTGAAATTTCTGAAGATAAAGTTACAAAATTAGATTATAAAAAAAATGTTTTAAAGGTTACTAATGAGTTAAATAATACTGATAATTGGGCTAAAAAAATTTTAACTACTAAATTTCAAGAGTGGAAATATGAAAAAGAGTGGAGAATTCTTACAAATAATAATTATGTAAAAGATATTAATATTACAGCTATTTATTTAGGTATAAGAATTTCTAAAGAATATATTGAAAAACTTTCTCCAGAAACCATCTTGCAAATCGTTTCAAATGGTTATGACGAAAATTCAAGATTATTGTGCGATGAAATGCTAAGGCTTTATAAAAATGTGAGAATAGATTATGGCTCCTATAAATCTGATAAAGTAGTAGAATATTTTTCACCTTTTAATGATGCACCAATTGATGATCCCCAATACAAAGATGCAGACTTTAGCAAAGGTTGTTGGGTTACAAGTTATTGTGGGATAGGTTTTAATGGGAAAGGATATTATGCATGTGCTGTAGCAGGCGGAATTGATAGAATTGTGGGAAAGAATAGAGAAATAAAAGCACTGAATGATTTAGACCATCAAATTTTAGAAAATCAACTTAATGAGTTTTGTAGATTGTGTGGTAATTTTAAGGCATATCAAAGCAATCAAGGAGATTTTATACCTAGAGTAGAAAAAGAACCTTTTAAAAATATCGTTACCCGTTCTTGGAAGAGTATTTATAAACAAAATGCCAAGAATAAATAAAAAGTCACTAATTAATCTAATTTTTAAAATATAAAATTACTCATTCAAAAAAAACAAATTTTTAAAATATACTTCATTATGTTTATAATACAATAATGATAATTATTGATGAAAATCGCGGTTAAATACTACTATTGTGTTATTTAGTTCACTATCTAAAGCACAAAAAAATAGTCCAAGATATTAGAGAAAGAAGATTGCAGATGGAACTTACCCAAGAAGGTTTAGCGGAAAGATTGGGAGTATATTTGTCTACATTAAGGAAATTTGAACAAAAAGGAAGCATTTCTTTGAATTTCTTTTCTTTTTTAATTTGGAAAAAACTATTTCAATAATTTTAAAACATAAAAATAGTTCGCCAGAACCTTAAGGTTCTAAAATTTTGAATTAGGAAATGTTATCTATTTGAAAAACAGTAATTTATCCAATAAATTTTGTACAAAAGTAGTACAAATTCATTATTTTTGAACAAGAAAAAAAGGTGCAAAAAACAAAAAACCCTTTATTCATGGTGGTTTCGGAAGACGAAAGTTTCGTTAGAATCTTACAAAATAATATGTTGTGGTATGTTGGAAATGTACTACTTTTGTACACCTCAAAACACCTGAAAGTACCATTAATAAAAGAAAAATAAGATTCTGTATCGGGAAGTAGGTGATGATGTGATGATGTGATGATGTGAAAATTTGCGTGCTTTTGATAAATTGAACTGTATTGTCACGGAGCTATTGCACCATTATTAGTACTATAAAAATTAATGAAAACACAAAAAACAATAGAAGTTTATAGAAGGGATAAAAAAAATTATAAAAAAACATACAACATAGAGTTTGTTGCTGAATATAATGTTTCAGAAATAAGTATAAGTGAATTAAAGAATATTATCAACCCAAATAAAGATGATGAAAACGTGTTTTTAATATATACGTTAGATATTCCTCAAATAATTGAAATTCAGAATAAATCAAATGTCTTTTTTGAAATAGATAATGAAAAATTTATTTATATGTTTAGTCAATACTCTTCGTAAACATAGAATGCTCCGCGACATCTTAGTTATGGTAAGATTGATTTTCTCTTGTAAAGAAAGATTGTGCCGTAAAATAATCTAATTTGAAATAAACTCATAAAAACATAAAACTGAAATCTAGATTTTTCTTACCTTTAAAAGAAAAAATGAAAGCCTTTTTATCTTTTGTAATCCTCCTTTCATTTTTGGTTTCTTGCCAAAATAAATCCTCTGAAAAAGCATCAGAAAGCATTAAAACAGATACTATCTTACAGAAAAACGGTCAGGTTTTGAGTTATACCGTTTTTGATAAACAACTCTTTAAAATGAAGCGAGACCGCACTGTATATAGTGATGCTTACCAAAAAAGAATTGCTAAACTCGTAGAATATTATCTGGATAAAAATAACCAAACTGGTGTACAATTTCAACTTAAAAATCCTGAAGCGAAGCTGGGCTATTCTGTAGAAGAAACCGATTGGGAAGGCGTAGTTTATACCCAAATTGGCCTTTTTACAATGGGAAATACCAATATGAAAACTTTTCAATGGTTATTTTACAATGCAAAAACCCAAGAACTCTATGAGTTTGACGTTCCAAAAAATACACCTATTTTATTTCATTATCAATAAATTATGAAAATCAAACAACTACAAAGCATTTTAGACCAGCAACCTTCTGTTTCTGGAAACACTTATTTTATCTTCATTGTTTGGGGAATATCTTGGCTGTTTGCACTGGTCTTTTTACTCTTGGGAATTGGACTTTTGCTCGAAAGTTTGCTTCATTATAAAATATTTTTAGATACAGTCGCCCAAAAATTACATCTTGTGCTTACTGATGAACAGCGCTGGAACATTTCTACGAGTTTGGGATGGCTATCCATAATTCTTGCGTTGGTTTTTGGAGCGATGATTTATATCTGCAAAATGGTTTTGGTGAGAAATCACTTCATTATTTTATTAGAAGAATGGCTTATTTCTGAAATAAAAGAAGTAAAAATAAATCGCAAAATTTCAAAAAAATAACTAAATTTACTCTTATAAATACCAAATTATGAACACTATTATTAAACTTATCATTACCGCAGTTGTGGCTTATTTATTGCCCAATGTTCTCAGTGGAGTACACGTTACTACTTTCTCTGCAGCGATTATTTTTGCCATTGTATTAGGTCTTTTGAATTTATTTGTAAAACCTATTTTGCATTTATTTTCTTTTCCGATTACGCTTTTAACTTTAGGATTATTTGCTTTGGTCATTAATGCCATCATAATACTATTGGCAGACCATTTTACAGACGGCATTCAGATAGATGGATTCTGGTGGGCACTTATTTTTAGTGTGGCATTATCCATTATCACTTCTGTTTTAGAAAGCATCTTCATCAGCAAAGAATAATTCATTTCATTTTAAATATGATGCAAACCTCAAGAAATTGAGGTTTTTTTTGTCTAAAAATTTTGAAAATCCTCTTCAAAATTCTGTAAATATTTTTACCCTTGACTTTTACATCTTTACAAAAAATTAAAAACAACACCATCACCTTAAAAATATAAAGTCATGAGCAGAATATTATTTATTTTTTTATTCTTATTTTTTGGAAAAGTAAGTGCCATAAATCCCGATGATCTGTTGGGAACTTGGATGAGCACAGATAATAGTGTAAAAGTAGAAGTATATAAAGTCAATAATCAATTTAAAGCCAAAGTTCTTTGGTTTAATCATCTTTTGAGCGAGAGCAAAACGCCTATGCATTTATCTTTAGATACGAATAATCCCAATCCTGCATTGAGAAATAGAAAAATTCTAGGCATGGAAATTTTAGATGGATTGCGCTATGATGCTCAGAAAAAAGAATGGGTTAATGGAAAAATTTATGATGCTTCTAGTGGTAGATATTGGAGTTCTTGTGCCAAGTTGCTTCAAAATGGAATCTTAAAAGTTCGCGGTTTCTGGAAGGTAGAATGGATAGGAAAATCTATATCTTTTAGAAAAGTATCTTAAAAAAAAGACCTCCTAAAATGGGAGGTCTATTTTGATTTATGCTCTGTCGTATAATTTTTCGTAAAGATTGAAGAATTTTTCTTTTACTGCTTTACGTTTTAGTTTCATCGTTGGAGTAAGCAATCCATCTTCAATCGTCCAGAGCGTAGGAGTAAGCTCTATTTTCTTGATTTGCTCCCATTTTCCTAAAGTAGCATTCAGCAAATTAATATCTTTCATGATTCTTGCTTTTAGCTCAGGAGAATTCGCCATTTCTTCTGGAGTTTTGCCTATTTTAAGATGTTTTCTCTCTGCCCAAAGTTTTGCAAATGCATAGTCGGGTTGTACTAAAGCACACGGCATTTTTTCGCCGTCACCTACTACCATAATTTGTTCGATAAATTTAGAACCTTTCGCTAAATTTTCTAAAACCTGAGGCGCAACATATTTACCACCAGAAGTTTTGAACATTTCTTTTTTACGGTCTGTAATATGTAAGAAACCTTCTTCGTCTATATGACCGATGTCTCCCGTCATGAAGTAACCATCTTCTGTAAATGCTTCTTTGGTTTTTTCCTCGTCTTTATAATATCCTTGGAAAACAGAAGGTCCTTTTACGGTGATTTCTCCATCTGCTTGGATTTTTACATCTAAATTATCTAAAACATGACCTACAGTTCCTATTTTCACTCTTTCGAAAGAGTTTACCGCAATTACTGGTGAAGTTTCTGTAAGCCCGTAACCTTCTAAAATAGGAATTCCAGCACCGTGGAAACTTCTGTTCAGTTTGGTAGATAGAGCAGCAGAACCACTTACTAAAGTAATCATATTGCCTCCTAAACCTTCTCTCCATTTAGAGAATACCAATTTATCTGCAATTCTGTGTTTTAGAGATTTAGGCTTCTTCATGTCATAATTTTCAAGCAATGACAATGCCCAATAGAAAATTTTGGTTTTTAAACCACCAGCTGCAGCTCCTTTGTCTACAATTTTGTCGTACACTTTTTCTATCAAACGTGGCACAACAGTCATGTAATGAGGTTTCACTTCTTTTACGTTATCCCCAATTTTCTCAATACTTTCTGCAAAGTGAATCGAAAAACCGTTGTACATAAATAGATAAGAAATCATTCTCTCAAAAATATGACAGATAGGTAAAAAGCTTAATACTTTAATATCTGTATATTCTAATTTCCAATTTCTAGGAATTCTGTGATCAGAAGCCAACACATTTGCAACGATGTTTCTGTGCGTAAGCATTACTCCTTTTGGTCTTCCAGTAGTTCCAGAAGTGTAAATTAAAGTTGCTAAATCATCAGGTTGAATCGTTTTAGCAATGTCTTCTACTTCTTGTTGATTGTCATCATTTTCTCCCAAATCGAGTACTTCCTTCCAGTTTGCAGCTCCAGGAATTTCATCAAAGGTAAAAATTCCTTTCAAACTTTCTACCTGAGGTTTTACTTGAAGTAATTTTTCGTACAAATCTTTATCTGAAACAAAAACATATTTTATTTCCGCATTATTAAAGATATAGATATAATCTTCTACAGAAATGGTAGGATATACCGGAACATCTATTGCACCAATTTGCAAAATTCCCAAATCCATAATGTACCATTCTGTGCGGTTATTGGTAGAAATTAGCCCGATTTTATCACCCGGTTTAATCCCTAATTTTAACAGTCCTCTGGAAATTTTGTTTCCTTGACTTACGTATTCTTTTGTAGAAGTTTTTGTCCAAACTCCATTATATTTGGTCACCAAAGCATCCTCTTTCGGGAATTTGTATAGCGCATGATGAGCAAAGTCAAACAATCTTGTAACTGACATACTTTACGGTTTTTGATTTTTGTAAAAATAATACTTTTTCTTAATTAACAAATAGTTAATATCAATTTTCGTTAAAATCTCTAAAAAATGTATATTTACGCCAATTAATTTTAATACAAAAAATGGATTTTAATTTAACAGAAGAACAACTGATGATTCAGCAAGCAGCGAGAGATTTCGCGCAGACTGAACTTTTGCCTGGCGTAATAGAAAGAGATAACGAACAGAAGTTTCCTTATGAACAAGTAAAGAAAATGGGAGAATTAGGATTCCTAGGAATGATGGTTGACCCAAAATACGGTGGAGCAGGAATGGATAGTGTTTCTTATGTTTTGGCAATGGAAGAAATTGCTAAAGTAGACGCTTCTGCAGCTGTAGTAATGTCAGTAAACAATTCTTTGGTTTGTGCTGGTCTAGAAAAATTCGCTTCTGAAGAACAAAAACAAAAGTATTTAGTTCCTTTAGCAAAAGGTGAAGTCATCGGTGCATTTGCACTTTCTGAGCCAGAAGCTGGTTCTGATGCTACTTCTCAAAAAACCACTGCAATAGATATGGGAGACCACTATCTATTAAACGGTACTAAAAACTGGATTACCAATGGTGGAAACGCTCAATATTACATTGTGATTGCACAAACTGATGTGGAGAAAAAACACAAAGGAATCAATGCTTTCATCGTAGAAAAAGGTTGGGAAGGTTTTGTAATTGGTAAAAAAGAAGAAAAATTAGGAATCAGAGGTTCTGATACGCATTCATTAATGTTTACCGACGTAAAAGTTCCTAAGGAAAACAGAATTGGTGAAGATGGATTTGGTTTCAATTTCGCCATGGCGGTTCTAAATGGTGGTAGAATTGGTATCGCTTCTCAAGCTTTAGGTATTGCTTCTGGAGCTTATGAATTGGCACTTAAATACGCTAAAGAAAGAAAAGCTTTCGGTACAGAAATCATCAATCACCAAGCAATTGCTTTCAAATTAGCAGATATGCACGTGAATATTATGGCGGCAAGAATGCTTTGTTATAAAGCTGCTGCTGAAAAAGATGCAGGTCTAGATATTTCAGAATCTGGAGCAATGGCAAAACTATACGCTTCTCAAGTTGCGATGGATACTACGATTGAGGCTGTACAAATTCACGGTGGTTACGGTTATGTAAAAGAATATCACGTAGAAAGAATGATGCGTGATGCTAAAATCACTCAGATTTACGAAGGAACTTCAGAAATTCAGAAAATTGTAATTTCTAGAAGTATTGCTAAAAAATAATTGGCAAATTCTTTTCAAAATATGAAAGTCGGACAAGCAATTGTTCGACTTTTTGTTTTCATATTTATCAAATTTTTATACATTTATTCAATGAAAAAATTAAGTCTTTTTGTCGTTTTGTTTTCTTTAAGTTTTTCAGCGCAAGTTCCCACGCTTACTGATGAAATTGCGTTTCAATTATCAGAAAAACCGGTGCATTGCATCAATCAAGAATACCCCAATAAAACCGCACATGTCATCAATAATGAAATTGATGTAAAACTGACTCCCAAAGAATTGCATCCTAGCTTTTATGGCTGTTTTGATTGGCATTCATCCGTTCATGGACATTGGATGCTCGTAAAACTACTCAAAGACAAGCCTTTTCTCAAAAATAAAGAAGAGATTATTAAAATTTTGGATGGTTCTTTTCAAGCCGAAAAAATAAAAACCGAAGCAGAATATTTCCATAAATATCAAGTGGCAAAAGGTTTTGAGAGAACTTACGGTTGGGCTTGGTTGCTTCAATTAGATGCAGAATTGGCGAGTTGGGAAAATCCACAAGCGAAAACTTGGCATCAAAATCTAAAACCACTCACTGATGAAATCGTAAAATTGTGGAAAGAATATTTACCGAAACAAACGTATCCCAATAGAACAGGAGTTCATCCCAATACAGCTTTTGCGCTAAGTTTTGCCATAGATTGGGCAAGAACGGTTGGCGAAAAAGATTTTGAAAACCAACTCATCGAAAAAGCAAAATATTTCTATCTAAAAGACGAAAAAACGCCTGCTTATCTGGAACCAGACGGAAGTGATTTCTTCTCGCCAAGTTTAGAAATTGCTGATTTGATGACCAGAATTCTTCCGCAAGATGAATATGTAAAATGGTTTAATAAATTCTACGAAAAGAGAAGTATTGAGAATATTTCACAGATTCCTGTAATTTCGGATATTAATGATTATCAAACCGTTCACTTGGTTGGTTTAAGTTTTACTAGAAGTTGGTGCATGAAAAATATTGCTCAAGTTTTACCTAAAAATCACCGATACAAAAAACATTTCGAGGAAACTTCTGCCAAATTTTTAGAAAATGCTTTGCCTTTGGTTTTTAAAGGAAATTATGGCGGCGACCATTGGTTAGCAAGTTTTGCGGTGTATGCTTTGAGTAATAAATAATAAAAAATTATATATGATAACTATGAAAACAAAAAAACTATTCTCTCTTTTTTTATTTTTTACAGCCTTTTTAAATGCTCAAGAAAAATTAATTATTGGAATGTGGAATACAGTAACTGTATCAAATGACATGTTCCAGATGAATGAAAATAAAGAATTTGAATTGACTAAAAAAGGTAAAATAATTCACAATTCTAAAGATGCAATTCTAAATTTAAAGCTAGGATATTCAGAAAATCAATTTGTTTTTGACGAAAACAATAATTTCTTCGTTAAATTATCTGAAAATTCAAAATTTTTTGTTTTCAAAGGAAAATATGAAGTTGATGAACAAAATAAAACAATAAATTTAACTCTTACTAATTCAGCAGGTAGTGAATTAAAAAAATATTTTAAGTACAGTTTTAATCCTGAAGATCAAAATTATATGAAATTAGATGTCTACTTCGGTGGAGAACCTACAAAATATTTATTAAAGAGAAACTAAAAAATCCTCCAGAAAATTCTGGAGGATTTTGTTATAAATTTTTAAAGGTATAAGATAAATTCATGTAAAATTTAAATCTGTTAATCAAAAAATTTAAAAAATACACATAGTTTGTCATGCTGGAAGCATCTCAACAAAGAAAATTTAGATTCCTTCGGAATGACAAACTTTATGTTTAATTGGGATTACATAAATGTGAAAATATGTAAATAAATTGTGAACTCAATAAATTTTACTCTTTCGGCATGTATTTAGAAATATCGTCATCGTTTTTATTTTCCTCAGCATTGGTTGGTTCAGTGTTTTGAGGCGTTTCTGCTGATGGTTTTAATGCTTCCGCTGCTTTTATTTTTTCTCTTTCTAAAGCCAATTGTCTTTGGAATTCTTCTTCGCGTTTTTTCTTATTTCTTTTTGCCACGAAATACCAAACAATTCCAGCAATCAAGAAAATAGGCCAAAACGGAATAAGCGCTAAAAATAATCCACCCAAAACCGCAAATCCTTTCATAAATGCATTAGAAGATTTATCCCCGAAAGTTTCGTCTTTTTGTTCGTCATTCAGAATGTTTAAATCCTCTGCATTATTGGTTTCTGGAGTATTGTCTACCAAAGTCAGTTCCACATCGCACATTTGGCTTCCTACATAATCATTGCCTTCCACTTCTGTATTTTTAGATTCTACATTTCCCAGACTGCTCATTTTATTCACCAATTCATTAAAATTACTCAATGGTACTTTTACGGTCAAATATTGTTTGGCAATTCCTTCGTTTTCGGTATAATTTTCTGTGATAATATCTGCATTATAAGTGCTCAATTCTTGATTTAACAGGGCTTTTGCAGCAGCCAAATCTTCTACCGAAACTTGCAATCTCGTAGTTTTCGCAATAGGGTAGAGTTCACGCTTAGGAACAGGTTGATTCTGAACTTGATTTTGATTTTGAACCTCTGGTTCTGGTTGGGTTTGCGAATTGTTTTTAGAAGTTTGCTTCAAAATTTTATTGGCAGTTTCAGCAATGACTACAGCAGCATTGTCGCCACTTTTTATGGCATTATTCGCTGAATCAATCGCTTTTCTAATGTCTTGTGCTTGTTGGCTTTTGTTATCTAATTTTTTAAATTCCTTGTTGAGGGAATCTATGTTTACATTTCCTTTTTTAATGGCGTCTTCTATGATTTCTTTATGCTTATTGATTTCTGGAAGGATTACTTTTCCTACCGTACTGTTAGAATCATTGACGATTTTAGAAATAGAATCGAGGGTTTGATAACTTTCTTTTGCTTGGTTAAAAAGGCTATCTGCTGTTTTAAAGGAATCAGCCGTTTGTTGAATATCGGTTTTATTACAAGCCACCAATAATAGAGTAGCGGTAAAAAGACTAAAAATTGTTTTCTTCATTTTAATAGTTTTGTTGATGCCAAACTTAATACAAAAAATGTTCCCTAAAAATAGGTAAAAAATCGTATTTGTATTAAAATTTTGAAAATCAATGAATTGTAAAATAATTTGCAAAATTTTTACAAAAAAAATCTCCAAGTTTCCTTGAAGATTCATTTATAATCTAAAATCTATAATTTAAAATTATTTTGCATGATTCCATTCACTGATGAAGTGTAATTTTACATTCGGGAATTTTTCTTGAGTCATGTGAATCGTGAAAGCAGAATCTGCTAAAAACACCAACTGACCATGATTATCTCTTGCCATAAAACGCTGTTTTAATCTTGCAAATTCTTTGAATTCATCAGATTTTTCGTCGGCTTCTATCCAACACGCTTTATGAATTCCAATCGGTTCATACGTACATTTTGCGCCATATTCATGCTCCAATCTGTATTGAATAACTTCGTACTGAAGCGCACCCACTGTTCCAATAATTTTTCTGCCGTTCATTTCTAATGTAAACAATTGCGCCACACCTTCATCCATTAATTGGTCAATACCTTTCGCCAATTGTTTAGCTTTTAAAGGATCATCATTATTGATATAACGGAAATGTTCTGGTGAGAAACTCGGAATGCCTTTGAACTGTAATTTTTCTCCAGCAGTTAAAGTATCTCCAATTCTGAAACTTCCAGTATCGTGTAAACCTACAATATCTCCAGGGAAACTTTCGTCTACCACTTCTTTTTTGTCTGCAAAGAAAGCATTCGGCGAAGAAAACTTCATTTTTTTACCTTCTCTTACTAGAAGATAGTTTTCATTTCTCTTAAAAGTTCCAGAAACAATTTTCACGAAAGCCAATCTATCACGGTGTTTTGGATCCATATTGGCGTGAATTTTAAAGACAAATCCTGTAAAATTTTTCTCTTCTGGTTTTACCAATCTAAGGTCAGATTCTTTGGGTTGAGGCATTGGTGCAATTTCTACAAACGCATCTAGCAATTCTCTTACCCCAAAATTATTCAAAGCAGAACCAAAAAACACGGGTTGTTGTTCACCAGTAAGATATTGTTCTCTGTCAAATTCTGGATAAACTGATTCTATAAGTTCTAGTTCATCTCTTAAAGTAGCTGCAGCTTTTTCACCGATGATTTCATCTACTGAACTGTCATTAATATCATTGATAACGATGCTTTCGCCTACTTTTTGTTTCTTTTCTTCAAGAAACAACTGAATGTTTTTCTCCCAAATATTATAAATTCCTTGGAAATCACTTCCCATACCAATCGGAAGCGAAAGCGGAACTACTTTTAAGCCTAATTTTTGTTCAACTTCATCCAGCAAATCAAATGCATCTTTTCCTTCTCTATCGAGTTTGTTGATGAAAACCAACATTGGGATTTTACGCATTCTACAAACTTCTACGAGTTTTTCAGTTTGCTCTTCCACACCTTTTGCTACGTCTATTACTACAATTACAGAATCTACCGCAGTAAGCGTTCTATAAGTATCTTCCGCAAAATCTTTGTGACCAGGCGTATCGAGAATGTTGATTTTCTTTCCTTTATATTCAAATGCTAAAACCGAAGTCGCCACCGAAATCCCTCTTTGTCTTTCGATTTCCATAAAGTCGGAAGTTGCTCCTTTTTTAATTTTATTCGATTTTACAGCACCTGCTTCCTGAATTGCTCCCCCGAAAAGAAGTAATTTCTCCGTCAAAGTAGTTTTTCCAGCATCTGGGTGAGAGATAATCCCGAAAGTTTTACGTTTTGATATTTCTTGTAATAAACTCATTTGTAAATTTTGAAGTTGCAAAAATCGTTATTTTTATCGAGATTTGAAAATGATAGATGTATTTCAACGCAAAGGCGCAAAAATCTTCCAGCTTCTGACATCTAGCTTCCCGCATTTTTCTATCTTTGAACAAAATATGTTTTTAGAAATTTTTCTTTAGATTTTTTTTGAACACCCATCAACTTATCATCCTTTATGAGTATAGACAATACAAAATACAGAAATTATATTTTTGATTTCAAAGCGGCGGCAGCTTTATTTGCTGGACTATTTATTGGCATCATGGTTTTAGGGTTGTATACGCTTTTTGCTTATTTTATTCTAAAGCAAGACTATCCAGAAATACAGACCAGCATGGTATTTTTTATTGTCAGTTATCTCTGCACAGTGCTTTTTCCGATTATAGGTTTTGATGTTTTCGTGATGAAGAGTCAAGGAAAAAAGCTCAATTTTAACATGCAAACCAGACCTTTTCATGTTTATCTTATGATTTTTCCTATGATGCTGGGAATGATGTTGGTTTCTGAATTTTTAGTTTCAAGAATTCCTATTGAAGGAGAGTTTTTTGGTCCTTTGTATGATCAAATGTCTGATGCTTTTAGCACTATCGCTACAGATACTGCGGGAATTTATCTTCTTACGGTGCTTTTTGCGCCCTTTTTAGAAGAAATTCTCTTTAGAGGTATCATTCAAAAAGGATTGATTAATAAAGGTGTAAAACCAGCAAAAGCGATTATTTTTTCAGCTTTAGCCTTTGGAATTTTTCATCTTAATCCTTGGCAAACAGTCAATGCATTTTTATTAGGATTGGTTTTAGGCGTAGTTTATTACAAGACTAAATCCTTATTAATGCCCATTTTATTACATGCTTTTAATAATTTTATTTCTGCCTATTTATTACTGAATGGAAATTCAGAAAGCGTGACTGAAAACTTACATCTTCCTGAATATTACGGTCTTATAGTAGGAATTGTACTTTTATCTGTTTCTTATTATTTATTCATGTACCGAAATAGAATTTATTACAGAGAATAAGCGCTAAAAATTTAAAAATTATAAATCTTATATTTAATATTACATAATGGAAATCCTCGTTGCCACGCACAACTTACACAAGAAAGAAGAAATTCAACAGATTTTAGGCGAAAAATACCACATTACTTCACTTACTGATTATCATATTCACGACGAAATTATAGAAGACGGAAATTCTTTCCACGAAAACGCTTTGATTAAAGCTAAATTCTGCTTCGAAAAGACTGGAAAACCCAGTTTAGGAGATGATTCTGGATTGGTAGTTCCAGCACTTGATGGAAGACCGGGAATCTATTCTGCACGTTACGCAGGGAATCATGATTTTGATAAAAACATGACCAAAGTTCTTGAAGAAATGCAAGACAAAAATGATAGAGAAGCTTATTTCATCACCGTTTTATGCTTGTACAACGAACATGGAGCAGAATACTTTGAAGGTAGAGTTTATGGAGATTTAAGCACCGAAAGAAGTGGAAACAAAGGTTTCGGTTATGACCCGATTTTCATTCCCAAAAATCATGAAATTTCTTTTGCAGATATGCCTGCAGAACAAAAAAATGCCATGAGTCACCGCAAAAATGCTTTAGATAAATTTCTTGCATTTTTAGAAAAGTAGTTTTTATACAAACAAATTTCCCACAGATTCCACAGATTTCAGAGATTAATAAATAGTTTTCTACTTTTGATATTAGAATAATTTTCACGAAATTTGCAGACTTTAAACCTCTAAAAATCATCATTTAAGCATTTTGAGCACCTATTTAACAATTCTCGGCTATAACTCAGCAATTCCTACTGTGAAATCTGCACCTACTGCGCAATTTCTAGAAATGGAAGAGCGTTGTTTCCTCATCGATTGTGGTGAAGGAACACAAGTTCAATTGAGAAAAGCTAAAGCCAAATTTTCTAAAATTAATCACATTTTTATCTCGCATCTTCATGGTGACCATGTTTTTGGTTTGCCAGGATTGATTTCTAGTTTTAGACTTTTGGGTAGAGAAACTCCACTTCATGTGTACGGTCCGAAAGGAATTAAAGAAATGATGGAAACTATTTTTAGAATTACCGAAACGCACCAAGGCTTCGAAGTGGTTTTCCATGAACTTTCTTCTAAAAAATCAGAAAAAGTTTTCGAGGATAATCGAGTAGAGGTTTTCACTATTCCGTTAGACCATAGAATTTACTGTAACGGTTATCTTTTTAAGGAAAAACCAAAAGAAAGACACCTCAATATGCAGGAAATTTCTAAATATCCTGAAATTGAAATCTGTGATTATCACAATTTAAAACGTGGCAAAGATATTCAGTTGAGCGATGGTTATATTCTCAAAAATGAAAATTTAACGAAACCTGCAGAACCTTCTGTTTCTTATGCTTTTTGTAGTGATACTCGATATTTAGAGAGCATTATTCCTATTATTAAAAATGTAGATGTTTTGTATCACGAAGCAACTTTTTTACATGATTTAAAGAAAATGGCAGATTATACCGGTCATTCTACTGCTCTAGAAGCTGCTAAAATTGCCAGAAAAGCCAATGTTAAAAAATTGATTTTAGGTCATTTTTCTAATCGCTACAATGATTTATCGGTTTTTCTCAATGAAGCCTGTGAAATTTTCCCTGAAACTTATCTTCCGGAGCAATTGGAAGCCGTTAAAATTTAAGATTTACGATTTTTGATTTATCATTTTTATTTCGCAGTTAGAACTTCAGTCTAGTCAGCCAGTAAAATTTAAAAAATCAAACATCTCACAAATTATGATGAACGAGCAAGAAATCTTTGAATTTCTCAATCAAAAAGCCGAACAATACAATCATGTAGATTTTATTGAATTAGACCCTATTTCTATTCCGCATCAGTTTTCTTTGAAACAAGACATAGAAATTTCAGGATTTTTCGCGGCTACAATCGCTTGGGGAAATAGAAAATCCATCATTACATCTGCTCAAAAAATCATCGATTTTATGGGAAATTCTCCTTACGATTTCGTGATGAATGTTACCCTAAAAGATTTCAAAAAATTAGAAAATAAGGCGGTTCATAGAACTTTCTCAGCAGAAGATTTTCAACAATTTATCTTGAATTTGAAAAGCGTTTATACTGAATTTGAAAGTTTAGAAAACTTATTTCTTTTAAAAGAAAACGAAGAAAATTATTATCACGCTATTGAAAGATTTAGAACTCGTTTTTTAGGAGAAATTCCGCACAGAAGCCATAAACATGTGAGTTCTCCTTATAAAAATTCAGCTTCAAAAAGATTGGTCATGTTTCTGCGATGGATGGTTCGCCAAGATAAAAAAGGCGTAGATTTTGGCATTTGGAAAAACCTTTCTCCTCAATATTTATCCATTCCATTAGATGTTCACACTGCGAATATTTCCAGAAAATTAGGAATTCTCACCAGAACTCAAAACGATTGGAAAGCCGTAGAAGAACTCGACCAAATCATCAGAAAATACAATCCAGAAGATCCTGCTGTATACGATTATGCGCTTTTTGGGATTGGTGTTTCTAAAGAATTATTATAGAAAATTTTTCTAAATGTGGAGGAGTGCTTTTGCGATAGCAAAGTAGATTAACACGCCTAAAATATCATTAGAAGTGGTGATAAACGGACCTGTAGCAATTGCGGGGTCTATTTTATTTTTCTCCAGAACAATAGGAACAATGGTTCCAATAATCGCCGCTACCATAATTACTGCTAAAAGAGAAATAGAAATGGTCACAGAAACCATCAAATCATTATGGTTAATCAATAAATTGAATCCAAAAATAATTAAAGAAAGTATCATTCCTGAAGCTGCAGAAACGCTTACTTCCTTGAATAAAGTTTTAAAAGTATCTTTTCCTAAAGTATTATTCGCTAAACCTTGTACGATAATCGCCGAAGCTTGAACTCCAATATTTCCCGCTGTTGCTGCAATTAGTGGAACGAAAAACATCAATGCAGGAATGTCGTGCATCGCATTTTGATTGCTTTGCAACACTCTAGAACCAATTAAACCACCTACCATTCCAATGAATAGCCAAGGTAATCTCGCTTTGGTTAAATGAAAAATGGTGTCACTAGAGTCAACGTCTTGAGAAATCCCCGATGCTAACTGGTAATCTTTTTCTGCTTCTTCGGTAATAAAGTCGATAACGTCATCTACCGTAATTCTTCCGACTAATTTTCCTAATTTATCTACAACAGGAACTTCGAACAAGTCATATTTTTGCATAAAACGCGCAACTTCTTCAGCAGATTCTGTATCTTTAACGTATTGAATTTTAGAGTTATAAACATCTGAAACTCGAGTAGAAGATGAAGTGGTTAATAATTTTTTAAGACTTAACAAACCCAGTAATTTTTCGGAATCATCTACTACATAAATAGAGTAGACTTCTTCCATTTCTTCGGCTTGTTTACGCATCTCTTTGACCGCAGAAATGATAGAAAGATTCTGATTTACTTTTACCAATTCGGTTGCCATCAAACCTCCTGCTACATCTTCATCATAACGCAAAAGTTCTACAATGTTCTGTGCGTGTTCCTCGTCATTTAAGTGCTGAATAATTTCATCTTGTTGATATTCAGGCAATTCGGCAATAATATCTGCCGCGTCATCGGAATCTATTTCGTTGATGATATTATCTGCAATCTCTTTGGTAGAGAAGTTTTTTAGGAATTTTTTACGCGCGTCTTCGTCTATATAGAGTAGTACTTCTGCAGAGCGCTCATTATCCATAATTTCGTAAAGAAATTTTTGATCTTCTTCTTCTAGAATTTCAAAAATATTGGCAATATCTACCGCTTCTACTTCCGAAATGGCTTCAGAAACAGCTTTTACATTTCTTTCCTCGATGAGAAACTGTAAGGTGTGCGATATTTTTTGCTCTTCAATCACAGAAATTAATTGGGATAAAAAGTTAGAATTTTTGCAAAAATACAAAATAAGAGTTCAAAAATTCGCATTAATAATCATTAAAGTCAAATTTTAGTCGATTTTTAATCGTAATTTTGTCAGAAAATTAAGCAAAATGAAGTTTAGAGAACTTAAAACAGAAAATAGTACGATGCTCGATAAAATGGCAGACAGCGTTATCAGTTGGATTGGTTCTACCTCTTCATTGGTCTTTCACACTTTGCTATTTATTACCAGTTTTTTACTTCCGCTATTTAAAGTTGTAGAATTCGAAGAAATGCTTTTGGTTCTCACTACGATTGTGTCTTTAGAAGCCATTTACTTGTCGATTTTCATTCAGATGTCTGTCAACAAGAGCAATAAACACATAGAAGTGATTAAGGAAGATGTAAACGAAATTCAGGAAGACATTGATGAAATCCAAGAAGACATCGATGAAATTCAGGAAGATATTGACGAAATTCAAGAAGACATCGACGAAATTGCTGATGATGAAGACGAAGATGAACACAAAGAAAAAGCTCAAAAAGTAATTCTCAAGAGCAATGTTTCTAATAACAAGCAAGAAATCAAGGAATTAAAAGCGAAAATTCACGATTTACAAGCAAAACTTGAAGATTTGATACAGAAAGATTTTAATTAATTTTTTGCAGCTTTCCATTCTTTCGTGAAGTTGATAAAATCTTCTACACTCAGTTCTTCTGCACGTTTATCCATAAAAGCATGAGATTTTAACACTTCTGGAATATCTAGAGATTTCAGTGCATTGCTCAGTTTTTTTCTTCTTTGGCCAAAACCTGTTTTTACAATTTGTTTGAAAAGAATTTCATTGCCTTCTAAACCTTCTTTTCTGTTTCTGGTAAGTTTGATGACTCCAGATTTTACTTTTGGAGGTGGATTAAAAACGTTTTCGTGAACGGTAAACAGATATTTTACATCATAATACGCTTGAACCAAAACCGACAAAATGCCATAATCTTTGGTTCTGGGAACCGCAGCTGTACGTTCTGCCACTTCCTTTTGGAACATTCCTACCATTTCTGGAATCTGTTGATAATTTTCTATAATCTTAAAAAGAATCTGAGAAGAAATATTGTAGGGAAAATTGCCAATTACCGCCACTTCTCCAGAGAAAATATCATTTAAATTAATTTTGAGAAAATCACCTGTAAAATGTTTATTTTCAAGTTTTTGATAATGTAATTTTAGGTATTCTATGGATTCTGTGTCTATTTCTGCAACGTAAGTTTCGGTAGGTTTTTCGAGGAGATATTTGGTTAAAACACCAGTTCCAGGACCTACTTCTAATACATATTGATATGGTTGAAAGTCAAGACCTTCTACGATTTTTTTGGCAATATTTTCATCAGTTAAAAAATGCTGACCAAGATGTTTTTTTGCTTTTACGTTCAAAATTTTTAAGATTTTTTAACACAGTTTTGTGTTTGTTCAGGGGCAAATTTCGGAGTTTTTTTTCTATTTTAGCAGAAAATTTTTTATTGATGGCAAAATTAGCAGAAGATTTAAACAAGAAAAGGCTCCGTTCTAGCAACATTACCGTATCCATTAGTATTGCATTGGTATTATTTTTAGTAGGACTTTTTGGGTTGATATTGATAAATGCTCAAAAATATTCAGATTATATCAAAGAGCAATTGGTGGTAGAAGCTTATTTTGATGACTATATAGACCCTAGAGATTCTGCGAAAGCAGAGCAGTTGCAAAAATTAACTTACGAAAGAATAAAATTACAGCCTTTTGTGAAAAAAGCTAAATTTATTTCTAAGCAAGAAGCTACTGAACTTGCCAAAAAACAATTGGGTATAGAAACAGATGCTCTTTTTGAAGGAGATATTTTCCCACCATCTGTAGAAGTTACTTTGAAACCAGAATACGTAGATCCTGCAAAAATAAATGATGTTGTAAAAAAACTACATGAAGTAGAAGGCGTAAAAGAAGTGAAAAACGACAGTAAATTGACGATTGAAGTTTACAATAACCTCAATAGAATTTTGACTTGGATTTTGGCATTTTCTATCTTATTCTTAATCGTAGCAATGGTGTTGATTAACAACTCTATCCGTTTAAAAATATTCTCTAAACGTTTCATTATCAAGACTATGCAATTGGTAGGTGCAAAACGCAGATTCATCTTAAAACCATTTGTAAAAGAAGCGGTGATTTTAGGAATTATCGGTGCTATTATTGGTTTAACAGCTTTATTTACAGGTTGGTATTTCTTTACCAGCGAAATCGGGACTCCATTTGTACAAGACACCAATCAATACATTTGGTTAGTTGCAATCGTATTTGGAGTGGGAATTCTTATTACCGTCATCAGTACAGTTTTTGCAACTTGGAGATTCTTAGCATCTAGCGTAGATGATTTATATTACTCATAGAAAATTTTAAAAATGTCTAAAAAACAAACTATAGAAAAGTCTGAATCCCAGCACAATCCTTTTTATTTTGGCAAAAAAAACTATCAACTCATGTTGGTGGGATTGGCTTTAATTTTAGCAGGATTTCTTTTAATGCTCGGTCCAGATGCTAATACAGTCGACGGAAAACTAGATCCTAATGCTTGGAATGAAGACATTTTTTCCATCAGAAGAATCAGAATAGCGCCGTTATTGGTGATTTCTGGATTTGTAGTTCAGGTTTTCGCGATTCTTAAAAGAAACAAATAAAAACATTTTAAAAACTAAAGAATTAAAAGATTTGAATTGGTATTTGAATCTTTTAATTTTTTTATCACAATACAGTTTATGGATTTAATCAGAGCAATTATTATTGCAATCATAGAAGGACTTACCGAATATTTACCCGTTTCTTCTACCGCACACATGATTTTCACGAGTTCATTTTTTGGAATTCAAGAAGATGAATTTGTTAAAATGTTTCAAGTTTCTATTCAGTTTGGAGCTATTTTGGCGGTAGTCTTTTTGTATTGGAAGAAATTTTTTGATTTTAAAAACATCAAATTCTATTTGAAATTGGCAGTTGCCGTTTTACCAGCTTTGGTTCTAGGAAAATTATTTGATGATAAAATAGAAACGGTATTAGAAAAACCTATTCCCATTGCAGTTGTTCTGATTTTGGGTGGTGTCATTTTACTTTTTATCGACCAAATTTTCACCAAACATACGATAGATGACGAGAAAGATATTACTTTCAAAAAAGCATTAACGATTGGTTTTTGGCAATGTCTAGCGATGATGCCAGGAACGAGTAGAAGTGCGGCTTCTATTATTGGTGGAATGCAACAAAACCTTACCAGAAAAGCAGCTGCAGAGTTTTCATTCTTTTTGGCAGTTCCTACCATGTTAGCGGTTACCTTTTATTCGATTTTTGTAAAAGATTGGAATCATAATGGAGTTGAGCAAAAAGGTTACGAAATGATTTTTGCGACTCCAGAAAACACGATGAGTTTTTTCGTGGGGAATTTGGTAGCATTTGTAGTAGCAGTTATTGCGATTAAGTTTTTCATTGGTGTTTTGACCAAATACGGCTTCAAACCTTGGGGTTGGTATAGAATTATCGCAGGGATTTTATTGCTGATTTATTTTGGTTGGGTGAAGTAATTTCATTTTATACTTTTTACTTTGAACGCAGAAGATTTTTTAAACGGACAAGTACTTTTGGTGGACAAGCCTTTGGATTGGACCAGTTTTCAGGCTGTTAATAAATTGAAGTACAAACTCAAAAGAGAGTTCCATCTTCCTAAAAAATTTAAAATCGGTCATGCTGGAACGCTGGATCCTAGAGCAACAGGCTTATTGATTGTCTGCACCGGAAAATTCACCAAGAAAATTCCAGAAATTCAAGATGCGCCAAAAGAATACATCGCCGAAATAAAAATTGGCGTACAAACCGAATCTTACGACACCGAAAAACCAGAAATACTTCACACTGATTATTCACACATTACAGAAGATTTCATCCAAGAAACTTTGGCAAAATTTGTAGGAGAAATTGAGCAAAAACCGCCTGTTTTTTCGGCCATAAAAATAGATGGAAACCGCGCTTATGATTTAGCAAGAGCTGGTCAAGAAGTAGAAATGAAATCTAGGAAAACGACCATTCATTATCTCAATAACATCGAAATTCATCTTCCTTTTGTCACTTTTACCGTAGGTTGTAGCAAAGGAACTTACATCAGAAGTTTAGCACACGATATTGGTCAAAGTTTAGGAGTTGGTGCTTATCTTACTCAACTCAGAAGAACCAAAATAGGAGAGTACCATGTAGAAAATGCACATGCAGAAATTTTGGAAAATGAGTTTAGATTTGAAAATTTCTAACCATGAAAAACTATTACTTTTTATTCATTTTTATTAGTTTTTTAGGATATTCTCAGCAAAAAGGAAATCTTAATCAAGGAATTTATTGGAGTACAGATGGTCAAGTTGCCTATGGATTGGCAAAAGCAGTTGCAGACATCGTCAATGAAGATAACAATGTAGATTTTAATGCCAATGCTGGAATCACTTCTGTTATTGGTTTTCAACCGATTCATAGAATAGGTTTAGGCGCTGGTTTTCGATACAATTACATTTATGACAATATCCATAATTTGTACTTTTTGGTTCAGCCAAAAATTTATTTAGACAATACATCAGATTCTGGATATATCTATCTCAATGCAGGATTTGCCCTTACTAAAAGTGATGTAAGAAAAGCCAGAGTATATACTTTAGGCATTGGTGACCAAAACCCAATCAATGTGAGAATGAATTATTATTACTCCTTTTTTCTGGAAAATCACAGCATGAATTTCGGAGATGGACTAAAGAGTAACTTTTATATTGGGTTAAATCTTGGAATTACTTTTCACTCCAATAAAGTGAGAGAAGAATAAAAAAATTAAAATTTGTGGAAACGCGTATCAATAAATATTTATCAGAAGTAGGTTTTTGTTCGAGAAGAGAAGCCGATAAACTTTTGGAACAAGGAAGAATTACCATCAATGGCAAAAAGCCAGAATTAGGAACTAAAGTTTCTGATGCTGATGAAATTTGCGTAGATGGCAAAAACATCAAAAAAACAGAAGAAAAACACGTTTATATCGCCTTTAACAAACCCATCGGAATTGTTTGCACCACAGATACCAAACGTGAGAAAAATAATATCGTAGATTATATCAATCACCCGAAAAGAATTTTCCCCATCGGTAGACTTGATAAACCTAGTGAAGGTCTTATTTTATTGACTTCTGACGGTGATATTGTGAATAAAATTTTACGCGCCAGAAACAACCACGAAAAAGAATACATTGTACGTGTAGACAAACCGATTACCCCAAAATTTCTAGAAAAAATGCGCAATGGTGTTCCGATTTTAGACACCGTAACCAAAAAATGCGAAGTAGAACAAATCGATACTTTGCAATTTAGAATTGTACTTACCCAAGGTTTAAACCGCCAAATCAGAAGAATGTGCGAATATCTAGGTTACGAAGTAAAAAAACTGAAGCGCATTAGAATCATGAACATCAAACTGGATTTACCCATAGGAAAATGGAGAGATTTAACCGATGCTGAAATGAAAGAACTGGCTCAACTTCTCCAAGATTCTAGTAAGACTTTTGATTAAATTCATCGGAATTTCTCACAAAAAAAGACTGATGGCAAAACTTCTTTGCTTTTCTCAAAGCATTGTCGTTTCTGTCATCAGTCCGGAAACATTGCCTCTGCAATCTTTATTGCTTCAACTCCCGAAAAATGTTTAATTGCATCTTTTTAAATTCTATCCGCAGATATTTCTAAAAATTTTGCCATTTTTCATTAAAACATATTCCATTGCTCGGGCAATTTTATCAACTTGAATTTGGATTAAATTATTTTCTTATCAAACACTTTCGTATTCTTCTGAAAAACAACCAAAGTCTACGTTGACTATTTTTAAGTCTTACTTTAAGAATCTTAGTTTCTTTATCTCTTTGTTTCAAAATTCTTGTGAGAAAATTTTAAAAACTATTTATTAATAAATTAAACTTTGTTCTTTTTTTGTTTCAAAATCAAGTATGAAGAAACTTCACAACTTTCAATTTTCAACCTAAAAGATTGACTTGTTTATTGATGTAAAGGTAGCGTAGAAATTTACTTTTTATAGACTAATTTGCTTACTGTTTACTCACTTTAAGACATGATTTATGCACAATCATTTTCATCTAAAAGTCTTTATTGATGGAAGTTTACAATTTTATTCACAAAATAAACACTTAGGAAGCCTCATAAAAATGTATTAGTTTTTAATTTCCAATTGATTGAAAAGCCATTCATAAACAGATTATTCCATTCTTTTTACAGGCTCTAAATTTTTTAATTCTTCTTCAGTAAAAAGTCTGTAAATAATTTTAAAAGTCTTTCCTAATGGTGTTTCTAAAGAGAAACCTCCAGGTCCAAAACCATCTAAAACATCTAACGTGAAATGCGAAAATTTCCAGTATTCAAATAAATCTCTATCAATCCAAAATTCAAAACCATCTACCAAACCAATCATAGCATCATTGGTTCTTACGTAGAAACCTCCTTTTTCAAAACATTGAGGCTGGGTTCCTTCGCAGCAACCCCCAGCTTGGTAAAACATTAAATCACCGTGTTTTTCTTTTAGCGTTTTAATGACTTCCAACGCTTTTTCTGTTACGTCTAACCTTTTTACCATTTCTAAAAATTTTTAATAAAATTAAAAAAAGGAATGCTGATGAACAACATTCCTTCAAGTTTAAAATACAAGTAAACTAGAAAAATCCCAGTTTATTTTTGTTATAAGAAATCAACATATTTTTTGATTGTCTGTAATGATCAAGCATCATTTTGTGGTTTTCTCTACCAATACCAGATTGTTTGTAACCACCAAAAGGTGCACCAGCTGGATATGCGTGATATTGGTTTACCCAAACTCTACCTGCTTTTATCGCTCTAGGAACTCTGTATAATTCATGTGCATCTCTCGTCCAAACTCCCGCTCCAAGTCCATACATAGTATCGTTCGCAATTTCTATCGCTTCTTCTGTAGATTTAAAAGTAGTTACCGCTAAAACTGGCCCGAAAATCTCTTCTTGGAAGATTCTCATTTTGTTGTGCCCTTTAAAAATGGTTGGCTGAATGTAATATCCACCTTCTAAATCTCCACCTAGATGATTCACTTCTCCACCACAAAGCAATTCTGCACCTTCTTCTTTGCCTAATTTGATGTAAGAAAGGATTTTATCTTTTTGAATTTGTGAAGCTTGAGCACCCATCATTACGGTTGGGTCAAGAGGATTTCCTGTTTTGATGGCTTTAGTTCTTTCTACCACTCTTTCTAAGAATTTATCAGCAATAGATTCATGAACCAATAATCTAGAAGGACAAGTACAGATTTCACCTTGATTTAAAGCAAATAATACCGCTCCTTCAATGGCTTTGTCAAAAAATTCGTCATCTGCATCCATCACAGAAGGGAAGAAGATATTAGGAGATTTACCTCCCAATTCTAAAGTCACAGGAATAATATTTTCTGTAGCATATTGCATTACCATTCTACCCGTAGCTGTAGAACCTGTAAACGCTGCTTTCGCCACTTTTGGATTGGTCACTAAAGTTCTTCCTAACTCCGCTCCGAAACCATTGACAATATTCACCACACCTGCAGGAAGTAAATCTTCGATTAGTTCCATTAAAACCATAATAGAAACAGGTGTACTTTCTGCTGGTTTCAGAACTACACAGTTTCCTGCAGCTAGAGCAGGAGCTAGTTTCCAAACTGCCATTAGAATAGGGAAGTTCCAAGGAATAATTTGTGCGATTACACCAATAGGTTCGTGTACAATGATAGAAACGGTGTCTTTGTCTAATTCAGAAATAGAACCTTCTTCAGCTCTTATTACACTAGCAAAATATCTGAAATGGTCTACTGCCAAAGGTAAATCTGCCGCCATAGTTTCTCTAATGGCTTTACCATTATCTACGGTTTCTACTGCAGCGATATAGGGTAGATTTTCCTCAATTCTATCTGCAATTTTATTCAAAATAATGCTGCGTTCTGTAGCAGAAGTTTCGCTCCATGTTTTGAAAGCTTCAGATGCAGCATCTACAGCCATTTCTATGTCTTGTTTCGCAGAATGTGCAGCTTTTGCCATAACTTTTCCATCAAGTGGAGAAAGCACTTCGAAATACTGTCCTGTAGAAGGAGCAGTCCATTTTCCATTAATGTAATTGTCGTATTTTTCTTTTAAAACCGGACGATTGATGTGTGTTGACATAATTTGTTGAATTTTTAATTTTCAGCCAAATTATCTTAAACATGACAAATGTCATGGTAAAATCGTCTCAAATGATAGTATAATAGTGTTTTGAAAATATTGATTATAATACTTTAATATAAATCTTGTTTGATTGAAAAATTATTATATATTTAGGCAAATTGATTATTTTATCAAAAATATCATTCATGCATTATGATACGAGAAGACAAACATTTGCTCTATACGCCTGAATTAACGGGACATGAGCAATTACAAAATATAATAGAAAACAAGACTACATTTACTTTAAATAATTGTGAATTTTCTCTGTATGAAACGCATAAGAAGACAGAAGATGTTAAACTAAAGTTTAATGATTTGACTTTTACAGCGATGTTACGAGGGAAAAAGCACATGAAATTGGAAAATAAATCTGAGTATTTTGATTATTTTCCTGGTGAAACGGTTTTAGTTTCTCCCGGTGAAACAATGGTCATCGATTTTCCAGAGGCAGACGAAACTCCTTCACAATGTATTGCATTAAGTTTCAGTCCAGATTTTGTAGAAGAATCTTTGCATTATCTCAATACCAAATTAATGAAAGTAGACGACAGCACTTGTTGGAGAATTTCTAGCGAAGAATTTTATCTGTTCAACAGTTTACCATTGGCATCTGCAACCAATAATCTCATGAGAATTGCCATGGAAGATAATATGAATAAGGATATTATGGCAGATTTGGCGCTGAAAGAATTATTGGTAAGACTGATGCAAACTCAAGCAGGAAAACTCATTGAAAACGATTACAAAACCCTGAAAACTTCAAACCGATTGGCTTTTATCATAGATTATATTAAAAACAATCTGCATCAAAAATTAAGTATTGAACATTTGGCCAAATTGGCTTTCGTAAGTAAATCTAATTTCTTTAAACTCTTTAAATACGAACTTGGAACATCGCCTAATGAATATATTCTTCAACAAAGAATAAAACGTGCAAAAGAACTCCTCAAAGAAAACCAAAGCATCAAAGAAGTAGCTTTTGCTACTGGTTTTTCTGACACCAATCACCTCATCAAAACCTTTAAAACTTTTGAAGGTATTACTCCGAAAAATTATCAACGAAATTTATTTTCAGAATATAAAATCGTTTCTTAAATAAACAAAAACCGCTTCAAAAATTTGAAGCGGTTTTTAAGTATAGTTGAATTAACAAATTTTAGTAAGAATTTTTCTCTACAAAATGCTTAGCAATTTTCTCAGTTAACGCGATTACGTTTGGCTGATTGGTATATTTTGTAAATCTTCTAAGACCAGAAAGCATCATTCTTTGCTCATCTCCATCAGCGAAAGAAACTATTCCTTCTTTAGCAGAAGTAATTACTTTTTCTACCGCTTTGTAAAGGTTTAATTGAGCCATTGCAGCTTCCACAGAATCTGGAGCAAAGTTTTTCTCTACTCTTAAAATTGTAGATTCTGCCATATAAATTTGGTTCAAAATCTCCGAAGCATTGATTAACAAATGTTGTTGTTTTTCAATTTCCATCATATATTTTTGAAGAGCAGCGCCAGAAACCATTAAGAAAACTTTCTTAAGATTAGCAATAATGGCTTTTTCTTCGCTCATAAATTCTGAATAATCAGGCGTTTCAAAAGAAGGAATGCCCATTAATTCTTTACCAACTGCCATTGCAGGAGACATTAAATCGATTTCGCCTTTGAAAGCTCTCTTCACCAACATTCCTACAGAAAGAAGTCTGTTGATTTCGTTAGTACCTTCATAAATTCTAGAAATTCTAGCATCTCTCCATGCTGCTTCCATTGGTGTATCTTCAGAGAATCCCATACCTCCAAAAATCTGAATTCCTTCATCAGCTGCTTTTTGAGCGATGTCTGAAACATAAACTTTTAGGATAGAACATTCTACCGCAAATTCTTCCACACCTTTTAATTCTGCTTCTTGGTGAGACATTCCACCTGCAACTAAAGCATCAATTTTATCTTGAATATCTTGAGCCGCTCTGTAAGAACCAGCTTCTGAAACGAAAGTAGCAGTAGCCATTTCCGCTAATTTTTTTCTAATGGCTCCGAAAGTAGAAATAGGAGTATTGAACTGTTTTCTTTCGTTTGAATATTGAACAGAAAGGTTGAAAATTCTTCTCTGTGCATCTAAACAAGCAGCAGCTAATTTAATTCTACCTACATTTAATGCATTTAAAGCGATTTTGAAACCATTGTTTCTTTCACCCAAAAGACATTCTACAGGAACTTTCATATCATTGAAGAAAACCTGACGAGTAGAAGAAGCTCTAATCCCTAATTTGTGCTCTTCTTCACCGAAAGTAAGGCTTTCAGGATTTTCTAGTTCGCTTCTGTTTACTACGAAACCAGTGATATTTTTATCATCATCAATTTTAGCAAAGAATGTGAATGTATCTGCAAAACCTGCGTTAGAAATCCACATTTTTTGTCCGTTAATGATATAATGTTTACCATCTTCAGACAATTTAGCTCTTGTTTTTCCAGAGTTTGCATCAGAACCAGCATCAGGCTCAGTTAAACAGTATGCTCCAAACTTCGTTCCAGCTGCTAAATCTGGTAAATATTTTTGTTTTTGTTCTTCAGTTCCGTACAATAGGATAGGAAGCGTACCAATTCCAGTGTGTGCTCCATAAGCAGTTGCCAATGAACCAGTTGCGCCAGAAATGTAATCACAAGCAATCATTGTTGAAACGAAACCTAAACCAAGACCACCGTAATTTTCAGGAACTGCAATTCCTAAAAATCCCATTTCACCGATTTGTTTCATACACTCTTCAGTGAAAGCGTAGTCTTTTT
>ERZ650300.259-NODE-259-length-30449-cov-8.865664_pt1 | contig 30449 bp, 46 predicted proteins | sample MGYA00376236_ERZ650300 | MGnify/ENA primary metagenome ERZ650300 (study PRJEB26733, sample SAMN07839303) | wastewater metagenome | biome: urban; feature: wastewater treatment plant; material: waste water | place: USA: North Carolina | collected 2016-04-28 ...
TTCTCATCACTTTCATGATACCACCAACCCACATATGGGTCTGTAACTACTTTTTCTGAAGCTGCTGTACTTTTGCTTGTGTTTTTCTTTGTTGTTGTTCCTGCTGCTATCCCTATTGCTGAAACTATTATAAATAATGCTATTAGTATCTTTTTCATTGTTATTCCTCCTTTATTTTTTGTTTCCACTTACCATTTACAAAATATAGCATAACCGAACTTTTAAATCAATATATAATCTTTAATGTTCTTATATTTCTTGAGTGTGTCTATATGTTTCTCTAATTCTTCTCTAAATTCTATAAATTCCCTCCATTATATTTTTAAAATTAAATCCCTTTATTATTTGAAATCATTGTCTAAAGTATACATAAATATTTTTTCGTTTATTTCATTTAGTTCTTCTTCAGATATATTATATTTCTTTTCTACTATTTTTTCGATTTCTTCTATTGAACTTCCTTGCTTTCTTGAATTTAGCATTTTTAAGTTTTCAGTATAAATAGATATTTCTCTTTCAGTAGGAATATATTTATGTGTTTTAATATCCTTAATTTTTATTTCTCCATTTTTATAGAATTCAATAAATCCATGTGTTGCATCCGATCCACTTTCATAAAATCGTTTATCTGAATACATAAAAACAGATAGGCTATCATAGTTTTCTATATTATCCTCATACACCTTAGGTAAAATTAGTTTCTCAATTTCATCTTTAGAAATATCTGATGGAATAGTTATCCAGACTGTTGAATTAAATTTTCCTACTGATGCATGTTCTTTTGGAACTACTTTATTTATAACAGTATATTTTATATCTTTTTTACTGATGTCATTAACTTTAGAACAAGCTATAAATAAAAGACCTGCCAAAAATATCAATAAAAATCTTTTCTTCGAATTCTCCTGTCCTAATGATTTATAACAATCTATCATTTATTAACCCCCTTATTCACTCAATACCTCTTATTAGAGTATCAAACAAAGATTCTCTTAAAATATCCTTATTATCGCTAACAATCTCTTGATCTATCAATTTATTATTTTTATCAAATGTACTATATATTATTTCATTTTTCTCTTCATTTAAATTGCATTTAAAAATTTTGCCATCAAATTTAGCAATCCCATCTTTAAATTTCTTTTTATCTTTTCCTATACTATTTCCCTTGCCTTCTAAATCAAATACAATATCTGTCTCGCTTACAGGGTTTGTAACTTTATGTCTTTGTATTTTTCCGTCTTTCCAGTAAATTTCTATATTGAAATATGAATAGCCACCATCACTATTTCCTATTTTAAGTTCTGAATGCGTTCTCCCCTCAGGAACTCCATTTAGAATGTTGAATTCCTCTTTTAATATTTTAAAATCATTATATTTTGTATCAATGTTTTCAAAAAAAGTCTCTCCATCTAGATCACCATTTGTTAAATTTATATAACCCTTCTCTCCAAGTAAAATCTTACCAGTATATAACTGTCCATCATACAATAGTTCATTAGCTGCTGTCAATGATAATTTATCAGACGGATATCTTACCTCCTTAGGCATTTCTTCTGAAAAAACCATTACTGATATTGTTAATATCATGAATATAAAACTTAAAATTTTTCTCACTTTTTACCTCCAAATTATCATATCTAATTTCTTGAAATCCAATGTTTATAGTCACTACCTTGATTGATAGTATAGTTAAACACAGACTTCTAAGCATACTTCTTAGTTACAATGTTATAAAACCCTATCAAAAAAAGCAGCATAAAAGGAATCTTCATTAAATAAAAAGCATAAAATATGGATTTGAACTCGTCATTTTTTTTCATTAAATAGAATAAAATAAGTGTGGTTAAAGTAATTAGAAATACTGTTGGAACAAAAAAAGGAAAAAATGGAGGATCCAAATAAATCTTTATCATTACATATATTTCATATATCAAAGTAATTATAATAGGTGAAATCAATATAATTTCATGCGTTTTCTTTTTCATCTTCTATGTTCTCCTTAATTTTTATTCAGTTTTTTCAATATCAAAGACTCTAAAGTATTCAAAGCAATCACCTTTGAATTTCTTATATTTTATATTACCTATAATATGTTTAATAACATATCATGTGTTAGAATTCTTTATTTTTTCAGTTTCCCTATATTCTTCAGCAGATGGAACTTTATTGAATTCAACTGTTAAATCTTTGTATTCTTTTAGTTTTTCTTCAATTTCTTCAATAGTGATATTGAAGAATTCCTTTCGACTATTCACAAGATTAATTCTTTTATCGTTAAAAGTATTATGTAAATGTTTTTCTAGATCATACGCTTGATAACTGAATATCATTGCATGAATATCAAATTTAAATGGGAGTGAAGCACTACTTAATTCATTTATTCTTTCCTCAGGTTCAAGTCTTCTTGTAACTCCAATTTTATATATATTTTCTCCAAATGATCCAATATTTGAAATAATATAGACATACCCTGCACCAATATTCTCAAGTCTATAATCAAGCTCTTCTTTCTCATCATTATATATTTCTAATTTATTTTTTATTTCTTCAATTTGTTTTTGAAGATCAGATTTTTCGCCTTCAGGAGAGTCTAATAACTTAAGTTCGAGTTCAGATAAAATATTATGATAATGGTTGATTTCTTTATTTATAATTTTTTTCTTATCCTCAATTTCTTTTTGAAGTTTTTTCTCTTCTTTTTCTTTTTCTCTTTCTTCTCTTAAAATCTCTTTTTCTTCTTGTCGTTTTTCTTCATATTCATGTCCAAGATAGAGTTCCTGTAATTTTAGATTCAAAAATTCATTTGTTATTGAAACACGATTTGTAGAATTTAGCTTGTTTAATTGCTCAAAAGAACGATAGATTCTATTTTCTATAGTCTGAATGTTGTTAAACTTGATTTTATTTATTGCTGCTTCACAATCTGCATTAAAACATCTAATAATTTGTTTGATATTATCATTTGTCATTTTAGTACCTTTAGCTTTAGAACCATCGACAGTCCAATCTTTAGAATAATTAACTGCCGTTTTTGACTTTATCATTTTCTGCTGTTTTAGTCTTATTTCATCTAGTTTATCTTTGTATCCCAGTGCATCTGAAAAATTATAACGTGGTTTATAAAGTGCGAAAGACTCCATTTCTAATTCATCTGTAAGAGATAACAATTGTTTAGATTCAGATTTAACTTTTTCTTTTAACAATGCTAATTCCATTTCTAAATTTGCTTTCTCTTTAGAATAATTTGCGATATTAGCAGATAGAGTATCACTTTCATTTTTCAAATCTATATAGTCCATTTGCTCAGTAGTTAATACTTTATTTGCAGTTTCTATTAATGAGTCCATTTCTTTTTTTGTTTTTCCATCCAAATAGTTTTTAAATAGTAGTAGAGCAATCAATAGAAAACCTACAACCATATAAAAACCACCTTTTGTCATGAGTGAAACTGCAACTAATCCCAAGATTCCAATTACTACATTTTTTAAAATTTTTCCAGTCATTTATTATCCTCCTAAAGCTTATCTATTTAAGCTCACTTCAATATCTTGCTTTTCCACTTTTGGAATATTAATGCTCTCCATTCATCCCAATAATATCTTGTTTATTGCTTTTGTTTATCTGCCATATAAGTTATTAAATTTACATTATCTATAGATGTCCAACCATGCAGGTGATTTATAAATTTATTATATATTCATATTTAATATTATCATAATAATATGATTTTTTCAAGAAATGTACTTCATTGATATTTGAAGCTGAACTACAGATCAAAAACAAGATATTAGCTATTTACAAAATAAATAGGGACTATTCTAATATATAAGAATAGTCCCTATTTTATCTTCAATTGATGGCAAAATGTTGGCAAATCCGACGGCAAAAGTCGTTTTTCTACCATTTTTAACCTTTAACTAATTATATCTATTTTGTTGAAACTCAATGTTTATAAGTGGTACCTAGAGTGGGACTTGAACCCACAAGGAAATACATCCGTCAGATTTTGAGTCTGATGCGTCTACCAATTTCGCCATCCAGGCATAAAGTTTTAATATGTATCGAGTAATGGGATACATATTAAAGTTTATAAAATTTTTGCTCATTTGTCAACCTTTTTCTTTTCTATTCCCCTTCAAATTCAATACTTCTCTCAATCTCACTATATCTTTTTTCAGAAAAAATTTCTTTCAAATCAATATTTGAACGTATTTCTCCTTTTTCTCTTAAGAGCTTGATATCCTTGATCTCCTTTTTAGTAAGACCTAATAGCTTCATTTCTTCATCAGAAATTTTATTAATGTTGTATTTTTTCTCATTATTTACAACATCATCCCCTACTGTATTCTCTGCACTTACATACAAAGTTTTTTTCGCCTTACTTAAACCTGTATCACCAAATCTAGGTATTCTTTTCAAATCTTCTAGATTTTCTATTTTTCCAATAAATTTTTTGAATTCTATTATTTTTTCAGATTGTTTTTTTGTAAATCCTAATTTTATTAATTCACCATACGTAACCGTATTAATATCCTTTTTACTCTCAATTTTATTGAGTTTCTCTGCACCCTCTTTTTGATACTCCACTTCCTCATTTATCTCAATTTTAGGTACATTGTTTTCTTCAACTTTAAGTCTCAAATAATTTCCTACAATTAATAAAACCACTAAAAAAATTATATAATTGATTTTCATAAATTAACCCCCCAGTTATTTACTATAAACTATATTTTGCTAATTTTGCATCTATATTGTATTCTTTTGCAACTTCTTTTGACAATTCTTGTTTTAATTGAGTTGCTTTTTCTCCAACTAATGCGTTTCCTATTTGATTATATGCTACATCTACAGGTGTTTGTCCAAAATTTTCTTTATTCTCATTGTAAATTTTCTCTATTTCTTGTTGAGATATTCTAATTTTATCTTTTACCGATCTGTCTGCATAATAATTCAAAAGTACATTGTTTTCTATAAGTGTTAAATTATCCTTTTCTTCTATTTCAAATTTATTTTTCTTAGCATTCTCAAGAATTACTTTATTAATTACAAATGTTTTCATTACATCTGAATTTCCTCTTGTGAATTGTAAGTCTTCTCTTGTTAAAACAACATCTTTTTCCATGTTATCAACTATTTCTTTAACATAATCAGCCTCTATTTGAGCTGCTCTGTTATTGAACAATTGGCTATATACATTTTCTCTTGCTTGTGCAAACTGTATATTTTGATTATCAAAAACCGCTTTATTTGCATTGTAAACTTCTACTATTTCATTTTCAGAAACATTCACTTTTGGTCTAACAAATCTACTAACATAGAATTTTGCTTTTTCTGTTTCAGTTATGTAATCAAGTTCTTTCTTTTCCATTGGTGCTAATTCTGCTGTCTTAGCTTTCTCTAAAATTGCTTTATTCGTAAGCAGTTGACGCGCCTCTTCTTTTTTACCTTTTAAGTTTTCTTGTTCCTCTTGCGTTAATATAATTTCTGACATTTTCTATCTCCTATCTTTTATTTTATTTATTTTTGCTAATACTATTTATTCAACATTCTTGATAAAAATTCTTTTGTTCTATCATGTTTAGGATTTTCAAATATTACCTCTGGAACGTCATCCTCAACAATAATTCCTTGATCCATAAAGACTACTCTATTGGCAACATCATGAGCGAATCCCATTTCATGTGTTACTACTAACATTGTTAATCCACTCTCAGCCAAATCTTTCATTACTTTCAATACTTCTCCAACCATTTCAGGATCTAATGCTGATGTAGGTTCATCAAATAACAATACTTCTGGTTCCATAGCTAATGCTCTTGCAATCGCTACTCTTTGCTTTTGCCCACCTGATAATTGATGTGGTTTAGCATTTATAAATCTTTCCATTCCTACTTTTGTTAAATATTTTTTTGACATTTCTTCTGCTTCTTGTTTATTTCTCTTAAGAACTTTCATTTGACCTATAATACAATTATCTAGAACAGTTAAATTACTAAATAAGTTAAATTGTTGGAATACCATTCCTACTTTTGATCTTAATTTTGATAGAGCTATTTGACCAGTTATCACATCACTATTATGATATAGTATTTCTCCACTTGTTGGTTTTTCTAACAAATTAACACATCTTAATAATGTTGATTTCCCACTTCCTGAAGACCCTATTATTGCAACAACTTCCCCTTCGCTAACATCAAAATTGATATCTTTTAAGACTGTTCTCGTTCCAAAATCTTTTCTTAAATGTTTTATTTTAATTATTTTGTTATCTTCCATTCTAAACACCCTTACCTTTCTTTATTACCACACTATTTCCATCTTGAAGAGGTAATATTTCAAAGTTTTTAGGCCCATCTATTTTCTTTTCGATTGCATTTAATATTAGTGATATTGTAAATGTTAAGAATAAATATATTACACTTGTAATTATAAATACTTCATAATATTTTGCATAACTTCCTGCAATAGACTTTGAAGTGAAGAATAACTCTGTAACTCCAATAACATTTAGTACTGATGTATCTTTTATATTTATAATAAATTCATTTCCTATTGACGGAAGTACATTTCTTACCGCTTGAGGAAATATAATACTTAGCATTGCTTGAAAGTGACTCATACCAATTGCCTGTGCTCCTTCTAATTGACCAGGATCAACTGAATCAACACCACCTCTTATCATCTCTGCCATATAGGCTCCTGTATTTATAGACACGATTAAAAGTGCGGCTGGTAGTGGATCTAAATTTAGACTTCCTTTTGTAAGTACAGGTAATCCGTAAAATATAACCATTGCTTGAACAATCATTGGAGTTCCTCTAAATATTGCTATGTATATATTTACAATTATTTGAAAAAATTTAATTATGCTTTTTATAAATAATGTAGTTTTGTCGTCGGATTTCATGTATCGTATTAAACTAACTCCTAACCCTAAGAAAAACCCTATTATTGTACCACTTAAAGAAATTAAAAGAGTTGTTGCAGTTCCTAATAAAAATTGTTGCCAGTTACCTTGAATAAAAAATATTACCCATTCAAAAAAGCCCTTTTCCATCATAACCTCTTTCTATTTTTTATTAACATACTTTACTTTTGTAAAGGTTGATTTTTTACTGCATTTTCCATTATTTGTTTTCTTTGCTCAGGTGTAATTCCTTTTAATATTTCATTTATTTTTGATACTAATTCAGGACTTCCTTTTTTAGTTGCAATTGCAACATCTACTTCATTTGTTGCATATTTAAATCCTTGTCCTTCTGTAAAATATATGTATTTTAAGTTAGGATTTGATAACTCAGCTGCCATTGCTCCTGGTCTTTCTGAAATATATCCATCAATTTTTTTTGAACTTAATGCTACTATCATTGCTGGAAAACTCTCCATAGCTGTAGTTTTTTTAGCTCCAATCAATTGATCTATTACTGTATAATGTAATGTATTCAATTGAGCTGTTATTTTTGCATCTTTAAAGTCATTTAATGTTTTTGCATTTGCATATTTTCCATCTTTTGCTACTACTACAACTAAGTCAGATTTATAATAAGAATCAGTGAAATCTAAATTTGTTTTTCTTTCTTCAGTTGGTGACATTCCTGCTATAACTATATCAACTTTCCCTGCTCCTAAAGCTGGTCCTAATAGTCCATCCCAATCCGTTTGTACAATTTGCAAGTCTTTTCCTAATCCTTTTGCAACTAATTTTGCTATTTCTACATCATACCCACCACAGTAACCATTTGTTGCATTTTTTACTGCTCCTTTTGAGTTATCCCCTTGAAACCAGTTAAATGGTGCATATCCACATTCCATTCCTACTTTCAATACTTTACTGTCTTTCTTTGTTCCATTTACATTTTTCCCACCACAACTAAATATTACAAAAGCCATTAATGCTAGTAATACTAAATTCAATTTCTTCATATTTCCTCCTAAAAATTTATTTTATTTTTAATAAGTTATTACTACTTTTGTTTTTTCTTGATTATTCCTCTTTTTATCATTTCTTCTGCTATTTGAATCGTATTTGTTGCTGCACCTTTTCTTATGTTATCTGCAACTACCCATAAGTTTAAGCCATTATCGATTGATTCATCTCTTCTTATTCTACCTACAAACACTTCATCTTTTCCTGCTACATTTATTGGCATAGGGTATTCGTTGTTCTTGCTATTATTCATTACTATTACACCATCTTTTTCTTCAAATGCTTTTATTACATCTTCTAATTCAAATGCTTTTTCTAACTCAACATTCACCGAAACAGCATGTCCCATCATAACTGGTACTCTAACACATGTTGCAGTTACTCTCAAATCTGGTTTCCCTAGTATTTTTCTAGTTTCTTCAACCATTTTTATTTCTTCTTTTGTATAACCATTGTCCAAAAATACATCTATATGTGGTAATACATTAAAAGCTATTTGGTGTGGATAGTTTGTTGATGGTTTACCTTCAAGATTCGCATTTAAATCATCTATACCTTTTTGCCCAGATCCTGCAACCGCTTGATATGTTGAATAAACTACTCTTTTTAAGCCATACAATTTATCTAAAACACTTAATACTGGCATAACTTGAATAGTTGAGCAATTAGGATTTGCAATAATTCCTAAATGTTTTTCTACATCTTCTGGATTTGCTTCCGGTACAACTAACGGTACATTTTTATCCATTCTCCAAGCGCTACTGTTATCAACAACTATTGCTTTTTTGCAAGAAAATTTCGGTGCAAAAACTTTAGAAGCCTCTCCTCCTGCCGAAAATAATGCGATTTCTATATCATCTTTTATATTTTCGTCTTTTAACTCAATAATTTCATACTCTTTTCCATCAAATTCTACTTTTTTCCCTGCTGATCTTGCTGAAGCGTATAAGTATAACTTATCTATAGGAAAATTTCTTTCTTTTAATACTTTTAAAAATGTTTGACCTACTAAACCTGTTGCTCCTACTACTGCTACATTGTATTTTTGCATCTATATGTCTCCTTCTATATTTTTAATAATCGTAATGTATTATACCTTATTCTGTGATTATAGTCCATATTTTAACATGAATCTTATATTAATTCTTTTGATTGAAATAATTTTATTAATTTATCAATCGTTTTTTGCTCAGAAGATACTAAAGGAAGTCTTACATCGTCATTTTCTACTAGTCCTAATATTTTCATCGCAGTTTTTACAGTTACTGGATTCCCTTCAATAAACATATTTCTACTCACATCATATAGTTTAGAATGTAAGTCAAATGCTGTATTGAAATTTTTTGTTTCGAACGCTTTAATAAGATCCGCCATATCTCTTGGCATTATATTTGCTACAACAGATACAACTCCTGTTGCTCCAATTGATAACATTGGTAGTATTAAATGATCTTCACCAGATAATATTGCTATTCTGTCACCGCAAAGTTCTTTTATTTTTATCATTTGCTCTATACTTCCTGTAGCTTCTTTTATTGCAACTATTTCTTCAAATTGCAATAATTGCTCTACTGTTTCTGGTTCAATATTAGTTCCTGTTCTACTTGGCACATTGTATAACATCATTGGAAACTTTGCCTCTGTTGCTATTGCTTTATAATGTTCAAATATCCCTCTTTGAGTTGGTTTGTTGTAATATGGGCATGTGCTAAGTGCTGCATCTGCTCCCAATTCTTTTGCATATTTAGTTAGTTCAATCGCTCTTTTAGTGCTATTAGAACCTGCTCCTGCAATAACTTGTATTCTTCCTCTTACTTCCTCAACAACTATTTTTACAACTCTTTCGTGCTCCGCATGTGTCAACGTTGGGTATTCCCCTGTTGTTCCACATGGCACTATTCCACTTGTTCCATTATCTATATGAAAATTTACTAATTGTCTTATTTTGTCTTCATCTACTTCATTATTTTTATTAAATGGGGTTACTAATGCTACATATGATCCTTTAAATTCCATATTACAATACCTCCAATATTCTATTTTTATTTATTTTTCAAGTCGTCAATTAACGTTTTATCATGTAGTCACCTTCGGCAATTTTCTCGCTAGGACCTGTCATAAATGCATCATTGTCTTTTCCATTTGCTTCTATTATCAACTCACCACCAGGCACTTTTACATTAACTTCATTTTCAACAAATCCTAAATGATTTGCTACAACTGCTGATGCTGTTGCCCCCGTACCACATGCCAAAGTTAATCCTGCGCCTCTCTCCCATGTTATTATTTCAATATTCTTTCTATCCTTTACTTGAACAAAATTTACATTTGTCTTCTTAGGAAATAATTCTGTATAGTTTTCTATTGCTGATCCTAATTCAACAACATTAACATTTGTCAAATCCTCAACAAACACTACTGCATGATCTGTTCCCATAAAAATATATGAAATCTCTATTTCTTGATTGTTTACCGTAATTTTTTCGTTAATAAACTCTTCTTTATCTGTTTTTATTATTTTATTTACAGTGAATATTGGTTTCCCCATATTTACTTTTGCCCAAAAATCGCCCTCTTCTTCTTGATGTGTCTCTATTGTTAAGTCACCAGGAACAACTTTTACTACAAATGTATCTTCTTCAACTATGTTATTGTTCTTAATATAGTGTGCAAAACATCTTATACCATTCCCACACATTGGTGCTTGGCTTCCATCAGAATTATAGTAAAACATAAATGGCATATTTGCTACATATTTTAGAATAAGTAATCCATCTGCACCAACACCAAAATGTCTATCACAAACAAGTGCTGCAAATTCATTATAATCTGGTATTCCTTTTTCTATTAGCTCTTTTTCATTTACAATAATGAAATCATTTCCTAATCCTTGATATTTTTCAAATTTTACCATCTCGAATTCTCCTTTTCTTACATATGTTCTATATTTCAAATTCTTTCGATAATAATCTAGCTACATCTTTTGCTTTATCAGTATCTACAACTAATGAAACACTGATTTCAGAAGTTGAAACTTGATGAAAACTTATATTATTTTCTGATAACACTTTAAATGTTTTAGATGCTATTCCAATAGTACTTACCATTCCAATTCCAACAAGAGATACTTTTGATACCCCTTTATTCACAGCTACATCTATCCCTTTTAGCTTATCTTTTAATTTAACAATTGCTTTCTCTAATCCTGCTTCATCCGTCTTTGCTGCTGTAAATGCTATACTTCCTTTTTCTGAAGATACATCATTTTGACTAATTATACCTATGCTTACACCAAATTCCTCTGCTATTTTAAATATTTCATAAACATTTTTCGCATATGTAGGTATATTTTCAATGTTTACCATTAGTATATTCTCATTTATAGATATTCCTGTTATTAATTTTTTTTCCATCACTTTCTCCTTTGATGTTATTATAGTTCCATTTCTTTCTCCTAATGACTTACCAACATATATTTCAACGCCATATTTCCCTCCAAGCTCGACCGCTCTTGGTTCCATTACACCCGCTCCTAAAAATGCTAACTCCATCATTTCTTCATATGATATCATTTCCATTTTCTTTGCATCAGGATACACTCTAGGATCTATTGAATATATCCCGTCAACGTCCGTGTAGATCTCACATTTGCCTTCTAACGCTGCCGCAAGTGCTACAGCCGATGTATCTGAGCCTCCTCTTCCAAGAGTCGTTACATCGCCTTTTTCGTTGACTCCTTGAAATCCTGCAACAATAACAATTTTTCCTTCTCCCAAATGTTTCTTAATTATGTCACTATCTATAGATTCTATTGTATTTTTAGTATGATGTCCTGTTGTTCTTATTCCCGCTTGAACTCCAGTTAACGATATTGCATCGTGCCCTAATGACTGCAACGCTATACTTAACAATGCTATTGTTTGTTGTTCTCCAGTTGACATTAGTCTATCCATTTCTCTTTTTGATGGATCTTTAGTAATATCATGTGCTAATTTTATTAATGCATCTGTTGTTTTCCCCATAGCAGAAACAACTACAACTACATCATTTCCAGATCCTTTTACACTTCCTAAATACTTTGCTATATCAACTATTTTTTCTGTTGTTGCTACAGATGATCCACCATATTTATGAACTATTATCACTTTTATCTCTCCTTCTTACTAATACTTTTATTTACTGCTATTATAAATCATTTCTTATCAAATCATCTAGAGTTTCTCTCTTAACTACAACTTTAGATTTTCCATCTTTAACAAATACTACTGCTGGTTTTGCAAATCTGTTGTAGTTACTTGACATTGAGTAGCAATATGCACCTGTAGTTGTTATTCCTACTAAATCTCCTACTTTAGGGTTTGCTAACTTAACTTTATCTATCAAAACATCTCCTGATTCACAAAATTTTCCTGCTAATGTTACTTCTTTATCTGGTATCGCATTCATATCACCTAATATAGCAGCTTCATACTGTGCTTGATACAGTGCAGGTCTTATATTATCAGCCATCCCACCATCTACAAATACATATGTTTTTCCACCAACTGTTTCTTTTATTCCTCCAACAGTATATAACGTTGTTCCGGCATTTCCTACTATGCTTCTTCCAGGCTCTATACATAACGTTTTAAAGCCTATTCTATACTTAATCTCCATTGCCTCTGTGTATGTAATTACTTCTTTTAATACATCATCAATTGGAGCGGGATCGTCTTCTTCTGTGTAGTAAACACCGAATCCACCTCCCATATTTACTGTCTCAACAATTATTCCTAATTCTTTTTTCAATCTATCCAAATATTTAAAAATTTCATCTAATGCAAACATGAAAAATGCCGATTGAAAAATTTGTGACCCGATATGTGTATGGAATCCTTTAAATTCAAGAAACTCACTATCATTTATTCTTTTTACTATATCAAATAAATTTTTCTGGAACAGTGAGATCCCAAATTTTGATGTTAATCCAGATGTTTTTATATATTGATGTGTATGTGCTTCGATTCCTGGATCAATTCTTAATAAAACCGCTTGCTTTTTACCCTTTTCACGACATATATCCTCTATTTTTGCTATTTCATCTTCATTATCTATAACTATTTCTTTTATTCCTAGTTCGATTGCCATTTCAAGCTCTCTTGCCGTTTTGTTGTTCCCATGCATATGAACTCTATTCATTGGAAATCCTGCTTTATAAGCTGTATACAATTCACCTTCTGATACTACGTCTAGATCCAATCCTTTTTCATCTACAATCTTAACCATAGCCATAGTTAGGAATGCCTTCCCTGCGTAGGCAATTTGTGTCTCAAATCTATCTGACTTGAACGCATCTTTCATCTTATCTATAGTTTCTTCAATTAATGTTTGATCCATTACATAAAGTGGTGTACTATGCTCATTAACTAATTCAATCGTATCTACTCCACCTATTTCTAAACTTCCTTTTTCATTGATTTTTGATGTCCCAAATAATCTCATTTCAAACCCTCCACTTATGTTTTTTTATAATAAAAAATGCTGATAGTTAACTACCAGCAAATAATCTCTATATAAATTTATCTTTAAATACGATTATCACTGATAGCTCACCATTATTTCATCAATAATGACAGTTTTATAGATTTTCTCTATAAAACCAGTTACAAACGTGTCATGTTTATAACTTCGGCAAACACTCCTTTTGATCATTACTTCATCGATTTGACAATCTCCATAAATCTACTCTTAGTAGTCTGCGCCTCTACCTTTTCAAATTATACTATATTCCATAGTCTTTTGTAAAGTTTTTTATTTACATTTTGAAAGTTTTTAGTTACAATATTTTATAAGAGGTGATCAATTTGAAAATTAAGGAACTTGTAAGTACTAAATATAAACTTGAAAATCTCCCGATTTTTAGAGGTTTGAGTAAAGAGAAAATTCTTGAAATTATTAATTATTCTGATTTTAAAATAAAAAAATTTGAGAAACAAGAAACACTCTCATTCAGAGGTGACAAGATTAATGATATTATGATTGTTTTGGATGGTGAACTACGAGGTGAAATGCAAAAATTTAATGGAGATACTATTATAATAGATTTCCTAAAGCAGAATGATATGATTGCTCCCGCATTCATATTTGGTATAAATAATGATTTTCCTGTTGATCTTATTGCAAATACTAATTCAACAATATTATCACTAAACAAATCATCTTTAATAGCTTTACTTTCAGAAAACGAACTATTATTGACTAACTTCTTGAATGAAGTTTCAAATAAAAGTCAATTACTCTCAAAGCGAATATGGTTTAATTTTGTAAACAAAACTATTTATGAGAAAGTTGTAGCATACATTTATGAAAACCATATTGATGGCGTTATTACTTTTAAGCCTAATATTTCTGAGCTTGCTAAAAAGTTTGAAATTACTAGACCATCTCTTTCACGTGAAATTTCTGCTCTTTGTGAAACTGGATTACTCACAAAAATAGCTGGTAATTCTTACAAAGTTAACACGGAAGAGTTATTTGCATAATAAATCACAGAATAAATTATATCAAAAAAAAATAGTTGAGATAAATCTTAACTATTTTTATTTTATACTATTATTTTTATGACTACACTAATTCAATTATAGCTAATTCTGCAGAGTCTCCTCTTCTAACAGCTGTTTTTATTATTCTTGTGTATCCACCATTTCTTTCCATGTATTTAGGTGCTATTTCTCCAAAGATCTTAGCTACAGCTTCTTCATTTCTTAAGTAAGAAAATGCTTGTCTTCTTAAGTGAATTGCTTTTCTTCTTTCTTCTAAACTTTCAAGATTGAAGGTATTGTATTTTTTCCCTAAAGTTATCATTCTTTCAACAAATTTTCTTAATTCTTTTGCTCTAGTAACAGTAGTTTCTATTCTTTCAGCATTAACTAACGAAATTGTCATGTTTTTCATCATTGCCAATCTATGGTCAGTTCTTCTACCTAATTTTCTATATGATTTGTTGTGATTCATTAGTTTCTTCCCTCCTTAATACTAATATTAATTTCCGTTATCGCCTAGATCATATCCAAGCTCTCTCATTTTATCTATAATCTCATTTAGAGATTTTCTACCTAAATTTTTGATTTTAAGTAATTCAGAATACGACATTGACGTTAAATCTGAAATTGAATTAACTCCTGCTTTTTTAAGACAGTTATAAGATCTCACAGTAAAGTCTAACTCTTCTATTCTCATATCTTCTAAACTTGTCTCAACTTCAACAGTACTTGCAACTTCAACTTCATCATTACTTCTATATTTCTCCATACTATTTCCTATATTAGAAAATGGTTTTATGTGCATAGTTAATAATTCAACTGCATATGATAATGCATCTTGAATTTCTATACTTCCATCTGTAGAAATTTCCATAATTAATTTATCGTAGTTAGTAACTCTTCCTACCATAGTATCTTCAACAGTATAGCTTACTTTTTTTATTGGTGTATATATTGCATCAACTGCCATATATCCTATTGGCCAACCTTCAGTATCTATTTCCTCTGATACTACAAATCCTTCTCCTGAATCAATTAAAAATTCCATTTCTAATTCTCTATCCGTTGTTATTGTTGCAATAACTTGTTCCGGATTGATAATAACTGTTCCTGCTTCGACTCTAATGTCTGCTGCTGTAACAATTTTTGGACCTTTAACTGATAGTGTCATTCTTTTTTCTGTAGGTTCATCTAACTCAACTACTATTTCTTTAACATTCAATATTATATCTGTTACTGCTTCTTTTACACCTTTAATTGTAGAGAATTCATTCAATACTCCGTCAATCTTTAATCCCTTTATAGCAGATCCTGGAATAGAAGATAATAGGATTCTTCTTAAAGCATTTCCTATAGTATTTCCATATCCTCTGTATAATGGTTCTAAAGTATATTTAGCTGTATGTTTTCCTTCTCTTTCTTCAGTTAATTTTATATTTTTAGCTATCTTTTCGATTTTTAACAAGCTAAATCAACTCCTTGGATTGGATTAATTATTATCTAGAATAGAATTCTATTATCATTGCTTCATTGATTTCGAAGTCTACTGCGTCTCTACCAGGATTTTCTAAAACTTTCGCTGTTAAAGTTGTACCTTCTAATGATAACCAACCTGGAACAGTTTTTTGTCCTACAGATGCTTTAACCATTAACAATTCTTTTGAACTCTCTTTTAAAGTTACTACATCACCTTGTTTAACTCTGTAAGATGCTATATCTACTTTCTTACCGTTGATTAAAATGTGTCCGTGACTTACTACTTGTCTAGCTTGTCTTCTAGTTCCTACAAATCCTAATCTATATACAACGTTGTCTAATCTTCTTTCTAAATACTGAAGTAAAAGTTCCCCTGTTACTCCATCTTTTCTAGTTGCTTCTTCGTATAATTTATAGAATTGTTTTTCCATTATTCCATAAACAAATTTAGCTTTTTGTTTTTCTCTTAATTGAGTTGCATACTCTGTTGGTTTTCTATTAGCATTAGGTCTTAAGTTTCTTTTAGATCTTTTATTAACTCCTATAATGCTTGGATCTATACCAAGAGTTCTACATTTTTTCAATACAGGCTGTCTATCTCTTGCCATTTATATATATCCTCCTTATTTTATAAATTTACGGTCTTCTTTTTTTCGGTGGTCTTGCACCGTTATGAGGTACTGGAGTTATGTCAACTATTTTAGTTACTTCTAATCCAGTTGCTTGGATTGATCTAATAGATGCTTCTCTTCCTGATCCAGGTCCTTTTATTTTAACTTCTATTTGTTTCATTCCATTTTCTATTGCAACTTGTGCTGCTTGTTCAGCTGCTATTTGTGCTGCAAATGGAGTTCCTTTTTTAGTTCCTTTGAAACCTGAAGTTCCTCCTGATTTCCAAATTATTACTTTACCTTCAGCATCTGTTATTGTAACAACAGTGTTATTGAAAGTTGAGTGTATGTATGCTATTCCGTTAGGAATATTCTTCAATTTTTTCTTTTTAGAAACTGCTGATTTTTTAGCCACTTATTATTTCCTCCTTAACTCAAAATTTTCTATTTTTTCTTAGCAACGGCCATTTTAACTGGTCCTTTTCTAGTTCTTGCATTTGTTTTTGTTTTTTGTCCTCTTACAGGTAATCCATTTCTATGTCTTAACCCTCTGTAGCTTTTGATATCCATTAATCTTTTGATATTAAGTCTGATTTCTTTTCTTAATTCTCCTTCGATTTTGTACTCATCAACTATTGTTCTTATTTGTCCTACTTCTTCTTCAGTTAAATCTTTAACTTTAGTATCTTTGTTAACTTTAGCTTTTTCTAAGATTTCGTTTGAAGTACTCTTACCAATTCCATAAATGTAAGTTAGTGATATTTCTACTCTCTTGTTTCTTGGAATGTCTACTCCTGCTATTCTAGCCAAATTCATTTCCTCCTTAAATTTAAATTTTGTTTAACCTTCATCAATATGCTCCTATACAAAACTTGTATAAGAATAAGCTCTACAGCTAAACATATCTTTACAATTTTTATCTATATATTTAAAATAAAAATTCTTTAGATTGTCATGTAATCTTATCCTTGTACTTGTTTGTGTTTAGGGTTTTCGCATATTACTCTTACTTTACCATGACGCTTAATAATTTTGCATTTGTCGCAAATTGGTTTTACTGAAGCTCTTACTTTCATAAAAACCCTCCTTCCAAAAGTGTTATTTTTTTCTATATATGATTCTTCCTCTTGACAAATCGTACGGAGATACTTCAACCGTAACCATGTCACCAGGTAAAATCTTTATATAGTTCATTCTCATTTTTCCTGAGATATGTCCCAATACTTCATGTCCATTTTCTAATTTCACTTTGAACATCGCATTTGGCAAGGCTTCTAATATTTCGCCTTCCAATTCTAGAACATCTTGTTTTGCCATAAAAGTCACCTCGATCCTTATCATTATATCAAAAAACTTACTTTGTGTCTAGCATTATTTTACAATTCCCCTGTTCCTAACTTAATTGGTTTACCATTAACTATTGCAACGCTATATTCTGAATGCGCTGATCTTTTTCCATCTTTTGTAATAACAGTCCACATATCTGGGAGTATTCTAACTTGATACGCCCCCTCATTAACCATTGGTTCAATAGCAATTACCATTCCATCTTCTATTTTTACACCTGTTCCAGCTTTTCCATAATTAGGAACCATAGGGTCTTCGTGCATACTTTTTCCTACACCGTGTCCTGCAAAATCTCGAACTAAAGAGAATCCAAAACTTTCAGCATATTCTTGTATAGCAGCAGATATATCCCCTATTCTATTTCCAACAACCGCTTGTGCAATCCCAATCTCTCTTGCTTTTTCAGTCACTTCTAATAATTTTTTTGCATTTTCATCTATTTCACCAACCGGTAATGTGATAGCTGCATCACCATAAAATCCATCAAGAACTGTAACTGTATCAAGACTGATTATGTCACCATTTTTAAGAATTTCTGTTTTTGTAGGTATTCCGTGTACAACTCTATTATTTACAGAAGTACATAAACTCGCTGGATACGCTGGATATGGTTTTCCTATTTCATATCCTTTTGTTCCAGGTATAGCTCCATTTGATCTAATAAAATCTTCTGTTATTTGATCCAACTCATATGTAGAAATCCCTGCCTTAACATATTTAGGCAATACTTCGCTATATAGTTTTATTATTATTTCGTTTGCTTTATTAATCTTCTTTATCTCGTCTAATGTTTTATATATTATCATTATTGCTCCCACTTTTCTTTTTGTTAAAATGTATTTATTTTTATAAAATTACCCTAAAATTTTCATAATATCTGCTGTTATTTTAGACACTTCTTGTTCTCCATCAACAGAGATAACTTTACCTTGAGTTTTATAGTAATCTAATACTGGTGCTGTTTGGTTTTTGTATGCTGTCAGTCTTTTTACAACTATTTCTTCTGTGTCATCTTCTCTTTGATATAAATCTTCCAATTTTTCATCTACTGGTGGATTATATTTTATGTGATAGATTCGTCCTGTAGCTTTAGATATTCTTCTTCCTGTTATTCTCTCTACTATTTCAGAATCTCTTACATCAAGAGCCACTACTTTATCAATTGATTTTCCTAAGTTTTTTAGCATTTTATCAAGTTCTTCTGCTTGAAAAACTGTTCTTGGAAATCCATCTAAAATAAATCCTTTTTCACAGTCAGATTCCTTAAATCTTTCTTCAACAATACTCATTGTTAAACTATCTGGCACTAATTGTCCATTATCAATAAATTTCTTTGCTTCCATCCCTAATTCTGTCTGGTTTCCTATTGCTGCTCTAAATAAATCTCCAGTTGATATTTGTGGAATCACATATTTATCAATTAATTCCTTCGCTTGTGTTCCTTTTCCTGCACCAGGTGCACCGAACAATACTATATTCATAATCTCTCCTTTGAATTTCACTAAATTTATTTTGGTTATTTGATCTCTAAAAACAACAGCTACTAGCTTGTAGTATTTTAAAAAATCAAATAACTCTTCTATATGATAAAATAAAAAAGGGAAGGTTTATACCTTATTTAGATATAAACCCTTTATAACTCTTCACCGCTGATTGTGAATCTATTTGTTGTAGTAAATCTACAGCAACCCCTACTAATATTAATAAACTTGTTCCACCAAGTAGAACTTGCATATTTAATACATAACCAAACCAAATATTAGGAAAAACTCCTAATATTGCTAAGAATAATGCACTTCCAAATGTTATTCTAGTTGCTACACCTTCTAAATAATCCGCTGTATCAGCTCCCGGTCTTATTTGTGGTATTGTAGCTCCACTTTGTTTTAAATTTTCAGACACTTTTTCAGGGTCAAACACTATTGAAGTGTAGAAAAATGAAAAAATGATTACTAAAACTGCAAATAATAATAAGTACATCCATCCCGTTTGTGAGAATCCTTTTGTTAAAATATTTTTCAGTGCTGATGATTTCATAAGCCCTACTAAAAATGCAGGTGCTGACATCAATACTGATGCAAAGATTATTGGCATAACCCCTGACATATTAATTTTTAATGGTAGAAACGTTCTTTGTCCTACTGTACTTGTTCCACCAGCTGCTCTTCCTTTTCCAACATATTGAATTGGTATTCTTCTTTCTGCTAATTGTATAAGTACCATTAACGCAATTAATCCTATAAATAATATCAATGAAACTATAAATAATATCATACCAAGTCCACCTGGTAAATTTTTAGCCATTTGAAATATGATTTCTGGCAGATTTGAAACTATATTTAAGAATATTAACATTGACGTTCCATTCCCAATTCCTCTTATAGATATTCTTTCGGCAACCCACATTAAAAATGCAGTACCTCCAGTTATAAGTGTTATTGTTTGAATAGTGAACATCATACCTGGTTCAACAACTAGTCCTTGATTTTCTAATAAAACAACGATTCCAATTGATTGAAGAATAGCTATTACTATTGTTAAATATCTTGTCCATTGTGTTATTTTTTCTTTTTCTTTTCCGCCTTCTTTTTGCATTTCATCAATTTTAGGAACAACAACTCCTATTAATTGAAATATAATCGATGCATTAATGTATGGTATAACACCCAAAGAAAATATAGATGCTCTTTTAAGAGCTCCTCCTGAAAAGACATTCAAAAATCCTGCTGCTGAACTGTTTCCAAAGTTTTTAAAAGCTTGCATATCAAGTCCTGGAACAGCAATATGAATCCCTATTCTTGCAATCAAGAACATTCCTAAAGTAAAAAGTATTCTCTTTCTCAATTCTTTTATTTCAATGATTGAACGGAGTCTACTTCCTATTGCTTCACTTAACGTCAAAACTATCACTCCTTCTTATATCAGAAAAAAAGTAAGATGATTCTTACTTTTTCTCCTTGTTATTTTCATTATTTCCTGCAACAGACGAGTATGATTTTATTTCAACTAGTTCTACTGTTCCTCCAGCTTTTTCAACTAATTCTTTTGCTTTTTCAGAAATTTTGTTAGTTTTGATAGTTAATTTTTTTGTAACTTCAGCATCTCCAATTATTTTTAAAACACTTGTAAAATCTTTTTCTTTAACATAAGATTCTATATTTTCATATAAATATTCTTTTACAGCTTTTCTCCCTTTAAGGGCTCTTAATGTTGTATCTGAATATTTAGTAATGAATTTTGCATTTTTAACAATTCCATTTTGAACTAAAGTTTCTAAACTTATTACATCTCCATCTTCAAATCTATCAATAATATCAGCTAAGCTTAATACTATCATATCTTTTTTAAATGGTTTATTTGAGAATCCTCTCTTAGGAACTCTTCTTACTATTGGCATTTGTCCACCTTCAAATGCTGGTGATACATATGTACCTGATCTTTGTTTTTGACCATTATGTCCTTTACCGGCTGTTTTTCCCCAACCAGATCCGTGACCTCTTCCGATTCTTCTTCTTTCTCTCTTAGAACCCTCCGCTGGTCTTAATTCATTAAGATTCATTTATCCTAAACCTCCTCTACTTTAAGTAAATAAGAAACTAATTTTATTTTTCCATCGATATCCGCTGTTAGGTTATGTACTGCACTTTGACTTATTTTTCTTAGCCCTAATGATTTAACAGTCTCGACATGGTTAGGTTTTCTTCCATTAATTCCTTTTACAAGCGTTACTTTTACTTTAGACATTAATCCTACCTCCTAGCCTTATCCTAATATTTCATCAACTGATTTTCCTCTAAGTCTTGCAACTTGTTCAACTGATCTCATTTTTGTTAGTCCATCTATCGTTGCTCTTGCAACGTTATCTTTATTTTTTGACCCTCTTATTTTAGTAAGAATATCAGATACTCCAACTAATTCTAAGATTTCTCTTGTTGCTGATCCAGCAATTACTCCAGTCCCTTTTGAAGCTGGTTTCAATAATACAGTTGTAGAATTAAACTTACCAAGTTGTTCGTGAGGTAATGTTCCACCTTTAAGTGACACTTCTACCAAATTCTTCTTAGCGTTTGCTACAGCTTTTCTTATTGCATCAGGTACACCATTAGCTTTCCCTAGTCCTATACCTACTTTACCATTTTCATTTCCAATAGCTGCTAATACAGAAAAAGATATTCTTCTTCCACCTTTAACTGTTTTAGAAACTCTATTTATTCTTAAAAGACTTTCTTTATACTCACTTGCCTTTACTTCTCTAGCCAAAATAAATCCTCCTTCTCTCTAGAATTTTAATCCTGCTTCTCTTGCAGCGTCTGCTAACTCTTTAACTCTTCCTGTGTAAATATATCCAGATCTATCAAATACAACAGTGTCTATTCCTTTTGCTATAGCTTTTTTAGCTATTGCTTCTCCAACTTTTTTTGCAGCTTCTGTGTTTCCACCTGCTGCTATTTTTGATGTTTTTTCAATAGTTGAAGCTGATACTAAAGTTACACCCGCTTGATCATCTATAACTTGAACAAATATATTATTTGCACTTCTATACACAGAAAGTCTAGGTCTCTCAGCAGTTCCAACGATTTTATTTCTTATTCTTTTGTGTTTTTTTACTCTTAATTTGTTTCTGTCTACTTTTTTTATCACTAAAATCTACCTCCTATCCTTTCTTACCTTCTTTTCTTCTAATAACTTCATCAGCGTACTTAACACCTTTTCCTTTATATGGTTCAGGTGGTCTTTTTGCACGTATATTTGCTGCTACTTGCCCAACTACTTCTTTATCAATTCCTTCAACCGTAATCTTATTATTACCTTCAACTACGAAATTAATTCCATCTATTGGAGCTATTTCTATTGGATGAGAGTACCCTAGCGATAAAGTTAATCCTTTACCTGTTGCTTGAACTCTGTATCCAACTCCAACTAGCTCTAATTTTATTTGGAATCCTGTACTTACTCCAGATATCATATTATTAACAACTGCTCTTGTTGTTCCATGGATTGCTCTTGTAGGCGGTAAATCATTTGGTCTCTCAAATGTTACTTCTCCATTTTCAACAGTTATTTTAATTTCACTGCTTAATTCTCTTTCTAGAGTTCCTTTAGGACCTTTAACGATGTATTTATTTCCCTCGTTTTTTATCTCTACACCTGCTGGTAGAGTAATAGGTTTTCTTCCTACTCTTGACATTTCTTTCCTCCTAATTTATAAAATGCGTAAATTACCACACGTAGCAAAGAACCTCTCCGCCAACGCTATGCTTTCTGCATTCTTTGTCTGTAATAACACCATTTGGTGTTGAGACAATAGCAATTCCAAGTCCACCTAATACTTTAGGTAAACTTTCTACAGAAGTATATACTCTTCTTCCAGGTTTAGAAATTCTTTTTAAACCTTTTATTACTGCTTCTCCATCCATGAATTTTAAAGAAACAATTATATCTTTTTTAGTTCCTTCTTCTTTAACTTCGAAGTTATTTATGTATCCTTCACTTTTTAATATGTTTGCTAAGCTTTCTTTTATTTTAGAAAACGGTATTTTAACCGTGTTGTGTTTCGCAAGATTTGCGTTTCTAATTCTAGTAAGCATATCAGCAATAGGATCTGTTAAATGCATTAATTCATCCTCCTCTCAATTTCTCAAAATTACCAACTTGATTTTGTTACTCCTGGGATTGATCCTTCCCCAGCTAATTTTCTAAACATTATTCTTGAAATTCCAAATTCTCTCATGTATCCTCTTGGTCTTCCGTTTAATTGACATCTATTTCTCACTCTTGTAGGAGATGCATTTCTAGGTAATTTAGATAATTCTACAATAGCTTCTCTATCACCTTTTCTTGCTTTCTCTTTCAATTCGATTCTTTTTTCAGCAAATTTATCTACTGCTTTTTGTCTTTTTAAGTTTCTTTCAACCATAGCTTTTTTTGCCATCTGTTAAGTTACACCTCCTTAAATTAGAACTTATTTCTTAAATGGCATTCCGAATGCCTTTAATAAAGCTCTTCCTTCCTCATCGTTTTGTGCAGTTGAAACTATTGTGATTCCTAATCCAAATATTTTATCAACTTTATCAATTTCGATTTCTGGGAAAACTATTTGTTCTTTGATACCTAATGTATAATTCCCTCTACCGTCAAATCCTTTTGCAGAAACTCCTTCGAAATCTCTAACTCTTGGTAAAGAAACATTTATTAATCTATCTAAAAACTCATACATTTTTTCTTTTCTCAATGTTACTTTTGCTCCGATTTTTTGTCCTTCTCTTAATTTGAATCCTGCTTCTGATTTCTTAGCTTCTCTAGCTATCGGTTGTTGACCTGTTATTTGTCTCAACTCACCCATTGCAGTATCTATTAATTTAGGATTATTAACAGCTTCTCCTATTCCCATGTTTACTATTATTTTATCAACTTTAGGAACTTGCATAACATTAGTTATGTTTAATTCTTTCATTAGCGCTGCCACTATCTCTTCTTCATATATTTTTTTTAATCTTGGAATATATTTTTCAGCCACTTAAAGTTTCCTCCTCTCTATCTTATATTTCTTTTCCAGAAACAACTGAAATTCTTACTTTTTTACCATCTTTTATTTCATGCTTTATTCTAGTTGCTTTTTTAGCCTTTTCATCCCAAAGCATTACTTTAGAAGAAAAAATAGGCATTTCTGTCTCCACAACTTCACCTTGTGTGTTCATCGCAGCGTTAGCTTTTACATGCTTCTTCTTGATGTTCACACCTTCAACTATTATTTTTCCTGTTTTAGAAAATACTCTTGTTACTTTTCCTATTTTCCCTTTGTCTCCAGTTTGTGCTTGATCTTCTTTTTCATTTCTTGAAACGTCTTTTGATCTACCACTTATCACGATAACTGTATCTCCAGTTTTAACGTGTAATTTTGCTGGTACTGACTTTACTTTTGGTTTTGCCATAGTAATTTCCTCCTTCCTATAATACTTCCGGTGCTAGAGAAACTATTTTCATAAAGTTTTTAGCTCTTAATTCTCTTGCAACTGGTCCGAATATTCTGGTACCTCTTATTTCTAAATTTGTATTTAATACAACTGCTGCGTTATCATCAAATTTTATGTATGATCCGTCAGCTCTTTTCAATTCTTTTCTAGTTCTTACTACTACAGCTTTAACTACATCACCTTTTTTTACGTTTCCGTTAGGTGTAGCTTCTTTAACAGATGCAACTACTAGGTCACCAATTCTACCGAATCTTCTTCTAGATCCTCCTAATACTCTGATTACCATTATTTTTTTGGCACCTGTATTATCGGCAACATTCATTACAGTTTGTTGTTGAACCATCTAAAATCCTCCTCTCTATTCCTATTACTATTTAGCTCTTTCTAAGATAGTCACGACTCTCCATCTTTTATCTTTACTTAGAGGTCTAGTTTCCATTATTTTTACTTTATCTCCGACATTACAGTCATTGTTTTCATCATGTGCTTTATATTTTTTTGTAGCTTTCAATCTTTTTTTATAAAGTTTGTGTAATTTCATCGTTGCTTCAGCAACTACAACAGTTTTATCCATTTTATCAGAAACCACGATTCCTTCTCTTACTTTTCTATCGTTACGTTTGTTTTCCACTGATGGAACCTCCTATTTATCAGTTTTAGTTTTTTCAGTCAATATAGTTTTGATTCTCGCTATATCCCTTTTCACAGTTCTAATTTTAGCAGTATCCTGCAACTGTCCTAATGTTTTTTGAAATTTCAAATTAAACAATTCTTGCTTTAATTCTTTCTCTTGTGTCAATAATTCATCGACCGACATATTTCTTATCTCATTTGCCAACATTATTTTTCACCACCCACTTCATCTTTTTTCACTATTTTACATTTTATAGGTAGTTTATGTCCTGCTTTTCTTAACGCATCTTTTGCTTTATCTTCAGGTACTCCAGCAACTTCAAACATTATTTTTCCTCTTTTAACTACTGCTACCCAACCTTCAGTATTACCTTTACCTTTACCCATTCTTGTTCCTTCAGGTCTTTTCGTATAAGGTTTATCAGGAAATATTCTGATCCAGATTTTTCCTTCTCTTTTGAAAGTTCTGTTGATAGTAATTCTACAAGCTTCTATTTGTCTAGATGTTATCCATCCAAATTCTGTTGCAGCTAATCCAAATTCACCAAAATCAACTTTGTTTCCTTTAGTTGCAAGTCCACCTATTTTACCTCTGAATTGTTTTCTATATTTCGTTCTTTTAGGTATTAACATTACTCATTTCCCCCTTCCTTTTTAGTTGGAAGTACTTCACCGTTAAATATCCATACTTTTAATCCTAATGCTCCGTATGTTGTATGAGCTGTTGCAGTTGCATAATCAACATCTGCTCTTAATGTATGAAGTGGTACTCTTCCTGAAAGTGTCCATTCACTTCTTGCTATTTCTGCTCCATTTAATCTTCCAGAAGCCATTATTTTAATCCCTTTAACTCCTGATTTCTCAGCTCTTTGAACAGCTTGTTGAACAGCTCTTTTATAAGCAACCCTTTTTTCAATTGCCGTTGCAATACTTTCAGCAACTAATTGTGCATCAGTGTTTGCATTTTTTACTTCTTGTACTTTAACTTGTACTTTTTTCCCAGTTAATTTTTCTAAACTAGATTTCAACGCTTCAATTTCTTGACCTTTTCTACCTATTAATATTCCTGCTTTTCCTGTTTCTATAATTACAGTTAATTCAGTAGGTGATGTTCTTTCTATTTGAATGTTTGAAATTCCCGCATGATAGTAATTTTTCTTAATTGATTCTCTGATTTTTAAATCCTCATGAAAATTATTTAAGTATTCTTTTCCTTCAGCGAACCATTTAGAATCCCAAGTTCTTGTGATTCCAATTCTAATCCCCCTAGGATCTACTTTTTGTCCCACAGACTTACCTCCTTATACTATTATCTATTAGTTCTTTCTTTCGTCTACTTCTACAGTTATGTGTGCAGTTGGCTTTCTTATAACATCTGCTCTTCCCATCGCTCTAGGATTTATTCTTTTTAATACTGGTCCTTTATCTATTAATATTTTCGATACAAATAGTTTATCTGGATCCATTCCTAAGTTGTGTTCTGCATTCGCAACTGCAGATCTTAGAGTTTTTTCTATACATATTGCCGATTTTTTATTAGTAAATTTTAGAATATTTAAAGCTTGTAATGCATTCTTTCCTCTTACTATATCAGCCACTAATCTTGCTTTTTGAGGGCTTAATCTTTGATAACGTAACTTAGCTATCGCTGCCATTTAAATGCCTCCTTTCGTTTTTTATAAACAGACTATGCTGCATTTATAATATTATCTTCTTTTTGAATCTTTTTTCGCATCTTTTCCATGTCCGTAGAATGTTCTTGTAGGAGCAAACTCTCCTAATTTGTGTCCTACCATTTCTTCTGTTACATATACAGGTATATGTTTCTTACCATTGTACACTGCAAATGTATGCCCAATAAATTGAGGGAATATAGTAGATCTTCTAGACCATGTTTTTATAACTTGTTTTTTTTCTCCCATTGCTTCAATTGCTTCAACTTTTTTCAATAAGTAAGCATCTACAAAAGGACCTTTTTTTAATGAACGAGCCATTTTTTCCTCCTTCTTCATTATTATAATCAGTTATAATACTAAAACTACAGATTATGCAACTTTATATATTAGACTATTTTTTTCTACCTCTAACGATGAATTTATCACTAAGTTTTTTACCTCTAGTTTTCATTCCTAATGTAGGTTTACCCCAAGGTGTAACTGGTGATTTTCTACCGATTGGAGATCTTCCTTCTCCTCCTCCATGTGGATGATCAACTGGATTCATTACTGATCCCCTAACATGTGGTCTTCTACCTTTATGTCTGTTTCTTCCAGCTTTACCTAATGAAACTAATGAGTGCTCAGAATTTCCTACTGAACCAACTGTTGCTGTACATTCTTTATGAATTAATCTTAATTCTCCTGAAGGTAACTCAACGTGACAGTAAACTCCTTCTTTTGCAACTAATCTTGCTGAAGTTCCAGCAGATCTTGCTAATTGTCCACCTTTTCCTGGTAACAATTCAACATTATGAATAGTTGTTCCTACTGGTAAATCTTTTAATTTTAATGCATTTCCTGGTTTGATTTCTGCACCTTCACCAGCTAATACAGTATCTCCTTTTTTTAGACCGTTTGGAGCTAAGATATATCTTTTTTCTCCATCAACATAATGTAATAACGCTATGTTTGCCGTTCTATTTGGATCATACTCTAATGTTGCAACTTTTGCAGGTACACCTAATTTATTTCTTTTCCAATCGATTACTCTATATAATCTCTTGTGTCCTTTTTCTCTGTTTCTACCAGTTCTGTGACCGTAATTATCGATCCCGTATGATGATCCTAGAGGTTCTACTAATGTTTTCTCTGGTCTAACTTTATCCAGCTCTTTATTGACTAATATCGACATATGCCTTGTACCACTAGTCATAGGTTTTAACTTTTTAATTGGCATAACTTTTTTACCTCCGCTTCGTTTTTCAAAATATTATTCATTATATCAAATTTTTGATCTTATGTGTACTAATATTTTGATTTTATTTAGTTTTTAGCCTACGCTTCATACGCAGCTATTTTTTCTCCATCTTTTAACTTAACAATTGCTTTTTTGATAGCAGGTGTTTTGTATACTGTTAATCTAAATCTTTCTGTTTTTGGTTTGATATTTAAAGTGTTAACACTCTCAACCTTAACATTAAATAATTTTTCAACAGCTTCTCTTATTTGTAATTTGTTAGCTCTTCTATCAACGAAGAATGTATATTCGTTCTTTGCTAATAAATCTCTTGTTTTTTCTGTATTGTATACAGGTTTTTTGATTATGTCATAAATTGTCATTACGCTAGCACCTCCTCAATATTTGCAAGAGCATCTTTTGTTAAGATAACTTTTTCGTATTTTAAAAGCTCATAAACTGTTAATTCGTTTGAAACTGCTATTTGACAATCTTTTATGTTTCTAACTGATAACCATAAGTTGTAATCTGTATCAGAATCGTTAACTACATATAATTGTTTATTTGCAGCTATTTCTGCTTTTTGTCCGAATGCGATAAATGTTTTTGTTTTAGGTGTTTCTAATGCGAAATCATCTAAAACAATTAAGTTCCCGCTCGCTACTTTTGCAGATAATGCCGATCTTATTGCTAATAATCTTACTTTTTTGTTTACTTTTTTCTCATAGCTTCTTGGTTTTGGTCCATGAACAACTCCTCCACCAACCATGTGTGGTGCTCTTATTGATCCTTGTCTAGCTCTTCCTGTTCCTTTTTGTCTAAAAGGCTTTCTTCCTCCACCTCTTACTTCAGCTCTTGTTTTTGTTGACGCTGATCCTTGTCTAAAAGATGCAAGTTCAGCAGTTAGCACTTCGTGCATTACTGTTTTATTTGGTTCTATTCCAAAAATTTCATTATTTACATCAACAGTTCCTGTTTTTGAACCATCGATACTGTATATATTTAAAACTGGCATTTTATCCTCCTCTCTTTTCTTTCAATTAATATTTCTTAACTGCTTTTTTGATAATTACATACCCATTTTTAGGTCCAGGAACTGCTCCTTTTACTAACAATAAGTTGTTTTCCACATCAAATTTTACTATTTTCAAGTTTTGAACTGTTACTTGCTCATTACCCATTCTACCTGCCATTTTTTTACCTTTTGGCACGTTACTATTTGATGCAGCTCCTCCGGCATTAGATCCTCCCAATCTATGGTTTCTTGATACCCCATGAGTGGCTCTATTCCCGCTAAAGTTATGTCTTTTCATAACTCCGGCAGTTCCTTTACCTTTAGAAGTTCCTGCTATATCAACATATTCAGTTCCTTCAAATAAATCTACTTTAAATTCTTGTCCTAATTCAAACGAAGTTGTATCTTCTACTCTGAATTCTTTTAAGAATTTCTTTGGAGTTACTCCTGCTTTTTTAAATACTCCCATTTCTGGCTTTATAGTATTTTTTTCTTTCTTTTCGTCGTAACCTAAAGTTAATGCGTTATATCCGTCTTTTTCGACGTTCTTTTTCTGGATAACAAAGTTCGGTCCTGCTTCTATAACAGTAACAGGTATTAATTTTTCACCTTCAAATATTTGTGTCATCCCTATTTTTTTTCCTAGTAACATTATTTTTCCTCCTTAATATATTGGTTGACTGCTCTTTTTTATAAGCCAACTTGTATTAAGCCTATAATTGCTTTATCTCGATTCCTACTCCCGATGGCAGACTTAATGAAGTTAATGCTGAAATTATTTGTTGACTAGAGTTTTTGATTTCCACAACTCTTCTGTGAACTCTCATTTCAAACTGCTCTCTTGAATCTTTATTTACATGCACTGATCTTAATACTGTGTATTTCTTTGTCTTAGTTGGTAAAGGAAGGGGCCCAGTTACCTCTGAGCCATTCTTCTTAACAACTTCAGCTATTTTCTTTGCTGATTGATCCAGCAATTTATGATCATACGATTTAAGATATATTCTTAATTTATCCAAAGTTTTTCCCTCCTACTTAATAAACTAT
>ERZ650300.260-NODE-260-length-30428-cov-4.902644_pt1 | contig 30428 bp, 22 predicted proteins | sample MGYA00376236_ERZ650300 | MGnify/ENA primary metagenome ERZ650300 (study PRJEB26733, sample SAMN07839303) | wastewater metagenome | biome: urban; feature: wastewater treatment plant; material: waste water | place: USA: North Carolina | collected 2016-04-28 ...
CCATTAAAGTTTACTTCATTAATGAGAGGTAGAGTCTTATTATCGTAAGTTACGGCAGCTATTGTCGGATAGAGATAATCCCCTGTAACAGGATCTTTAGGCGTAGTCTTATCAAAAAGGCCAAAGGTCTTCTGAACAAAACCACCTAATGCACCTTTATCTAAACGATTGTATTTATCATCATCGTGAGTTCTATTACTAATCGGATAAACAATGTAATCTATCCCGGTGTAACGGATGTTCTCCATCATTGGGTCTTGATGGAAAGCTCTAGTGCTAGCTACACCCATGTTATCGTTAGCAATCTTCAACTTATTAAGGTCTCTATACTTCAAAGCTTCGAAGATCTGTGGATAGCCAAGATAGTTATCATCTTGAATATTGATAGACTGGAAGTGTTGTACTTTACTACTCACCTCTAAACCACCTACTATCATCTTGAAGAAGTCTTGAAGATAAAGATCCAGTATAGAGTTAGTTTGACCAGGTATCAGTAAAGCTTTGTATTCATTACTGAAAAACCATAGAAACATATTACTGGCCATCTCTTCTGCTGATTTCCTCAGACGAAGCAATGTGTTATAATCGTGTTCAATCAGAAGAGGGCTCTTGTTATAGGCCAAGTATTCTTTAACGTAGTAGACGCTAACGTTTACTTTCTCTTCTAACTGTTTAAACTTCTCTGGTTCAGCTTCCTTGAAATAACTTAAGCTGTACTCAATTTGATAAACAGCATCGGCCATGATAGACAAACGCTGTGATCTAGTAACGTTATAAACGCCAAGTCTACCGTCCCCGACTGGAGCAGCAAACATATCACCTTCATTAGGAATCAAACCGTTATGGATAACAGCAGATCCTCTAGTAACGAATACCTTATCTTCATCACTTTGATCTGAAGCATTGGGCGAGTTAACTTTGATCTCTAGATTCTTAATCTTGCGGTATTGTTGGAATAAAGAACTCTCTCCAACGTCTTGTGATTTTACTGCACTATCCTTATTCAACATCTGGTGATAATAATCAACCGTGAAGTTGTAGCCACTCACATACGACTGTAAGTTACTAGTGGGAATTTGCTTGTTATCGACAAAGACTGATTGACGTTCTTTAGATTGAACCTCAGGTTTAAAGTCTACCTTTGGTTGAACTATTGGTTTCTCTTCAATGATAGGCATATTAAATCCTGTGTTTTCCGTAAATCTGGTTATATAACTTCACGTTAGAACCACGAACTATATTGTCTTTTGAGCCTGCTGCAATACCTGAAGTGAGTACAGTGTTAGACTGAACTCTATTAGTATCATAGAGGCTACGAGGAGCCCCTATATTGGGCAGATCTTTAAATAGATGCGTGATATCGACTCTAGGTCTTAAACGCTCTAAATGCACTCTATTCGTCTCTGTAGCTAAGACTAGCTTCCTAAGTATATCAGGATACTTCATCATTCTCTGGATAACTCTATGGTCTACATCCAGTACATTCTTGGCAATAGAGAGTCTAACTCTATTGATCACTCTCTTGTTAAGATCTTCAACACTATTAAAGTTTAGATCTTTATCCACAAAAGCTGATTCGTGGTGAGCCAGGAATGAGTTTCTGTAATACGATATATGTAAGAATGACTGGTATGGTTTATAGATGTATTGCCACTCTTCATCTTTGATAAATTGTAATACTTCTTCATTAAAGAGGTAATTACCAAGATCATTAAGATTAAGCAAAAGCTTAGGAGTATTATCATCTACTGAACAAATAGCTGAAAACAATGTTCTAGTACCAGAGACATGATTATCATAGATGATATCATCATAACTGGGGACTCTCACGTATTTATCATGGAGAACTAATTGATCCAAGATATTATCTACTTCCCATTCTCTCATGTGTTTGATTGAAGAAGAGTAGAAAGTCTTTTTCTTCTTAGAGAGATCAACACTATCGTGATCAACTAATCGTCTATCGACTAGTTGGTTATGAATAGCAACTGGGAACTTTAATACTTGATTAGCTGGCTTCTCATAAGTGAACTTATAAGTGAAGTCCATAGTGAATGTGGAGCCTTCAGAATCCTTCTCAGACTTCTCCATAGATCCAGTGAAATCAAACATACCAAGGATACGTGTTGCCGTCTCTTGGAGTGAGTAGTTGGGATTCTTTCCATTCATTCTTGAAATCTGGGTAAGGGCAGGTGAAGCATAGCTTAAGAAGTACTCATCGAACTTCTCACCATAACCTGCAACCGCTTCTCTCAACGCATGGAGATATCTGATCACACTGATAAATGCATCAGAGACAGGAACAGTGTAAGTAACTGTGTGAACATTCACATCTCTCATGTTACTTACTCTAGCCCATGTGTCGTGTCTTATTTTCTCGACCAGGCTCTTTGATCTCGATTTATATTTGAAGTTGATTGAGACTTCAGTAGGGATATAAACTATCTTTGCCGTAATTCCAAGTTTATCATCGTGGAAGAACGGAGTGTGTTCTGGTTGATTGACAGCAATCGTACCTAAAGACTCTTCAACAAAACGTTCAGTAACTTCAATACTAAGTTGCGAGTTACCGGCCATTTGGACGTGTTCAACATTACCAGCAGTTGATACTGGGTTAGCTGCATCGCTGACCAAAGAGCCAGACTGATATACTGAGTCACTATCTCCTTTGAAGACGATTCTTGTATTCTTAGGTATCTGTAGGATCTCCATAACCTGATCTGCAATATCCAAAGTTACAGGTCTAGAGACTGCCGTTTCAATACCAGTATTTGGTAGCATCATAATTGGCATGGGAAACCTCTTTTCGTTAACATAGGATTTGATACAACATAAAGAGAGTACCCGAAGGTACTCTCTTTTATGATTACTTAGCTTGAGCCTTCTTAGCCTGATTAACAATCATAGCTACAGCCGCCACATACGAATCGAGTAGATCCACAGACAGACGAACAATGTTCATCGTTTGGTTCATGAGCAAAGCAATGAACTTAATCATGCCATTGACCATTTGCATCTTAGAGCGCATGAGTTTGATGCTCTCTTCCGACTCTTCAGTGTCAGTACCGATTTGTTTATTGAAGTCATGGACTTTGTTAGCCATGCTTGCCGTGAACTCGAAGCATTCCTTGTTCATGACAATCACTTCTTTGAGTTGATCTTTGAGAATGGCATTGATAGACTTAGCATTGCTAGGGCCACCATACATTGCAATCTCAATCTCGTTACTCTCAGGCTTCTTCACGGATACTGAATTACCAGAGATTTCAATCGAAGTACCCATGGTGATTGGAATAGATCCACCAAAGAGTTCTTCCATCGTCTTTTCTGTAATGCCAGCAATGGTTTCTTTAGTAATGGGCTTCTCTGCAAAACCTTCGAGACCTGTCTTCTCTACTCCATTCAAAGCAATCTCGGCCTTGTCAGAAATCTTCTTCAGAGTCTCTGCAAATTCAGCCTTAGCTTCCACATTACTAGAGCCGAAGATAGCGTTGTAACGGTTACTAATAAGAACCACAGACTCTCTACCGGTAAGAATACCCTTCACAATAGGAATTAACTTATTGTAGTCAACTTCACCATCTTCAGAAGCAACGTTGTTTTTACCAACGACTGTACCGTCTGAGAGTTTCACACCAACGCCGTGGAGAGGAGGAATTTCAGTGAACTCCATCTCTTCAAAGCTCTTATTAAGCATTTCGCCGAGGTTGTCCATTCCCTTCTCTAAACGTTCCTGGAAGATCTCAGCATCAGTTTTCTTCTTCTTGAAGAAACCAGCAAACCAATCATAGATACCCTTGAAGAATTTAACAATAGCATCCCAAGCTCTTTGGAGAATGTTTTTGTTATCTTCAATTGCAATCTTGAGATCTTTATTGTTGGCGAAACCTTCAATAGCAACACCCTTGACGGAATCACCACCGAGTAATCGACTACGGATAGATTCCATAGCAGTTTGAATCACACGACGGCTGCTTTCTGGAATGTCTTCGATGTCATTGTTTTCTAAGACATCATTCATTTCAGCTAAAGTTTCGCTATCATCAACGGCAGTACTGAATGCTCTACTTACCATTGGGGAGAAAGGAGTATCAGCCATGCTGTCACCAGCTAGAGCATTTCTTTCATCTTCGGCGTCGATAGCCATATCGATTTCCAATTCTTGCTCCTGGCCTTCTAAGCCTAAATTAAATCTTGCCATTTGTATTTCCTTATTTTAAACCCAAACTTTGGGTCTGCTTAGTTTCTCTGTAACTCTGTAGCATTGGCCTCTGACTGATATCAAAGTATCAATCACAGAACTATCCACATTATTCATAATCTTGGTAATACGGTATTGAAGATCGATACTAGTGAAGATACTAGAGATGATATATTTTCTCAACCAATCAACCAAGGCACCTGCTAACTTAGCGCCAGCCAAACTCACCAATGCTGTCAAGCTTGCTGCCTTAACAAACAAATCGATCACTGATAAGAGTTTACCTGGAAGAGATTGCTTAACGACTTCAAGGTTATTACCATTGGATAAGAAGTTCTTGATAATACCAAAACCTGTAACAGCAACCGCAAGACCAGTGATAATCTCAGTTACTTGGCTAAAGAATTCTCTGTCTTTAATTAACTTTGGAATACTTTCACCATTATAGCGGTCTAAAGCTTCACCAGTTGACCTAAGTAGAGTTAATAACTCTTTAGCATCGCTGAGACTAAAATCTCTAAGAGTAACAACTTCGACATTGATATTGTCATTACCCTTTACTCTTGAACCGTAGATATTCATCTCACGAATCTTTCTACGAAGTTCACTACGAACATCTAAGAGATTGGCACGATCCCTGTCATAGGAAATAGATACACGTTTACCACCGATGAGGACACGAGAATGTCTTTCATTACCTTCGTCATGTCCATTTTTGAAGAGGTCTTGATCAGCTAACATACCAAGTACATCGCTGTTAAACAGATTAAGATTCTTAACCATAGTCTGTTTATAAGGTGTAATGAATGCTATTGATTTAGCAGTATCTTTGGACATACTTTCTGTCATTTTGATACTCTGTGTATAACTGTTGAGGAAATCAACAATATCTGTAACATCTTCTCTGATGATTTTCATGTAATCGCTCTTTGTAGCGATTTTTCTATCTCTGCTGAGTTTAGCTGTATTGAGCTTTACCTTAATATCGGCTCTTAATGAATTACTTTCAATAGTAGCTTCATTGATTCGATCTTCTAATTTACTGACCTGAACACGGTAAACTTCAATCAGATTTTTAATACCGAACCAGCGCTTCTCAATAAGCTTAGCAATGACAGCGTACTCGGAGCCCAGATTAATAATACCTTGATTAATCTTCTCGATTAGTGCCTTAGATAACTCAGTAGCACTGATCACGCCATTGACCGCTGCCTTAGCAGCTTTACCACCGACAGCAACAGCTTTTTTAGCCACGGCCACTGTCGACTCAGAACTAGACTTAACCAAGTCTGTTAGACCTTCTGTAGCAACATTAAAGCCATCGTACTTATAATTCAGATTAATGTTGATAGCTTTAGTAATCAAATTGAGTTGCTTGATATCTCTATCATCGATGAACTCTTTAGAGTACATTGCGCTATGATAATCTTCTAAAACGTAAAGGGCTTCTAAACCTGTTTTATAGTTCGCCATTCTCTCTTCGATTTCTTCACGAAGAATGAGATCACTGGATATCATGTCATCGATTACTTCTAAATCGATATCAAGACTATCTGAATCTTCTTCTGGCATCACATGGATAGGTAGATCGGACATGTTGTTCCTCTTAAATATATAACATACGATTTAAAACAACATAAAAAAGGAACACCCGAGAGTGTTCCTTTTTACATTACTTAATAGATGATGCCGCCCAAGCAATCATACCGCGTAAACAAGCACGATTAATGTAATGCAATCTACTATTCATATCCTGCATTCTATTCCTAAAAATAAATGTGTTGATAACGAAGATCAAACCACCACCCATTTTAAAGAACATCTTAAATATATCACCCAATCCAATTTTGGCGTCTTTGTAGTACAGTTTGAATAAACGTTCTTGTTCATCGATATGGTCGATCACAGATGTCAATAAATCTATACATTCTTTTCTAGAAAGAGCCTTAGCAGAAATATCCGTAGCTTTAGGAACTAATGAATAGTTAATGTTAGTATCAGCGCTAACAACGAAATTAGCCTTGATACTTCTCATAAACCAATTGCTATCACTAGTGTTAGGAATAGTCAACCTTAATCTAGCACCGGTTAATTTCATTGGATTAAGATCATAGGTTACTGAATCTTCGTCCTTATCTACTACACGTCCACGTAAGTCAGACGCAAGCTTGGCTAAGTCGAATTTTGATCCTTCACTAGAACCGAGTGTTTCATATTTAGAAGCACTAGAAACTACTTTCAAAGAATCAACCATGGTTTCCAATGCCTTGAGTACTTCACCATGTGATTTAAATGGTGGAGTCTTAGTACCGCGCTGGATAGCTAAAGAAACACGCTTATCAGTTACCTCTGCTACATTGAAGTCAGAATCATTAGCACTCTTAACTCTGTCAAGAACCTCTTGGGCTTCTTGTTTAAGTTTCTTCATATTGCCACTGAACCACGAAGCGTAATCACTCAAACCTGCACCGAAACGTTCAAACTTTGCTTTCCATGTAGATGCTTGATCAGCATTCTGATTCGTAATGGCCTCAAGGGCAATCTTACTCTTTTCCAACTGCGTGAGTTGTTTACCAGAGAATGATTCAAACCCAAAGCCGTTGAATTTTACACTGCCAAGTGAACTATACAGATTACCGATGGTCTCGACAGCAATAAAGATCTCTTCATCACTTAATTCTTCACCGCGTTCAATTTTATTTCTCAGTCCGCGTTCAATGCGCAGACCAGTATCAATAGCCACTGCTTCTTGACGAAGCTCTTCGCCCTCAGAATCTAAAGCTCGTTGAAATTCATCTTCATCATGAGTGCCTTCGTTCTCCGTTAGGCCATCGTAATGATCTTCCATTGCTTGTTGAATAAGTTTCATTTTAATTCCCCATTGATAATCATCATAAAAAGGAGAGACATTAGTCTCCCCTTTTTAACTATTGAATGAAGTCAAGAAGTGATTACTTCTTAGCTTCTTCCTTTTTTTCTTCCTTGACATCTTCGCCGCCGGAAGCCTTCACCGAGCGCTCGACGTAATCGATAGCAGCCTTAGCCACATCCATACCGGTCTTAGCAGTGAAAGTCACAACCTTGATGGCGGAGTTACCAGTGCTGGTGATCAGACGCTGAGCAACACGGCTACCTTCTGTAATGTTCTTAGCGTTTTCATCTTTATCGTCAACAGTTTCAGAAACCTTCTTAGCTGCCTCGATAGTGACCTTCATGGCAGTTTCCAGAGCAGACACAAGAGTCTTAGAACCGATGTTGATTTTAACGATGGTCTCAGCAGCCTTCAGAACCTTTTGGATTTCGTCAGTCTTAAGAGCGTCCAGTTCCTTACCTTCAGAGCTGAAAGGGTTCTTGAATTCGAACTTGAACTCGGGAACCTTCAGATCAGGGTTCAGATCCTTGTCAGCCGTAGCCAACTCGAACTTCTTACCAATGGCGCCTTCGCTGTCACGGGCAATCATGGTGAACTTCGAATGTGCGTCCTGCAGCTTCTTGATAGACAGAGCCTTCAGGTCGCCGTCGCCAGCCAGGAGTTCCTTGATCTTAGGGAATTCCTTCATGCCTTCAGCAACGTCGGCAGAAGCAGCAAACATGGCTTCGATTTCGCCAGGAGTAGCTTCGATAGCCTTCAGAGCTTCTTCCTTGGTCTTAGCATCGGTCTGGGAAATAACGCCAGAAGCCTTAACCTTACCACCTGGTTGCAGCTTCAGGTTACGAGTTTGCTTTTCCAGAGAGTTGATGCGGCTCAACAGCTTACGGTTTGCGTCGAAAATCTTAGCAAAGAAATTCTTCACGAAGTCAACCATCTTTTGGAAAGCAACCACAACGGCGGCCCAGATCTTCTTGACAGTTTCCTTCAGGTCTTCCACGGCGATTTGCGTAGCACGCTTACGGCCGGTCTTACCGGAGAAAGACTCCAGAGCAGGGTACGATTGACGTTGCACACCCAGACGAGCGTAAATCGATTCCACAGCGATTTCTGCAATTTCAGCAGCAACTGGGTCCAGACCGCCTTCTTCTTCAGCGGCTTCAGCCGTGTCAGCGATGCGGGTCAGGGTTTCGGCATCAGCAGAAGCTTGTTCAACTTCAGCAGTACCGGCTTCCACGTCAGCAGAGATATCAGTAGCTTCAACGATATCAGCTTCAGCGCTGTCAGCACCAGCTTCATCAATAGCCAGTTCGGCTCCTTGGGTTTCGTCTTCCATAGCGGCCACTAGGCCCTTAGCAAAAATAGACATGTCTATATCCTTGTTAAAAAAAGTTAAAAAAAGCGCCTTTTTTCCTTAAGTAGTTTTTTCTACTCAAATAATAACGAACTTGTTGTAACAAGTGGCAGGCAAACCACTTGTTTTGGACATACTATTTTATAAGTAATTAGGAGATCCCATACTCTTTTACGGACTCAACATGGTAAGCTGTTAAAAGCTGAGAGTACTTCTCATAATTATTCTCTATTACCCTATAGCCATTAACAACGACCTTCATTAAGATAACGCAAATTAAACTAAGTAATTCAGCTATGGTAGCATCGAGTTGATCACCAGTTGCTTTGAACTGATTAATAGATGAAGTTATGTTATCAACATCTTTACTAAGAGCAGCAGCCTTGGCAAGAATAGCTTCACGATTCGACTGAATAGCTTTCAACCACTCAATGATCTTATTAGCCTGTTCCTTAGTACTGATTAAAGGAATCTTTGCACCCTTATTGGCATCGTCCCCGTAGTAGGAACCGAAACGCTGTTGCTTAACAATATTCTTGTCAATACCTCCCTTTGCGATACCTTTTTCAATAAATTTGAAATAGTAACCAGTGTTCAGTGTAAGGACAGGAGTCTTGTAAGCTACATAGTTGCTAAGATCTTCACCAGGAATCGTGGTGGTTTTTTCCATGCCATTGGTTTTCAAGTAAGAGCCAATAAAACCACGGGCGCCGAGATCCTTAAAATCTTCGAAGCCAGATGCTTTGAAAACATCTTCAGCAAGCTTATCGTAGCCATTAGCAATCTCATTGAGTTTATCAAACTGTTCTTTGAGAGTATCGTTCATCAAAACGAAACTTTCATTGATAGACTTGGCTTCGCTAGGATCTTTACCAGGTACTAAGAGATCACCAGCTCTAAGGCTGGAGAAAGTTGCTTCATCAACTGTCTGACCATCTTTGGTCTTACCCTTGAGTTCTTCTCTCTTCTCAAGTCCCTTAACCAGAGATTTGTTAGAAGCTTCAATACTCTTAAGATCTTGTCGGGCACCCTTAACTGACTTCTGTTTGTTGAAGAAGAAGTCTTTAATCCAGTCACTCAGGGCTTTGAACATACGGACAATTGCTTGCCATACATCGTTCACAATACCTTCAAAAGCAACCACCAATGCATCAGTATACTTCTGACGTGCCGTAAAACCGCTCAGATCCTCCATAGCGGGCATTTCATACTTCTGGGAATGATCCATACCCAAACGAGTCTTAATGCTCTCTACGGAGATGTTAAACATTTCCAATGCCGTGTTAGAGAAATTGTTTCTCTCTTTGGCTGAAAGAATAACCTTACGAAGTTTGGTCAAAGCAGTGTAGCACTCTGTAGCTTCAGTAAGCTGACCAGCATCTTCATCCGACATACCCTCTTCATCTACTTCTGAGTCTTCTGCGTTAGCCTCATCCTCGTCCCCGGCCGACTCGTCAGACGATACATCTTCGTCAGTTGACTCGGTGTCGCTGGGGGCTTCGGCATTTGATCCGTCCCCTTCGCCCTCAGTAGAGCCGGTATCTTCGGTTGATCCGGCATCATCGGTAGAGTCGGTTGGATCGGTAGTTTCATCGCCTTGAGCTTGTTGCTGTTCTTTCAATACTGCTAACTCTTCTTTATAGTTAGCGATCTTGACAACTTTCGCAGGATCGGTAGTGTCCTCGTTTTGAACCATGTTATTGGCTTTTTCGAGTTCATCTGGTTTACCATTTGGATCAGCCAGTCCACCTTCTGCTGGGGTGTCTTCCTCAGTTGCTATGCTTAGAAATTTTGACATTATTGTCCTGCCACTTTCTTCTCGGTTTTACCGAAGATTAGATGGAGAGAAATGATCATGTCTTCAAAGCCCTTGGGCTGAGCAGTCCAACGTTGAATAGTGCCAATGACACTATGGTCAGAACTACCGAATTCTTCCTGGAAAGAACTGAAGTATGATTCATAGTCGAATGGAACCTTCTTACTCTGGAAAGTAGCATTCTCCTGAGAAAGAGTAAATTCCCATGGTCTAAGACCAAACTGTCGTTCACCAGTTCTGATGAAGTTCAGCGTATCTTCCAAGAACCTACGATGATTCTCGGTAAAATAAAAGCTGTCCGATTGCAGTTTACACCAGTCCTTGAAAGAATAAGTACCAAATGCTCTTATTGCTTCAATAAGAACAGCACGTCTATACGAAAAAGACGTAAGGTCACGTTCATGTTTCATAAGTTGGATATACAACTTATCAATCGCTTCATTGAACGTACCGTAACCTTTCATCTTTGTAGTAGGTTTCTGGAATCGAACCAAAGCAGCCTGTTTACGGATGTCCAATGTTGGGTCATCCTTTCTAGTCATGCCGTTTTCAAAACCCAAGAAACCTCTGCCATAAATAACGACATTGGCCATTAGAGTCCTACACTTTCTTCTTGCTTGCGGATACTCTCGCTGAGCTTATCGATTCTGGATTGAACCATTTCGATTTCACGCTCAACACCGGGATCTGCTTGACCAGTATCACGAATACTAACAAGGTTCATAAGACGCAGTTCCAGGTTGGACTTAAGTTCCTTATTCTCCTTATATTTATTACTTTGGTATTCTGCAACAATCAAACCAATATGGTAGATCGGGTTCATTGCGAAGCCTTGCAGATTGTGGACACCAGTGGGGTCAATCTTCAATGCGCCGAAGGTAGCCAGAGCAGCTTCAGTATCCTCGTTAACTAGAACATCAGGCACAGCACGAACGGTCTTGACAAAGTCTCGGTTACCTTCAGTGAAGGCTTTCAGAACACGACCAAAGACACTCAAACGGCTACGCAATTCGTTGATCTCACCCTTCGATAGCTGTTTAGCCAGATAGCTCTGTTCACCTGTGGCTGCTTCTGTCTCCAGGATGTAGAGATAGTTAAGCAAACGCAGACTGTAGCGTGAGCTGAAACTAATCAACTCCAATGCCTTAATGAGAGATACCTTATAGAGAGTAATACCAGCGACAACGACTTCGTTTTCGAAATCCTTCTCAACCAGACTCTCAATAGCAGAGGCAGTCTTCTCCATCTGAAGCATACGGAACCAGATATCCGCTACCATACCCTTGTTATTGGTTGCACCAACAGCACGGAAGTATTCTTTCTCGATGGCTTTGATTTCCTTAGAAACAACCTTATTGTTCAGAACATCCATTGCTTGCTTGTATGAAGGGATGGTCGAATTCTGAAGTTCTGTTCTAACAATGCGTGCGTCTTCGAGCAGTCGATCCTTTTTGAAATTAGGAAGCAGACTGGCGACATATTTTAAGATTTCCATTTTAGATCCTTGACTATTAGATTATTTACTTTTAGAAGACTGGAGCATTACCGCCCTTGAATGCGGCTAGCACTTCCATGATATTGGGACCAGAGCCCTTATTGGCAACTTTAATGTCTCTTAGACCAACAGATGTACTGGCACTGATACCATAATGGTACATGTTAACGCGCTCATAGTTTCTATCGATAACTACAAGAATCATGGCATAGGTTTTATCAAAGATCTTTTGACGATCTTTGAAGTTGTCCAAATTAAGATTATGCTTAACTCTTAATTGCATTGCAGTTTCTTCAGAGATAACCACAATGTTAGAGGCTTCAGCTAAAGATGGATTCTTAGAGAAGAAACTAGCAAGTTTACTATTCTTAGCACGCTTTGCAATTTCGGAATAGACTCCGTCTTTATCCGTCATAAGAGTACGTTTCTGCTCACGGATCAAGTCCTGGCAGAAGACGAGGTCTTTAATGAAACTGATACGACCGGCACGCCATTTGAACCAACGTTCAGAGAACGACAGATCCACACTACCTTGTGAGAGCAACTGGACACAAGATGCAGGAGGCAGAGTGTTTACCATCAAGCGGAACGAAATAGGGATAACAGCTTCTTGGCCGTTATTCTTAATCGTAACATTGATGATCTTACCGATTGAGAGATTCGTCAGATCGGCAATATTATCAACCTTAGCTATGGCTCCATCTTTGTTGTCGTCTTTGGCTTCAAGAGCCACGGTAGGTAATTTATACTTCATGCTTTCAGAAGCATAAGTGTAATTTTCCTTACCGATACCGGCCTTTACAATAGTTTCCAAGAAACCATTTGTATCTACTTTTCTGTTCGGATTGAGTTTGTCAAGCACACGACCAACATTGACATCACCGACATTGGTGATGAGGCTGAGAGCTTGTAACCAATATCCAACGAAAATGCTTTGAGTGGATTGAAGAATATCTGGAAGGTATTCTAAGAATAAACAATCCTTGTCGACAATTACAATAGGCTCAACACGGGCAACGGATGTAGCGCTAACAAGACTACTGGTTTTTAAATGTGAACCAACAGCTTGAGCCTTCGCGTACGTATCCATAACAGTAGATAGAACGCTACCTGCTGCCAGTGTGCCCTCATTCACGGGGCTTAAAAGAGTAGTCATATTTTCAAAATCCTTTTTCTGTAAGGAAACTATAATGGACGCTATAAACGATACTAATCTAGTTAAAGTGTCTGTGAAGGACGTTAACCAGTTAGGTTTTGGTAATCATTCTTTGTTCAATGTAGATACCAGTGTAAGTCAAGATTCTTTCTTCGATCTGTCTAGATCAGAAGGTAACGAAATGACTAAGAACGTCTACGGTATTAACCATAGACAAACACCGTTAGCTATCCCACAAAATAAAGATCACTACGGGCTAACATTCTTCACAAGACCTCAATTGAATTTCAGAGCAGCGAATCTGAGACAAAACAGATTATTTACCAAACTTCTCACTACTGAGCCTCTATCTTATTTTCGACTGATCAGAAATACTCTTGATCCTCGTCTAGATAGCGCATACGGTACTGGAGTTTCAGGTATCGATAGGATTGAATGTCCCTTGGTTGATCCTCAGCAAGCTTTCATACCTATCTTAACAAATAATCTACTTAATATATCAGGTTGGCCTGATGTCAGAGTCGATACCTTTACTTCAAAATCTGGACCTTATAAAGAAGAATGGTCAATAGTAGACGGACTAGCAGTCAACTATTCGGCATACGATTTAACAGCTACCTTTAGAAACAGTAAAGGCGACCCAATTACAATGATGATGTATATTTGGGAACACTATATGTCGAACGTTTTTGAAGGTGTATTAAGTCCTTATCCAGACTTCTTAATCAATAATGAAATTGATTACAATACTAGAATTTATAGACTGGTATTGGATGCTACAAAACGTTATGTAGTTCGTATCGCTGCTTGTGGTGCAAGCTTTCCTTATGCTGCTCCTTATGCCTCAGTATTCGACTTCGATGCTACTAAACCTTATCATGACGGTAACAATGAAATTCAAATCCCATTCAAGTGTATGGGTGCTATCTATGATGATGATATTTTGATTAGAGCATTCAATCAAGTGGTTGGTTATTTTAATTCTGGGATGAAGGTCAATCGTATTCACGATGTTCCTGGTCCATCCATGATTAAGATTCCTTTTGAGTATCTGGATATTTTTAACAATCGCGGTTATCCTAGAATTAATCCAAGAACTAGAGAACTAGAGTGGTATGTAAACGCAGATTACTACGCTGCTAAGATTGATGCATACAAAGAGTTTGATTCTAAATTGGATAATGTATTAGGATTCAATCCAAAAGAAAATGCCGAATTTGGTGAAGAAGGTGAATAAACATGTCAAATAACTTTTCTGATCTTCTATCAGAGGATACAGCGGTAGGCCACGCTTTAAGAAAGCTGGACTTAATTAACACTAATCCTGCAAGTATCCAACAAACTTCTTTGGAATTGTTGCAACAATATCTGAATGGTGAAACTGATATTGTAGATGCCACTAATCCTTTTATGAAGTTGGTTGAATCTAGTGCTGTGAATACTGCTGGTTTCATCATTGATAATGAGGTAACCACTAGAGCCCAGTATCCAAGCTGCGCACAGACATTGGAAGATCTTTATCTTCATATGTCAGATAAAGACTACATCGATAGATTTGCCTCACCGGCTATTACAAAATTCACTATTGTAGTTCCAATGAAGCAAGTGCTGGCTTCAATGATTACTGATCCAGCAACCGGTATTAAGAAGATTGTTATACCCAGGAACAGTGAATTCATTATCGAAGACACTATCTTCTCAATCCAGTATCCAATCGAGATTAAGCAGTTGATCCACGGCGGTATTCAGGTTGTCTACGATACCGACACTAAATCACCTTTGCAATCTTTGTCAACCAACGTTGTCGATTACAAGATCACTAAGATCAAGAATTTAGACGATGATGTTTTGATCATGGATGTCGATGTTGTCCAGTTCACCATCAAGACTAAGACTACTGAAATTAATAGTGCTAAACTGATGCGCCAGACAATTGATTTCAATGATCAATTCTATTACGCAAGAGTTTATTACAAGAACAATGCATCCAACAGTAAGTGGAAAGAAATTAAAACCACTCATACCGATCAAGTATACGATATCGGTGAAGTTACTGCTGTTTTGAAAGTTATCAACAATAAACTTGAAGTTTATATTCCTCAGATCTATTTTACCAATAACATGGTATCTGGTTCTGTTCGTGTTGATATCTATCAAACTAAAGGCGAGATCAGTATCAGTTTAGATAAGTTTAAACCATCTAGTTTCAAAGCAAGATGGATTGCTATCGATAAAGCCGATAATACTGCTGCTGTGGCTGCTTGGGTAAAGATTCCCGATGTCTTCATTTATTCTAATGAGACTGTTTATGGTGGTAAGAATCAATTGTCATTTGATCAATTGAGAAAACGTGTAATGACTAATGCAATCGGTGATAGAAATGTTCCTATCACAAACGCACAGATTACTGCACACATTGAGAATCGTGGTTTCGATATTGTTAAGACTGTGGATTTGGTGACTAACCGTATCTTCCATGCCACTAGAGCTTTACCTAAACCTTTTGACGAGAAGTTAATCACGGCAGCATCCACATCGATGGAGTCCATTATTCTGTCTATGGATTCGATTAAGGATCATCCTGCTGTTTTTAATAACGGTGATCGTATAACACTGACACCTGATCTTCTCTATCAGAATAATAACGGTGTTATCAATATCGTACAAGCAAACGTAGTTGCTGATATTTTAAGTAAGACACCTGATCTAATTGCTCCATTAGTAAGCTCTGGTAATTATCTCTATACACCTTTCCATTATGTATTGGATGCTACTGCTGAAGACTTTGCAGTTAGACCATATTTCATGGACAGACCTGAGTTTAAGTTGGTAGAATTTGTCGATCAAAATGACACTACTATGCTTCAGGTTAACACGGATAAGTTCACCATTACTAAAACCGTTTATGGTTATCAAGTATTGATTGAGACTAAGTCTAACGAAGACTTTAGAAACTTACCAGATGACGCAGTTCATGTTCAGTTATCTTTTGTTCCTGAATATGAGGCTAGTAGAGTTTTCCTGAATGGTACTTTACTACAAACTCTTCAATCTGGTGAACGTATATTTAAGTTCGATATCTATACCAGTTTTGATATCGATTCTTCAAATGTCCTATTCTTGAATTCTTTCAGATTGTTTGGTAATATCTCAACACGTTTCGGTTGTAAGTTATCTCAAGAGTTTGATATTGTTTATAGCACTAGCACCAACATGAACGCTGGTTGGTCTAGACATGATATCGATAATTACTTAGGTGAGTTCTTATTACCTACCCGTATTGCGGCTATTACTCATGAGAAAGCCACTTTCACTTTCGGTAAATACTTAGAATATCTCTGGACTAGTAACAGAAGCATTGCAAGTAGTGCCCCATATGAGAAATGGGACGTAAATGTTCCAGCGGTTTATGGAGAAGACGTTTATAACATTGATCCTATTACTGGCAGCATTTTTAGTTTTGGTACTAATGGCGAATTAGTCTATGACATTAAGCATCGTAAGGGTGATCCTGTACTGGATGCAAATGGTAATCAGATCTACAAGTACAAAGTTGGTGACGCTAAGTTAGACACGAAGGGTGAATTGATTCCTATTGGACAGAAATATGTTTCTAGACAATTAGATATCATGTTCGTCGAGGGTCTCTACTACTTCAGCACTGATCCTTCTTCCACCCTTTACAGAGAATCGTTTATCAACACAGTTGTTAACTGGATCACTTATGAGATTTCGGAGATGAACAAAGTCGGTCTTGAACAGACCAGAATCTACTTCTATCCTAAATCAAATCTGAGTAACATTCGTGTAATGGTTGGTAGTGGCACTATTACACAGTTGGAAGCTAATCAAGCTTTCAACATTAAGTTAACAGTGAATAAACAAGTTTATGAGAACTCTGCACTTTGCATGTCTCTTACTAATTCAACTATCAGAACCATTGATGAACATCTCAAGAAGGAAACTATCTCGATGTCCGCTATTGTCTCTTCTCTTGAACGAGTCTATGGCGACGACGTAATTAGTTTATCTATATCTGGTTTGGGTGGTGATATGAATCTTGATGCTTTGACTGTGTTATCAACTGGTGATCGTTGCTCTATCAGAAAGAGATTAGCTAATATCGGTGATGGTAAGTTAATTGTGCAAGAAGATGTAAGTGTCGAGTTTGTAAAACACGACTTAGATTAAACAAAAAAAAATAAAGAGCATATCAGAGAGTACCCGAAGGTACTCTCTTTATGCCGCTTTACAGATCAAGAATGGTTTCCAATTGATCAATGATATCATCGACCTTATCGTGATTTGGAAGACCCTTTTGGAGTTCTTCATGAAGCTTATTGTACAGCTTCAATTCATTCTTGTTGAGAGAGCCAGCTTTCACCAGGATGGCGACATAACGATTGATCTTGATAACGCGCAAAGAACGAATCTTAGCATTGATAGCCATACGCTGCTTGAGAAGTTCTTGCATATTGGTCATAACGGTTTTCCTTAAAAGTAGAAGTTTTGATGAAGCTATGATTATAGCTCAAAACCGTTATATATCGCTGAAATGTTTTTATTACGTCATAAAGGGAGACCCGAAGGTCTCCCAATATCTTTATCGTGGAATGAGGAATTCAGAACTATAGAGTTCAGTGATGAGTGCTCTTTTGTCTGGATCTTCATCCGTACCATCTTCAATAACCACATTGTTAGGTGAGAAGGGTAGTTGTCCAATACGTGCAATCAATTTAATCTGCTCGACAGTAAGATCATTGGCTTCGAGAATCTCTTTCAGTTTGTCAACTTCCAAATCAATCTTACACCATTCGGAAACCTTACCTTTCGGATTCCTAAAGACATCAACTTCGAAGTTCATATCTTTAGCTTTAATCTCAAACTCAAGATCACCTTTCTTACCACGAATAGTTTCTGCTTTGAAAACGTAACGGGTCTTACTCATGAATGTATCACAAACGGCCATAAAAAGGTTATAGACCTTTTCATTGATACGTTCTGTGGTTTCGATATTGGATTGAACACCTTGAGCTTTCTGTTTTTCTTTGCTAGTCATCTCATAGACAGGTTCTTTACCTTCTACTGTGATTTTGCGAATTCTAACAGAACCTTTAGCAGATTTAATCTGCGCTTGCTCGTGTTGTTCAATATGGACTGCTTGCGCTAATCCATCGGGATTAGTAATCTTGGCATAGATCACTACTTCAGTTTCTTGGCTTGTATTTTTGTTATCGCCATCTTCCATGGCAATCTTAATAATACCCATAATTGACTCCTTAACTTGATAGAAGCATTCTGACAATCTCAGAGAAGAAAGTCACAATGGCAGACAGGATACCTGACTCTGACATAGTGCCGCTAGTCAAGCTAGTGTAAATGATAGTTACAACAATTGCAATCAAGCTAATTAAAAGAAGTGAAGAAACAAAGATGAGTAAATACTTTACCCATTCATGCATTCTAGCTCTATTAATCATTCTTGTCTTGCGTTCATTGAGCTTTTGTTCAACAGTCTCGGATCTTAACTGTTGTCTGTAATAAGCTCGCAGAGCTTTCGTTTTATCTTCCTCAGATAGATTAGCGATTGTTGCTGTAATTACATTTTCAAGAGCTTCATCATCCGCCACGAAAACATCGTTACCACCATCCAGGTCATTGAAATCAGTAGGGAAAGGAAATCCACCAGGATCTCTTCCATCCATACCTCCACCAGGACCCGGAAACCTACCCATATTAGGCATTCTCTTAGTAGGTGTGCTCAGGTTATGAACTGAGTCTTTATCGAAGTCGCCTAAACCTATTCCCATTATTTAGACTCCTTCTTTGCTTTATCTCTTTCCTCACCAGCCTTCACTTTTTCATTCATGATGTTTGTGATAGCCTTCTTATCAGCAATACACATTCTCAATTCCGAAATCAGTGATTGACTATATCGAATCATGAGATCTTCTCTCACTTCGTCAGAAGCGTTTATGTATACACTCTTCTTAGGAGGGCTAGGAATTGTATTTAACTTCAATAAGTGACTAGGAACAGTCACGTAAACAGTTTCTATTTTGTAAACAGGAACTTCCTTGATCTCAGTCTTAACAATCGTACCACAACCTGTAATGAAGAGTGCGGCCAATAGAACTATAAACTTCTTTAGCATCACTTAACTCCTTTGCAGTCTGGATCATCATTCGCACCAGCACAATATGTATCCCATAATGAGTTAATTCGTGCTGTAGCAATCTCCTTGGCTTTTTGCTTAGTTAAAGTATCCTTCATTTTTTCATCAGCCATCACTGAAACATCTTTATAATGTTCATTGATCTTACTGATTGTTTCTGAAAGATTCTGCCTAGCTTTATCAGTATCTTTTCTAATACCTTCTTTCTCATCTATATTGACTACAATTTCTTTATCATCAATACGTGAGTTATCAACAATGGTATCGTTCTTATCTTTTAAACTCTTGTTCTCATCTTTAAGAACACTGATGACGACAGATTTACCATCTTCAACTTTTTTATCTGCATTCAAATAATGATCACGAATGAGTCTGTTACCACCAACGATAACGAATAAAATAGCTAGGGCAATAAGGATGAACTTAAAGTTATCCTTTAATAAACCTAGAATTAGTTTTATAAACGCTTTAAAAACCATATTAACCTCTCAGTCTTAGTAATTCGCAATAACCTACGGCAGTTGCATCAATAGAGTGTTCATCAAGGTTATTGAAGTTGACCATTTCTAATTCCTTGATTAGTTTAATAGCTTTCTTGACAGCATCCTTATCTCCTCGTGCTTGTGCTCCTACAGCTTTCTTCACAGAAGGCGGATCGATCATGTAGAGAGGCTTGTAATCATCCCAAAGATGTAAAGTTCTTTGCAATGTAAATACCGTCTCTACTAAAGGAGCATAAGCATTAGGTCTAAACCTATTGAAGAAAGGGGCTTCTGATGCAACTACTGTTGGGTTATATACGGTCAGTACTTGTGAAAACTTTTCGCTAATTAATCTAAGTCTACTGTATTTAGCTGAATGCATTTGTACTTCAAAGGAATCTTCATCTAAGAATCTTGATACCTTTTCTGTCCACGGAGTAACTGATACTATTTTGAGATCGTCTATATTAACTGTGATGATAGAAAATCCGATAGTATCAGTACCGGGATCAATACCTAGTATATTGAAAGTTTGTTTATCAAATATACTACTATCGGATACTATCTGCATTACTGAGTGAGTTTGAATAGAGGCTCGATAGCACCGACTTCTAAGTCGATATCGAAACCACCACGTTGACTCTTAACAGGTTGCAGTGCACTGATATGATGAGTGGTCTGGGCAGCAATAACTTCATTGAAGCTAAAAGAATTACCAGAACCATTAGGTACTGTCACCGAACGATTCACACCAGAGACCAATCCGATTTCAGAGATGAAAGCATAGTCTTCACTGTTGTGAAGAATAATAGCTGCTTTCAAGATCTCTTCTGCATCGAAGGCATCTAAAGTAATCTTCAGTTTAACGCTAGCGGCAAGATACTCACCTTTAACAGTGTTTACTGCTGTAGGACTCAAGTCTTGCGGAACAGGGTTAAGGTTATCACTGGTAGGTTCGAACAAAGTAATGGTAGTGTTACCATTTTCCACATGTCGTCTCTCAGGAACCACCGTCAGGGACTGTTTACTAAAACGACGTGCATAGTAAGCAAAATATTGCTCACCACCCACTGTCACAGTTGTACGAAGGGCAAAGCGTGCCTGTTGTGCTGTGCTAATATCGTTATTGATAGGACGCAAGACAAAAGGGAATAGCTTGAAAGGGGCAGCATCGTCTGATTTATGAATCTTGTTCGAAATCAGAGGAATGTCATCCTGACCAGGTACACTCATGTGACCACCGATACCGATAGTCATATACCCCACTGATGGCATTTCATTAGCACCCAGTGCAGCAGTAGGCTGAATATTCAATTTCTCATTTAGTGTAGAGAATTTCTGAATCAATGCGGGGATACCAAAAAACTGTGCAGCTTGTAAGGTGGCCCCGTAGATAGTTCTGCGGTAAACTTCCATTTTTTTAAATCCGTATTGAGAGTTTCAAATTAGCTAGGGGAACTAACCCCTAGCTCACAAAAGATTTCCTTATTTATAGTCGCCAGTTAGTTATATCCAGGTCAGAGTTGATGTATCTAAAGATCATCTTAGGTATTGTTCTATGAGAGATGCCATTCTTGTTAGCAAGAGTCTTCTGTAAGAATTGAGTACCAAATGTTTGAGAAACATTATATTCAAATCTAGTTAATCTAACGTTTGCTATATCCACATGGCCTATGCCAAGCTTAGTTGCAAAGGTTCCATTACCATATCTGAAGACCATTGGGTTCATGCTAAATGTACCGGTATTCATCGTGGTAGTCTTCGATACTTCGTAGTCCAACACGAGATAAGTATAACCGCCTAATGGATTATAAGGTGTCGGGACTCTAGGCATTGTGAATCGAATGTAAGTAGGCTTAACATCAAGTTCACGATCACCACCTGGCGACACCAGCGTTCCTGCATCCAAATCATGGGTAACCACCTTCATAGCCTTTAAGATGCTTTCTAATGGTCTGTACTGAATGCTAAACTCTGCGTGAGCATAGTTATACCAGTGCATTGCAACATCGAAGTTTAAATATTGAGGTTCGAACACAATACTTCCATCTTCATAGACAGTTGTAATGGGTTTCAGTTCAAGATCAATATCACCAGCCTTCTTGACACTATACAGAGGACCTAACAGAATACCACCTGTGTATTCTTCGCCCTTCCAGTTGGTCTCTTCTGGAATCTGTGACATATACTTAAATGACTCTGCTTTATAGTAGCCCTTAAACACCTGATGATTGATAACGAATGTATCTTCGATGTTATTGTAGAAACCATCCAAGATAACCTTGATATCATCATTATAGAAAGCTTCGTAAGTCTTACTAACATAGAAGTTAACGTACGAGTCCATAATGTTCAGTCTAGGTTTAATGTTATTAACACCAATCTTCAGAGACTTAGCAATGGTTTCAACGTCCACATTCGGAATGTAATCGTCTGGAGTAGGATAATTCGTATAGATATCCTTAACCTTTTTCTTTTCCTCTGGTGACAAGTCATAGTACGGCTTGAAAAGAGGTATCTCGAAGAGATTAGATCCAGCACAATAGGGTCCAATATGTTGATTGAGTTTAAACATTCCCAAATCAACAATTTTCTTATTACTAATCTTGACATCACCCATCATGTTCACTGGGATGTCAATGAATTCTACTTCTAGATCTGATCTGAGTGTGAAGTTCTGTAGAATATCTGGTAATTCAAACTCGAACTTAGGATAGTTCTTGATAACTAGTTTGAAAACACGCATTAGAGCTAACTGTACTTCATACAAAGCTCTACCAGTATATTTAACATCCCCCAACCTAATGGCAGCCCAGTTAAGAACTTTGATACTAGACTTATTGATGCTCTGGACAAACTGGATAGAATAACTAGAAAGCTGTCTAAGCAATGACACCATTGCTTTTTGCAGATCACTGGTTACACTGGTAGCGTTCATGTCGAAACCAGTTGCTTCTTTATAGATCTCAGTATAAAGTCTAATCCAATCGTTGGTTCCTAGACCTTCGATGTCGATATTGTTAAACTTTAATATGGATTCAAAGTCTTTACCAGTGAACTCATTCTCCACCACGGCTACCTGATACAAACGACTTACTGCATTGTGTACTAGACCTCTAGTGTACATATGCTCATGATTCGAGATGAAATACGTTTGTTTGATAGCTGCCTCATGGTGGGCTAAAACCCAATCGGTAAAGGCAGAAGTCGAGATAATTGTTTCGTGTGGCTTATGTAAGTCTAAGATAAAATCAATGTACTCAATTGGTACATAGTTCTTATCAACAATAGAGTAGACCTCATCTCGTGTTGGAACAGGATCTATAGGTACTCTAGTTGCAACAAGAGGCGGTATGGTTTTTACATTAAGGCCATGTGCTTTACAATAAGCATAAAGAAACAGAATCAATCCTACCTTAACATCGACTGTTGTGGTGGCACCAGAGACAGGATTAGTTACAGGAATGTAGGACGTATACTTATTCTTCTGAGATAAATAGATCCAGTTATTCAGAGCAATATCTGCCTGAGTAATAGCCATAGAATCGCTGTAATCAAACATAGCTGACTCTAAGACTTTGGTCTTGTATCTATTAGTGATACTTCTCTGGAACTTATTCTCTATATCTTTTTCGTGTATGGCTCTATACTCACTATTTCCAACAGCTTCTGGTTCTTCCTTAGAGAGAATGTAAGCTAGGTTGTAAATACCAGCATCATGTTCAAAGATACGTGCTTCTTCATTGAGTAAGCGTTTCCTGAACATTGCTTTAGGAGTATTAGCTTCTGGCATCGAAGCGATATCATGATGCATATTGAATTCGGATATCGGGAGATTTCTATCCGTCATCACCTTTTCAATCAACCATTCAAATGTCTCGCGCTTACCAGAATTACGTTCAATATAGTTAATGTTTCTATAGAAGAACAAAGCCTGCTTACGAGTCATATTGGATAAATAGACATCCAACATACCGTGAGATTCTAAATACTCTCTTACATGAAAGCTGTGTGCTTCTGGTGTCTTACAAGATCTCAATCTCAAAGAGATGATAAGGGGTGGCAACTGTAAGAACATAACAGCTAAAAATGCTGAGATGTAATTAGTATCTGTCAGATTAAATTGACGATTGTACCAACGTTCCTTAAAACCATAAAGCCACTTATTGATATTATCTACTAAAGATACTTCGTTATCTTCTATTAGATTAGTAGGATAACCAATAACGGTGAAATCTTCAGCGTTAATGGCCTGCTCAATATTGACAGGATAAAGGGCACCTAGGATGAATTGCTCGTATTCTGGATACTGGCTCAGTAATTCTCTGTAGTAACGAGTACCATACTCGTAAGCTTTAGCTGTTGCTCTATGTATAGCCAGAGTATCTCTACTAAACTCAATAGTCTGTAGAGTATCCAATGATGTGACATAGATTTTTTTGTCAGTGCTATGGTACTGGCCAGATAAGTTAAGATAGTATTTCCATGTACGTTTATCATCAACATCAAATACGTTGCCGTAGGTAGCCTTTAATCTCTCATTAATTGAGTCTGCTACTGCTTCTACTTTGATAACCATAGTTTTGGATAGATCCAGAACTTGATTAACGTAGAGTTTGTAATAATTGAGACTCATCAAAAATCTCCATTTCAAAAACGTTTACGAAAAAGGTCTGCAATGAGTAAAGATAATTTCAGGGCACTTGTTTCCGCGAATAACAGCGGCAAACAAATCCCAGCAGTTAATTTAGTGCGAGATACTCCGATTATTGCTGCCACCCTGAGTAAGTTAGTTCAACCAACTGACAGAAAAGAATTTGACCAGAGTGGCAACAGAAAAGTAACTGCACCGAATCATTCTAACATCATAGGGATTTCCAAAGATATTGCACAAAAGAAAAAAGACAACACTAATGTCATGGATTTATTTCCAGAATTAGGGTTGGCTGGTGATATCTTAATTAGTCTCATTAATTCACCTAAGGACATGTATAGCTCAGAATTGAGTGTTAGTGTTCCTAGTGATCTTCTGGTATCTCCTATCACTAATCTGATTCTTCCGATTATTGAAGATTACTTGAAAGATGAATACGGTATTAATGAAGAAATCCCAGTGATGCTTGAGAAAGTATTACTGAAAGACGGAGCATATCCAGTCGTAGTTATTCCAGAAAACTCAGTGGATGACTTAATCAATGGTAAAGTAGATATCTCTTTGGAGAGTCTGAAAACTTACATGGATGACAAAGGCATCTTTAAATCAGCGGGATGGTTGGGTGCTAGTACTGTTACACAAACTAATTCAACGACTAGGAACTTTGGTTTAGAAAGTTTCCTTGGAGATGCTGGTCCACAGTCTGGAACGATTGATCCTGTTGTCAAGTTCATGGACAAGGATAAGAAAGCTGTAGCGCTAGAAGATATTATCGTGATTGATAATTTTTCTGCTCTTAAACTACCAAAGATCATCGAGACCAGAAGGAAGAACAGTTCTAGAAGAATATTAGACGGTAATCTTAGCTCCAATAAAGTATTCTCGGTTGGCACTGAAAGTAATACTAGACTTACCGACAAACAACTGACTAGTTTACTCTATAAGAACAAACCCCATACTACAGTTAATTTACGTAGAGTTAAAACGAGTAACCAACTCGAACGCGAAACAGTTGGCGCACCTTTGATTATCAAGTTGCCTACTGAATCCGTTATTCCGATCTATCAACCCGGTAACCACAGTGAACACGTTGGTTATTTTATAGTTCTTGATAGTGAGGGTAATCCTATTAGTATTGATAGCGACTTCTCTGCTTATGACGATATGCGTTTTAAGCATTCAATGTCTACTAACATGAATTCGAGCATCGTTCAAAGAACTGCTGATCAATTCGAAGTGAATTGTGATGCTGTTACGTTTGATAACGTGAGTCGTGTTTATTCGGACATTATTGAGGCTGATCTCTTATCACGCTTGAAGAATGGTATCATTGGTGAGAACGTCTCTATTGCTAAACCAGAAGAGATCTTCCGCATTATGACGGCCAGAATGTTGAGTAAACAAAGAACTCAGATTCTCTTCGTTCCTAAAGAACTGTTAACTTATTTCGCCATTGATTTCAGAGAAAATGGTACTGGTAAGAGTTTGATTGAAGGAATGATGGTTCTCAATGCATTACGTGCAGCAACGATGTTTGCTAACGTTAATCGTGGTATTGTTAACTCTATCGGTAGAACAGAAGTCGAAATCAACGTTGACGAGAATGATCCTCAACCGAGAAAGACTCTTGAAATTGCAATGCATGAAGTCTTGAAGACTAAACAGTCTCAGACCCTTCCCGCTACGATTTCACCTGTTGACATTATGACGTACATTAATACGTCTGGTATTCAGTTTAAGTTTGGCCAGATTCCGGGCTTGCCTTCGACTAACCTGAACTTCAGTGAAGTGTCAACTAGTTATGAGAAACCAGATTCCGATTTGGAAGACTCTTTGAGAGAGCGCCAGATCATGGGTATTGGTATTCCAGTAGAAATGGTTGACAATGCTAAGGGTGTTGATTTTGCTACTACCGCCACGAACAACAATATCTTATTGAATAAACGTATTATTCAGTATCAAATCAAGTTCGAACCTTTGATTACGAATAACGCTAGAACGATTATTCTTAACCATGGTGGCTTGATGAGTAAGATCAAGAATACCATTAAAGAAAATATCTCGAAACTTACAGAGGTTCAAAAGACTAATGAAGTCTTCGAAGAATATAAAAACAATGAAGATCTTCTCGTTCATCTTCTCTCATTAGAGATTGTTTCTAACTTTGAGATTAATCTACCTAGACCAGATGTCATTGCAGTTGATACCATTACTGAAGCTTATACTAAGCACGAAGAGATGGTTGAGAAGGGCATTGATGCATGGTTCAGTTCTGATATTCTGGCTGCTGCCTATATCGGTGAAGCTAGTAGTGAACGTGTGGATGAAGTTAGAGCCATGATTAAGGCTCAGATGATGAGAAGCTGGATGACTTCTAATAACATGTTGCCAGAGATGGCTGATATGTTAACTGTAGATGACGAAGGTAAGTACGTATACAACAATGTGGAAACACAGCGCCAACACGTATTTGCTGCTACCAAGTTTATTAGAGATCTCTTAGAGAAGACTGCCCCTACTGCTCAGGCAGCGGATAGAGATATTAATAAGATTACTGGTGGTGAAGATTTGGGTGAAGGATCAGTATCTGGTGGATCAGACGATACATCAGACGATACATCAACTGATGATACCTCTGATACCTCTGAAGAAGATACCGGTGGAGGAGATGATGATCTGGATGCAGGCTTAGATATGCCTGACTTCGGTGATATCTGATACAACATAAGTAGGAGTGGCCTAGGCCACTCCTTTTATGCCGGATTATTCACACATGTCAAGCATGTAGTTATTAATCACTTCATAGACAGCGAAGATCGCACCAATGTCAGCCAGTAGAGCAGACATGAGGAATTTAGCTTCATTGATCTTACCAGAATACTCTAAGAGAGCATCCAGACTATCCTTCAATGTACTATTGTCCTTTTGTGTTTCAAGTTCACTAGTCTTTTCAAGGGTATCACGAATAACTTGTCTACAGTAATCGTAAGCCGCAATACGACTTTGAATAACTGTACTCAGTTTACCTGTACCAATGAAACCGAAGATGCCACCGATGGTGGAACTATTGCTATAGGAGGTTTCGCTACCAATACAAGCACTGTTATCGTACTTCCAAGGTTTGTATTCACCGGTGGCTGGGTCAATTACGTAAGTCTTGGGACCATTAGTAACTTTATAGAAGTCACCAAACACCACTGTATGAATAGTGCTATTGACTGAATCGCTACGGAAGACCTTAGATAGATTTTCAATAAACTCGCCAGTCTTAGTACCTTCGAAATCAGTTCTCATGACTTCTGCACGTCTACGACCTTCTTCGTAATCAATTAGGTGTGGTCTCAAGAGATATAAACCCACACCCATTAAATCAGCCCATTTCAGATGTTTACTGAAGGAACACTTCACAGTTTCAAGATCATCAGATTCGTATTCGTTCAGGAATCGAATAATGTTCTTATTAAACTGAACACTGATATCAGTGTAAGCCAAACGCTTTTCTTGAAGTTCTTGTTCCGATACATCCAAAAGTTTCTTACCTAAATCAATGACGGTGGCCTTAAGGTCAGTGTATGCCTTCTCGTAATTAGAACGCATCAACGACAAAGCAGGCTTATATTCCGTCTTTGACTTCTCTTCTGTATAGAGATTAGGATTACCCATTGGCTGTTTGCGAACAGGGGGGGTTTCCTCTTCATCAGATTGTTCTGGAGATTTTTGCTGCTCAGGAGGAGCTTCTGTATCATTGCCTTCCAAATCTTCAATGATAGATTCGACAGCAATCACATCCGCTCTACTGATACCGCCAGACTCTTCAATCTCAGCGGATTTATCTGCCAGTTCAACCAATCGATCTTCTCTGGATTTTTGGATAACAAATTCAGCGTCCAGTTCTGGGAGACGGCGTGCTTGAATACCTTTAGTGAAAATAGTTTCATCAGATACATCATTAGATGCTTCTCTACCACGAGCAGGAGTATCTAATACAGCAGTTCTTCCTTCAGGATTACCGAACTCGTTATCGACTTCGTCATTCAGTCCCATTTTTAGTTACCTCTTAATTGTGCGGCCTTAATGAATAAGTCATTCGAGGCAAGTTCTTCTAACAAACGTTGGGCATTCTTTCTTGAAGACAGAACCCAGTTACTCGGATAAATAATGTTACCAACTACGTTAAGAATAGAGTTAAATTCTCCAGCCTGGTCGATAATCTTATCCAAAACTTTTAAGTCTTCTAGGATATTTTTAACTAACTCAGGAGCTAAGGACTTAACCTTAAGTCTAGAAATTAGTTGCTCTCGTACACGCTTATAACGAATTTTGAGTTTATCATAAACATTCTGATACTCTGCACCATCTGAAACAGTCCAGGTAATCAAAAAGAACAGAGGCGCACCTGCTATCATCAGTAATACAGAACCCAGTACAGCACCGAGCAGCATGGAATATGTTGCGACTGTGATCTGAATCATGTTATAGATGAATCTGGTCTCGCCGGAGTATTCGGGAGAACCGTATAACCTATGGATTTTTTCCAAACTGGTTACGAGTTCACGGCCTAGTCCCATACGAGTAGCGAAGTTATCTGCCAAAGCTTCATAAGTAGTTTTATCATAAGCGGCAGTGCCTAATTCAGAGACACGCTTTTCTTGGATCTTTGCCATCACTACGGTAGTTACCACAGTAGTGTCGGTTTCTTCTTTAAGTTCATTATAGACACCGCTACTAGGGCCTAATCTCTTCTCGGTAAGTTTGAGTGAATATTCAAAGAGCTTTTGATCGTTAGCAACCAGGGATTTGTGCAAGGCAAGTAAAATCTGGTTGGTTTGGATAGTATTGAAAGCCAGCTCGTAAGCCACGAATGCATGACCTACCTCATGCATGAACACAGCAGCCGCTTCTCTAGCAGTGAGTTTCATGTCTTTGAGTTGTCTAAAACCCATATAGATCTTAGATGGGACAGTACTAAATGCCCCGCCTACCTTAGCATTCTTCAAATCAACAAAGGTCTTTTCATTGTCTTCTAATTTCTTGATGACCTTGTTAGCATCTTTAGTGTAGTAATCTTTGAAATCGCTATCACCTAGAATACTACTTGGATTAACATGAATAGGCATCATGCAAGGTGGATAGGGAGTATTGAATTTCAGATCAATCTTAAGTCCTGTTTCTTTCTCCATAAAAGTAACAAGAGTCTTGTGTGCTTCCGAAGCATCTGCTTCTTTACCACCCTTACATTTAAGGATATCCTCAAACATTTTGGTGATTTGATCAGCCACCACTGAAGATTGGAAATCAATGGCTTCTATGCCAATTGCATCCTTTACATTTAAAAAAATCATTTTGTATTCCTAGGAAAAAATGTACGTGAATATTCAAATTATTAAGTACTTAATAACTAATATGCGAAAGCGAAAGGATTAGAAAATGAAAGACTTTTTAAATTTGAAACCGGGTGAAGTTGGAATCGAATGTCGCTTCGCAACGTACGTCAAACCACCCGAAGCTGGATTACCTGATTTACACTTGGTAAAAGAGCAAGTACACAAAGCCGATGGTACAGTTGTACCAGTCGTCAAACCAGTATATAACTACGAACGACCTTATTGGATCGTTAAAAAAGGCTATCGTAATTTCGAGCAGCCAAAAGAATGGATTGAAAAAGAACGTGTCAATGAATTCCATTCGACACAAGGAGATTTGCTATTTAAGGCAGCAAGCTCTTTAGGTAAACCATACTTTAAAAAGTCTATCAAAGACCTAGCTGCTGAAAGTCCTTATCTCTTCGGTATTGATATCAAGAGTACAGCAGTTATCAAAAACGACTACATGGTCAAATACCCTGATCTCAAAACAGAGTATTCGGTTGGTGTATTCGATACAGAAACTGATGTTATTCATGGTACTGAAGAAATCATCATGGCTACTTTTAGCTTTGGTAAGATTTGTTTCACAGCAGTCCAGAAGAGTTTCTTCAAGGGTGTAGCCAATCCCGAACAAGAGGTTCTTGAGAAAACCAATAAGTACTTAGAACAGTACATTACAGCCCGTGGCATTAAGCCAGTCTTGGTCATTGTTGATTCTGAGATCGACGTTTTGATTGAGACTTTCAAAGTCATCCATGAAGCCAAGCCAGACTTTCTGTCTATTTGGAACATGAAGTTCGATATCGGTAAGATTCTAGAAGCTTGTGAACGTGCTAACTTCCCGATCGAACATTTGATGT
>ERZ650300.262-NODE-262-length-30310-cov-20.182780_pt1 | contig 30310 bp, 25 predicted proteins | sample MGYA00376236_ERZ650300 | MGnify/ENA primary metagenome ERZ650300 (study PRJEB26733, sample SAMN07839303) | wastewater metagenome | biome: urban; feature: wastewater treatment plant; material: waste water | place: USA: North Carolina | collected 2016-04-28 ...
GACATTAACAAGCATTGCAAAGCAGCATGGCACGGATTGGCAAATCTTATTTAATCTAAACAGAGATAAAATCAAAGATCCTGATGAAATAAGAGTAGGGGATGTCATTAAAGTGCCACCTAAGAATAAGGCAGCCAATTCAACTTCATCATCGTCGGGAACATCACATAGTCCTTCGACAGGACACCAGGCTCAATCAGGAACGCATGCCACATCTTCAGCGGGCGCAAGTACTACATCATCAAAAACCCCTACCCCTTCAAATCAAACACCTAATCCAGTTCCCCAGTCTCAACCCAGACCTCAGCCTGCTCCACAACACACTCAGGCTGTGGATAAAACTCCTTCAACTACAGCAAGTTCAGGGGGGATATTGGATAAGGCAGGTGAGCTATGGGATAGTACCAAAGAGAGTATTGAATCTGGTGTGGAGTGGGTAGATAAGACGACACAGCCAGTGCAAGATGCGGTAGTGAATAAAGTCGGTGAAATGAAGGAAGGTATCGAGAATGCAGTTAGCTCTCATGGTACTAGCACACCCTCAACTCAACCACCCATAGTAACACCAACCGCTCAGCCTGCACCGCAAGCGACTAAGTCGCCAGTACAACAACACAATCCTGTTACCACCACCAATACCCAGCAACGTGGGCAAACTGAGACGCCTAAAATTGTTTCGACAACCACTGGAAGTTGTGTTTGCAAGGATTATAATTTGATTTGGAGTGGTCATCCGAATGTGACTTGCGAATTTAGGAAGAAAGTGGTACAGATTTGTAAGGATTTATGGCCAGAGAATTATTTACAGATGGCTAATAATTTAATGGCTTGTATGGCACTTGAAACAGGAAGAACCTTTCGAGCAGATAAAGCTAATGGTAAAGGCTATTATGGACTAATACAATTTGGTAAAGATGCTTGTACTGACTTAACCACTACTACCGAGTACATTAGAAAATTATCAGCGATTGAACAATTAGATTGGGTCAAAAAATATTTTGCATTAAGGGGAAGACAAAAATATATAAAATCATTTGTAGATTTATATATTACTATCCTCTATCCAGAACATCTAAGAAGATTAGGAAGAAGTGCACAAGACAATGATGTTTTATTTGATTATAAGAAAGATGCTTATAGAGATAATCCAGGGTTTTTTCAAGAAAAAGGTGAAAAAGATAGAGTTGCTTGGGTGACTAACAAAAAAGGTAAACAAGTAAAAGAATATCTTGGCTTTGAACACGGTAGTACGAAGGTTTGGGAAGTTGCACAGGTCAATCAACAGTTTTATGATGAAGGGTTGTTACCGAAAAACAGAGATTTTAAACCTTCTTGTGCTAAAGCAGTTGCCCCTCCAATAGTGAGAGAGCAACTGATGCAAGGTTGGCAAAATCCTTTAAAATATTGCCAAGTAAGACGCTTTGGTTATAAAAGTTTACCACTAAGGAAAGGGGATAATAGTTATAATAAAAATTATTTGAATCTAGCTGTGTCAGTAGCTTCTGCTTTTAAATCTCCAAATCCATATAGATCATCTGGAAAGCATCAAGGGTTAGATTTAGAAGCCGAGCCTAACACTCCTATTTACGCAGTATGTAAAGGCAAAGTAGTATTTGCAGGAACTTATGGTAGTGGTAAAAGTTATGGTAAAGCAATCATAATTCAGTGTAACGTATCAGACCTACCATTGAATAAACAGCAAATTTTAAGACAAAAACTTAATTTTAGAGGTGAGCTTGTTTATTTTACTTACTGTCATCTAAATAAAATTCATGTAAGTGTTAAAGATATGATTGATGATACTAATTTCAATCAACCTATTGGATTAAGTGGCAATACAGGTAATGCAGGCAGTATGACCAGCATTGCTAAAGGTGCTCATCTACATTTTGAAATTAGAGATAATATAACTGCATCGATGCGTCCAACGGGATTGCAATATCGATATGATCCGTTCCCTTTGATTAATAATTGTTATACAACTGAAAATGGAGTCAAATAATGAAAAAAATTATTCCGATTATATTTATGATGATAAATATATCAGCTTGCAAGGCTGATAACTCACTTCAACAACCGTCTCAAAATTCTGTCGAGCAAAGTAATAATATAACAATTTCACATGAAAGAGCCAAACCCTCTAGCTTAAAGATAGATAATAAAACCCATAAAGAAACCCAGAATTCTAGAAAAGCTGATATTAAACAGGCTAAAGCTGATGGTTTCCATCAAAAATTTGAAAAAGAATTGATAATTTACGCTGCTAATGCAAATTCTTATAAAAAATATCCGACAGGTCACTTTGATCTTTATAATAAGATTGCTCAATCTTCGAGTAACGACAAACCATTACTGAGTATTATTACAAAAGAGCCTATTAAAACAGAATATATCTTAACCAAAGAGCACGATACAGGAGAAACTAAAGGCGAATATGTTTTTAGAAACAAAATGGATTTGGTTTTTTATGGAAATAATGAAAAAAGTAAACCTGTTAGAATGAATTTATCAAATAGTAGCTATATTTCCGTCTCAACTCCTTATGAGAATAACGAATTTACCATAGCGAAGTTAGAAATGGAAGGTGAGGGCTTATCAGCAGATACTTATGATTGGACATCCTGCTTAATTGTTTACAACAAAAATATTAATAGAATACTTAGCTTAAATCCATTTGGATGTGCTATTGATACACCTAATCGCAACTCAATGCAAAATATGAGTCGAAAAATTGCCAGACATCAAATTAGCTTTGATAGTTTTAGTTCAAACAATGGTGTATATACCTTAAAACTGACTAATACACCAAAGCTTGAAGTGGGAGAATTAGATAAAAATAATGCAAAACAATTAATATATCAATTTAAAATAAATCCCCAAGCATCAAGTGATAAACAACTCGAAACAATTAAATCTACCTATATTTATAAACAGAATAAAAAACCTGTAGCAGATTTTCCTACTGATGGTTTTGCTTTTGAAGTAGATGATTAAACTGTATGATTCATAGACATCATTTCAATATAATAGGAGTCTATGAACAAAGAAATTCAACAAAGACTCGTATGGATTAAATTATTTGAAGACACGAATGATGCTGGTCTTGTTTGTCGTAGATGTGGCATTTCAAGACCAACGTTACGCAAGTGGTGGAAACGATACTCTGAACAAGGTATCGAGGGTTTAGCAAGCCAAAGTAAGCGTCCACTCAGCTCACCTAATACCAAAGTGAATCAACATATTGAAGATTTAGTGTTAGAAATGCGGTCTAGTAGAAATCTCGGAGCTAGACGTTTGCAAACAGAATTAATGAGGCTTCATCAAACTTCCTTATCTTTGGCGACGATACATAAAATATTAATCAACCACCAAGTCAAACCGATTAAGAAATTTCGTCGCAAGGCAGATTACATACGATATGAACGCCCACTACCAGGTGATAGAGTCCAAATGGACACTTGTAAAATTGACTCTAGGCTTTATCAATATACCGCTATTGATGACTGCACTAGGTATCGGGTATTAAGGCTCTATAACCATCGTACAGCAGCCAATACGCTGGATTTTTTAGCCTTTGTCATTGAGGAAATGCCATTTCCCATTCAAAGAATACAAACCGACCGTGGACTTGAATTCTTTGCTGAGAAAGTACAAAAGAAAATGATGGAATATGGCATCAAATTTAGACCCAATAAACCAGGGTCACCACATTTAAACGGTAAGGTTGAGCGTTCTCAGAAGACGGATAAAACTGAATTCTATGCAACCGTAGATATTAAATCTGAAGATCTTCATGAACAATTGGCTGAATGGCAGCATTACTACAATTGGCAAAGACCCCATTCAGCTTTGAAAGGAAAAACACCGATGGAAAGGTATTTTGAATTAAGCGAGGAAACGCCTTTTTATGATGAGGTGCAAAACCAATATAACCCATCGGATGAACGCATTCAGAATGCCAATTATAAAGTGGATTTAGAGATCGCTAAATTGAAACGATCTCTATGAATCATACAATTAAACTGTCCCTGTCTCCTATAAAACAGAGACAGTTCATATAGATTAGGTCTGAACTAATACAGATTAGGTGATTTTTAAATTTGCTAGTCAAGAGCCCAATTTTTAACCTACTCCACCCATACTTTGATTAGCAATAAACGTCGCTCCACAGCTCGTTTTATCGCCCTCAAGCACTACTGCTTTACCATTTACTTTTTTTGTGTGATTAGAAGCAATAGCAGATACGGTTTTCTTACACTTTGGGCAATAATGTGCCATTCCATCAAGATGAACATTTTTTCCATCAATCTTGAATGTCGGGTCACATTCTGTCACATTACCGCCATGACTCGTTGTAGCACCTTGCGTAATAATTGGAACACTCATTATACCTCCCTCTCACTCATAGATTGCATAGCAGATGCAGGGATTGAAATCGGTAATTCAGTAGCTTGATTATGATGAGAGAATTCATAAACAAACTCATTATCCACCGCATCAATTTTGACCGCTGTAATCTTCTCGTCTTTACCAATTTGCGATAAAATTCTTAGACTCAGCTCTGGCAAAATATTATTGGTGATAATCGCATCAATCATCCGTCCGCCAGACTCAAGCTCCTGACAGCGTGACGCAATCAAATCCACTACCGCATCACTATAAATCAGCTCAATCTCATGGTTTTCCTTAATGCGTTTCACCACACGATTAAGCTGTAAGCGAATAATTTGCCCAATCGTAGCCTCATTTAATGGATAATAAGGTACCATCTGAATACGACCTAACAATGCAGCAGGGAATACTTGAAGCATTGGCTCACGCAGGGCTTGCTTTAGACCATCGACATCAGGCATCAAATCAGGGTCTTGACACAGATTCATGAGTAGCTCGGAACCCACATTGGTCGTCAACAGAATAATAGTATTTTTAAAGTCAATATAGCGACCTTCGCCATCTTCCATCCAGCCCTTATCAAACACTTGGAAAAAAATTTCATGCACATCAGGGTGGGCTTTTTCAATCTCATCAAGTAGCACCACGCTATAGGGACGACGACGAACCGCTTCTGTTAAAACCCCGCCTTCGCCGTAACCCACATAGCCAGGTGGTGCCCCTTTAAGGGTCGAGACGGTATGCGCTTCTTGATACTCACTCATATTGATGGTGATGAGGTTTTGCTCGCCACCATACATCGACTCTGCTAAGGCTAAAGCCGTTTCGGTTTTACCCACCCCTGATGGCCCTGCGAGCATAAACACGCCAATGGGCTTATTGGGGTCATCGAGTCCTGCACGAGCCGTTTGAATACGTTTGACGATGGTTTGAATACCGTCAGACTGTCCGATGACACGTTGATTCAAGATATCAGCAAGGTTCAATACTTTATTGATTTCATCATCCATCATCTTGCCGACAGGAATCCCTGTCCATTCCCCAACAATTTCAGCGACCAATAAGCTATCGACCACAGGAAATACCATCGCTTGTTGGTTTTGGATTTGGCGAAGCTGAGATAGTAGATGTTGTTGCTGTTGAATAAGGCTTTGTGTGTCAACTTCTGAGGTCGGTTGAACGTCACCGAGCTCATTGGAGACAGCTAACTGACTGCGTACTTGTTGCAGTTGAGTAACAATCGCCATTTCGGCTTGATATTGGCTATCAAGCTGTTGTTGTTGGGTGTGAATATCAGTAATTTGTTGTTCAATCTCATCAAAATACTTTGCCTCAACTTGATGACCCAATTGATTTTGTTTGGTGAGTTGTTGCTTCTGTAGCTGTAAGGCTTCTAATTGCTGAGAAAGTTGAGCCAGCTGTAATGGGGTGGATTTTAAGCTAATCGCCACCCGAGCACAGGCAGTGTCGAGTAAGCCGATGGCTTTATCGGGTAATTGTCTTGCAGGAATATAACGGCTTGAGAGTTTGACCGCAGCGGCAATGGCCTCATCTAAGATAATCACTTGATGATGTTGTTCAAGTTTTTTGCTGAGTGCTCGAAGCATATTGATGGCAGTCGATTCAGACGGCTCAGGTACTTGCACGACTTGGAAGCGGCGGGTAAGCGCAGGGTCTTTTTCAAAGTATTTTTTGTATTCTGCCCAAGTGGTTGCTCCGATGGTGCGAAGTTCGCCACGGGCTAAAGCAGGCTTGAGTAAATTGGCAGCATCGCCTGTTCCTGCTGCGCCACCTGCGCCGACTAAGGTATGAATTTCATCAATAAATAAGATAATCGGCTTTTCGCTTTGATTGACTTCTTTAATCACTGATTTTAAGCGATTTTCAAATTCCCCAGTGACACTGGCACCTGCTTTTAATGCCCCAATATCGAGCAAGATAATTTCAACATTCTGTAATGCCTCTGGTACGTCTTGTGCGGCTATTTTAAGTGCCAAGCCTTCTACCACCGCTGTTTTACCAACACCCGCTTCGCCTGTTAATAAAGGATTGTTTTGGCGTTTGCGTAGTAAGATATCAATCATTTGGCGGATTTCGCCATCACGAGCTGTGACTGGGTCTAGTTTACCATCACGGGCTTGTTGGGTTAGATTGGTACCAAAGCGAGATAAGGCAGACTGTCCACTCCCATCTAAGGAAACCGCTGAGGTATTAGCAGTAACCGTGGTGGATTTTTCACTGGAGTTGTCAATGATGGTAGTCAAATTCTCTTCGAGTGTTTCCAGTCTAATTTTGGCAAACTCTGAGGATAGACGGGCTAAATAGTGCTTGTAGTCGTTGGAAGATAATAAGCTGTAAATTAAGTAAGCACTACGAATTTCGGTATGGTTAAACTTTAATGAACTATATAGCCAAGCCTCTTCAATGACATGAATGATATCATCTGAAAAGTCGTGTACCTCTGTAAAACCTGATTTAAAACTTTGAAGCTGCTTTTCGACATCTTTAACCAATTGTGGCTGGTCAATCTCAAAATATTGGAGAATGTGGGTAAGGTCAGTATTATCCGCTTGCAGCAGTTGATATAGCCAGTGGGCAAGCTCAACATATTTGTTCTCACGCAACTTAGCAAATAAGAACGCACTTTCTAGGCTTTTATATAAGACGGTGTCTAATTTGGCAAATAAAGCTGAACGGTTAATATCAGACATGCTATCCTCTTAACGGGCAGTAATGGATGAATTGACAGGTGGCAAAGACGTTGTTGGTGTTTTTATAGTGATGATTGATGACTATAGCTTGGTGGAAGACAAAGATAATTATCTTTTACTTCCCCTACAGCCTACAATCCCTATTAAGTTCACTCGAACCCCCTATGCAGTATGCCACTTATTAGCGGGTAAACGTAGCCAGAGCAGATATAAGACCATGGGGCATTGTAGGCTTGGCAAGTACGCCTATTTTAGACATACCTGCCTAAGTATAAGTCATGAAACCGTGCTGAACCAAAACGGTTATTTATCTTTTTTCAATGAAGGCAGTTTAGAAACCAAACGCAATGATACCGTAAGTCCCTCAAGCTGATAATGTGGTCGTAGGAAGAACTTAGAGGTATAAAAACCAGGGTTGTCTTCAACTTCTTCAACAATCACCTCAGCCGCTGCTAAGGGCTTTTTCGCCTTGGTTTCTTGCGAGGAGTTAACTGGGTCACCGTCCACATAATTCATAATCCAATCATTTAACCAGCGCTCCATTTCTTCACGTTCACGGAATGAACCGACTTTATCCCGCACGATACATTTTAGGTAATGGGCAAAGCGGCAGCAGGCAAATAAGTAGGGTAGTCTAGCTGATAGTTTAGCGTTGGCAGTAGCATCAGCATCATGATATTCGCTCGGTTGTTGCAAGGATTGAGCACCGATAAAGGCAGCGAGATTGGAGTTTTTACGATAAACCAGTGGCATCAGACCATTGGCGGATAGTTCTGCTTCTCTTCGGTCACTGATGGCAGTTTCGGTGGGGCATTTTAAGTCCACCCCGCCGTCATCGGTTGCAAAGGTATGTGTTGGTAGGTCTTCTACGATTCCCCCTGATTCTACGCCACGGATAGAGGTACACCAGCCATAATCGTTAAAGGAGCGATTGATATTAACTGCCATTGCATAAGCAGCGTTCGCCCAAGTATAGTCTGGATGACCATCGGTGGTTTCTTCAAAGTGGAATTCGTCGATGGGGTTGTCTTTGCTACTATAAGGCAAACGCACCATAAAGCGTGGTAATGCCAAGCCTAGATAGCGAGCATCATCACTGTTGCGCAAGTTTTGCCAAGCAGCATATTCGGTATTTTGGAATATTTTGGTAATGTCACGAGGGTTTGCCAGCTCTTCCCAAGATTCCATTTGCATTAGGCTTGGGTTAGCACCTGTAATGAAAGGACAGTGTGCCGCTGCCCCAATTTTAGCCATTTCAGTGAGTAATTCAATGTCAGGGGCACTGTGGTCAAAGTAATAATCACCGACCAAGCAGCCAAATGGCTCACCACCAAATTGTCCATACTCTTCTTCATAGATTTTTTTAAAGATAGGGCTTTGATCCCACATAACCCCTTTGAACTTTTTAAGGTTTCTACCCAGCTCTTTTTTGCTCAATGGCATAAATTTGATTTTCATCATTTGGTTGGTTTCAGTGTTGTTTACCAAGTGATGAAGTCCACGCCAAGCACTTTCCATTTGTTTGAATTCTTCGTGATGAATAATCTTATTGATTTGGTCTGAGAGCTTTTTATCAATCTCTGCAATGATGGCTTCGATGGTTTGATAGGTGTCAGATGAGTGCTGTACGACACTGGTAAGGGCTTGTTTTGCTAAGGTTTTAACAGCTTCTTGAACCGCATCTTCAGCTTGTTTTGATTTGGGTTTAAATTCTTTTTGGATAAGCTGTTCAAAGGCATTGTCATTCAATAATTGCCCTTGCGCAGCGTGTTCTTGTAGTTGGGTTGACATAGAGGTTCCTTGCGTTTGACAAGTGGGTATAGGGTAGTGGCTAATGTGGTAATATTTTAATTATCCTTCGGTATTATCAGTAGGTGCATCAGATTGTTTGGGCATACTTGCCAAAGATTTTAGTAATTCATTGTCTGATAACACTTTATTAATAAGTTCTTCAGCGCCTGTTTTCCCATCCATGTAGGATAGAAGATTGGACAATTCCGTACGGGCTTCGAGAAGTTCTCGCAGTGGCTCAACTTTTTTGGCGATTTGTTCGGGTGAGAAATCTTCCATTTTGTTAAATTCAATGTCGATGTCTATCAGTCCACCTTCGTCATTTAGTGTGTTCTCTACGTTAAATGCGACTCGAGGTTTGATAGATTTCATGCGGTCATCGAAGTTGTCGATGTCGATTTGCATAAAGTTGCGGTCTTGAATCGCTGGCTGCTCTTGACGGCTTTTACCTGCCAAGTCAGCAAAAACACCCATGACGAAGGGTAGTTCCACTTTTTTTTCTACGCCATAGATTTCGACATCGTATTCAATTTGGACACGGGGTGAGCGATTTCTTGATAAGAATTTTTGTCCAGAGTTACGGCTCATGGTTGGGGTTCCTTAATTAAAAAATAAGTTAATAAATCATCTAAGTAAGTTGTAAATTAAACTTCATTCAATTTTCAACAGGTATACTATCTAAAAAAACTTTAGCTTTTGGTGATTTGGAAAAGTCAATACATCGTGCAAAAATTGCATTATAGGGAGGCTCAAAATTTTCATAACTTAAATACATTTTTGAATAATCCTCATTATAAAAATTTGCATTTTTCTCAACGTAATCTGATATAAATCTTATATTACTTGGTGCTTCAAGCCTATAGTTTTCAGCCAATGTTGAAAAATCTTTTGAGTTTTCAATTTTATAAAATCCAACTTTTTCGTAGTTATAATCTAGGCAAGCTTTTAATAAATAATCTTGGCGATTCAAAGTATAGGGGAAATTTTTCTTACTAGCGTTACTTAATTCATTCGAAACAGTATTATTGACAATTTTGTCGTAAGTCACTTTGTTATTTGATTTTCCTAGACTTTTATCACATCCAACAATAATTAATAAGCTCGAAATCAGTATAAATATGGTTAGTGAACTTTGTTTAATCATATTATTTCAACTCCCAAAAACTAATTTTAATTGTCTGAGTAATTCTTTTGCGTTCATCAGGATTACGAATAAGCCAAAAATAATATTCTGTTGAATTCGGATTATTATGGTCACCTGGTCCAACATAAACTAGATTTGAACCATCCCATAATGTAAAATGACCACTGGCATCTGACCACCCATCAACATCAAAAACAATAATGCCATGCTTACCTTGAATTTTATTAAGAATATTCTGTCTTATCCCAATGGTACGATTTCGTAATTGCTCGTTTGTAAATGGAACGGAAATTCTTTGGGGCGTATATTCAAAATCAGGATTTTTAAAACGATTTCGTAGGAATTGCTTTAGCTCTCGAACCCTTATCCAGTAATAAAAGCCATCTTTCCCTAACCAAGTACCACCCCCATTTTTTGGTAATTTGATACCGCTTCTATTCAATGCGTAAGACATTCTTGCTGCACAGGTATTGTTATAATTACTATTAGGTTTATTAGCTAATTTAGCATACTCATCAGAAATCATCGGATAAAACTGTTTGCTTGTAATACTTTCATTTGGATAATTACGATACATATCCGCCCAAGAAGGGCGGTTTACTTTAATTCCAATAGTTTGATTCCCTGCTTGGGCTATAACTCTAGCCATATAATATTCCTTTCTATTTAAGATTCAAAGTTCCATTTTTAAATAGTTCTTCAAAGACAACTTCTTTGTTGTCATTGACTGTCCCTGTTAGGTTTAAGATTTTTTCTTCATTAAATAAAATGTCATCATCATCGTATTTAATTGTCACACTTACTGTTTCACCCACTGAGTAACCTTGGGTTTTAACATGTAAGTTTATATCAACATAATGGCGTGATTCTTCATTCAAAGGATTATAATCCTTACTATATGTCCAAAACATTTCAATGATTTTCTTATTAATATTGGATGAAGATTTTTCTATATTAGAATTAGAGGTCACAGAATGACTGTCATTAGTTGTCTCATAAAAAACCGTTTGAGAATGAACTAACTTGGGTGGCGGACTACACTTACAAATGCACAAATCCCCACCTAACGCAGGCATCAACCCATTCACCGAAAAAGACAACCGAGAACCACTCGCCTCAATCACCCCAACCGACTGACAAGCCTTACATAGCACCTTATCGCCAACATAACTCTTGGTTTTACCATGCCACTTAAACGTAGCACCTGCCCCTGTATGTGGTTGCACCACCCCATCAGCCGTTGTTTTATCACCTTCTACAATATGATAACGTCTCATTATTTACCTTTAATCATTCTCGTAGTTGTCAGAACTATTGTCAATAGGTTGACCTACCAGTAAATCAAGTCTATCCAATGACTCGGGGCTAATATCCCGCATAATTTCATAAAAGTTCAAATTCATTAACCGCTGAATACGTCGAATAAAGAGCGGGGCAGGATGCGTAGGCTCATATTTTTCAAAATACACAAAGATTTTTTCAAGAAGTAACTCAACATCTTGACGAGTGGTAACCTGAAATCCATTCCAATTAACAGGAGTTGGTTTAATAGCAGTAAGCGAATCAGGGCTTTGTGCTATGGTTTCAGTCACTACAGGAAGTATATCGGCTTGTGTTGCAGAAACCCCTACGGCTTTTTGAATCTTATGCAACAACTGCTCGATATTATCGAACTTAATATCCACATCCTCTAAATTACTATCAAATAAGGATCGGATTTTTTCAAGTGCTGCCAACGCATCTTGAATTGCTATCATTTCAGGTGCTTGATTGTCTAAGGCAATTTGCAAATCAATACTCAGTCTGTCAATACCACCTGGGTATTTATCTAACATATCAGCACGATTATCTAATAACCCTTCAATTTCTTTAATGGTAAAAGGTGCTTGCGATAAGCCATTTTTAATTAAGAAGGCATTGCGTAACTCTTTAATTATCCCATCATATGAGTAAAAGAGCGACAGGGCATTTACCCGATAATCTGGGTCAAAATCACCATCTTCATCTTCTAAATGCGGATAGACTTGTTGCCAGTATTGCTCAAGATTTTCGCTAATTACCTGTAAGCCATTAGCGAACCCTACAAGACCATATAAAACTGTGCTACTTTGGGTAAAATAGCTCATCACCAATAAGTCTTTACTCTTATGTAGCAATAAATCACGACTGATGTTATAGACCTTATCCCAATCTATGCCGCTTGCCTCAATAATCAAATCACCAAATTGTTGCTCAGGCTTGTCTTGAAGCAACATCAGTAGATTTTGAAAATCTGTATCATATTCAATGTTATTACCCGCTACTTGGTCTGTACTAATGGGCTCTATAAAACGCTCTATTGTCTCATTCATCTGTTACTAACCTCTTACCATGAGTTTACGATACAAAATTGGGGTTAATGACGGTACAGATAACGCCAGTTGCCTAGGTACGGGATAAAACTCTACCCAGTCATCCATTCCATGCTGGGGATGCTGGTACAGAGCTGTTAATACTTCAGCCAAGTTACTAAAAAAACGTTTTTCTTCAATCTGTTGACCATAATCTGACAGGCTAAATGTTAAGCTTTTAAAACACTCAGCAACTGCCGTTATAAAGCTGGTTTCATCTACCTGCGCCATATCAGCTATCATAACAAAGGGATAACTTCTGCCCTTACTATCATAGCTAGTTAATAGCACCCCAACGAATTTATCGGTCTTTTCATCGCCACATAGACAACAAGCATAGCCATATAATGAGTGGCGATTAGATTGTGTCATTAGTTGTGCACCAATATGATTCTGACCTGCCTTAATCCAGTCTTGAAACTTTGTTTCTAAATTTGGGTGACTGTTGGATGATAGAAACTCAGCCTGAATTGGCAATTTACCAAACCAATGCAAGGGATGAGAAATTAACATTTAAAGTCCTTAAATACTGTCATATCGAAGGGATTGCTTCCTGATACTGATTTAAACTCAATATAGACAGGTTTTTTATCTAAACTAAATGTCGCCAATACACCTTTGCCATCTTCTGTTTTGATGATTTTTGTGGCTTTATCCATCAGTTTAAATAAGGCCCATTCACCTTTCACATCTAAGGTAGCAGGTTTATCAATTGATGATGTGGCTTTCATCACAAACTGATTGTCTTGCGCAGGCCATACGATAGTAAATGTTTTTTGTGGCCCATGATAATAATCCATCGTTTTACCGTTATAGTTAATACTTAGATTATCTATCTTTTTGTCCATCGCAATAATTTTCATAGCGATATCAATGTGAGGGGTATTAGCACCTGCTAGATACTGCCGATTAATTCTTTCTGCTTTACTATAGTTGTCTTTTCTATCAATTGTTTTATTATCCAAAAACTCTGTAAAAAGTCTGCCTTGGTTTTGTCCCATGCTAACACTACCACCTAGCGTCTTTAAAAAAATGCCATCTTTACCAAATACTTGACCAAATTCTTGTAAAGATATATCTTTTGTAACTGTCGGACTAAATGGATATTTGTCTTGCGTTAGACTTTTACAGTTCATTTGAACCACTTGGTCTTGTTGCTTAACGGTTTCTACGACCATTGCTTCTTGTTGTTGCTTGCTTTCTTGGGCGGCAGCCTCTTGTTGCTTTCTAGTTTCTTCCGCTGCCGCCGCCGCTTTTTTTTGCGCTTCCTCATCTTTACTTTGTTGATACTCGGTCTTGGTCTTATTGACTTGTGTGACAAACTGATCTAACAATGGGCGAAAGCTAGCTGGAAGACGGTTGATTTGAGCTTGATAATTAATCAACGGTTTACTATCAGGCATAAGCTGGTCGTTATTGGCGATACTCATTTGTAACGCCACAAGATAGATGTACATATCATTAACTGATTTAATGATTTCATCCAATTGTGAACCTGATTCAGCCGATGTTTGGGTTAGTATCTGAAATTGTGAAAAGCTACTTGCGATATTTTGCAGGTAGCCTTGAACCTGCGTTTCATCAATGCTAACCGTTGGGGCTACAGATTCAGTTTTAACAGTTTTTTGTGCAACCGTGGTCGCTGCTACTGTCGATGCTAAGGTTTTATTGGTTGTTGTAGCGCTGGCACTGGTATTAGTCGTGCTAGCGGTGGTGGCTTGTGCACTAATAGGTTGCATTAAATTGGTATTGTCACTAACCGCACGGATAATCCCAGCAAGTGAAGAGTTTTTTTCTGATAACTGCTTGGACATTACAATTGATTGTTGCAAATTCTTAGGTTGCAACATACTGATATCATCAAGGTAGCTTTTCCAATTTTGTATATAGTCATTGGCATAACGCTGGTAGATGTCTGCAATCACCTGGTCAGGTGTCTGACGATAGGTCTGCTCTCCAATGACCCACTTTTCTTCTTGATAGTACTGTTTGAGTTGTTGGTTTACATAAGGTAAAAAGATATTGCGATAACCAAATTTGGTATATACAGGGGCAATGGGGTCATTGAGCGTTTTATTACTATTTCTTCTAAAGATACTTTGCGTGGAAGGCCCACCCATGGTGACATAAGAAATTTTGGGTAAACTACGGTTATCCAAAGTTTGAGTATAAGTTAATAGGCCATTGTAGATTGCCCCTGCAATATCCTGCCCTGCTAATAGATTGCGTGCCTGAGTAACCAATGCTTCATCATAGCTATTTCTTGAGATAACTTTTTGGGTGGCTATCAGATTTTTAAGCGAGTCTATTTCTTCAGGCTTGATGGTATTACTACCACCTTGGGTTAATAGTTGGTTACTAGCCCATTGACTAATGAACTTAGCGTCATAGTGATTAGGTTGATAGAGCATTAAATAGGCTTTTAGATTTTGGTAAGTTGGAGAATAAATACCCGTTTGTACGCTACGTTTCAGCTCTTGTTCGATGGCCATTGCAATCGCTGGATTCAATCGCTCATTAATCAAATTTTGATATTTGGCATTGGCTATTTTTTTGATATCTGGATATTGGCTTAACCCTAAGTTATTGATAACGTCCTGATTAAGTAGTTGTTTATCAATGTTATTATCGGGTAATAGCTTAATGCGATTGGCAAAACTATAAATCTGTGAGGTATTGCGACCATCAATCTTTTTGACATCTGTTTCCAATCCTTGCAATTGATTTTTTACAGCCGTCATGTACTGATTATTCTTTAGATAAGCTCGTATTAATAAACCTAACAGTAAGGAAGTAAAGATGGTGAGAGCAATTATACTCGCCCAATAAACTTTACGACGTTTGGCCAGCCAAACGGCATCTGTTCCTGCTAAGTTAGCCGTATTTAGTAATAATCTTAGGAAGATATCACTAATAAAGAAAGGTCGATTCTGGGTGACAAGTGTTTGAGGATTTACTGATAAGTATTTATTTTGCAATGCCAATTTATCATGTGCAGGTGCAACAGGTTCAGTTTGAGGCTGTTGCAAGGCACTGGTGAAATACACCCCTGCAAGGTGAATATCTGAGTCATATCGAGACAGATTGAACAGTTTTTTAAGGTAATGTTTCAGATGTTGCGAAAATTCATCAAACTGCGAAGCAAAGCTAATTGCCAAGTCTGATGGGTCATTGTGTTGGTTATTATAAGCAATACTGGCAAATAGACTCTGTTTAATCTCATTACTGAGTTTATCAATACCTTCTACTAACTGATTAATCTTTTCGGCTGAGGTGGGTGTTAATGCGTCCAAAGCAATCCCAAAAGACTTTTTGACATCTTGTTCATTAAGTAGATTAAAATATTGTAGAAAACCTGGAATCAAGTCAATCTTGTTAACCAGTAAATAGACAGGAAACGTTGTCTTGAAGGAGGACTGTAATTCTTGTAGCCGTAATCTGATTTGATTAAGTTGCTGTTGTAGCTGATTTTCATCATTGGTGAGAATGTCTTCAACACTCACCATCATCACCAGACCATTAATTGGCTGCTTAGTTCTACAGCGCTTTAATAAGTCTAATAACTCTTTCCAATCTTCACTATCAGTTTCCGTTGTTGTCTGACTGTGTTCAACAAAACGACCTGCGGTATCAAGGATTAATGCTTCATCGCTCAAAAACCAATCACAATCTTTAGTGCCTGTCAAACGTGAAATATCATCGGTTGTGCCGACAGGAAAAGTTAAACCTGAATTAAGAATTGCACTGGTTTTACCCACACCTGGGGCACCCACCACTAAAAACCAAGGCTTTTGATAAATATATGCCTGTTTATCTGCAAACACCTTGCTCAAGATATTGTTAGATTGTTTTTGATGATGACGCTGTAAGACGCTGTCAATAGAATTAAATTGATGCTGTAGGTGATTATCTTTTTTTCTAGGCGTGTCTGTATCAGGGCTTTCGCTCGCTTTTAGTTCTTCAATAACATGGTCATTGAGCTTTTTATTTTTATACCATTTATAGAGTTCTACCCCAAAAAACACCACTAAGATTGCTGCAGATAGTGCTATTCTGACCCATAAAGGCTCTAAAGGGCGATGACCAAACAGTTCAAGGCTCGGTCCTGCTAACCAAATGGTTGAGATAAGAGAAACAACACCAAATAAGCTCCAAACCGTACCCATACCAAACAAGGATAAAAAATCCATCATGACTGTTATTCCTAATTAGTGATTCTTTCATTTTTGATAGCGACACCTGGGGTTTGTTCGAGTTTTCGAGAGCCAGGTTCAATATACACTGTAATTTCAACTCGTCGATTCTTGGCTCGATTAGCTGCCGAATCATTAGGAACAACAGGATTATCGGCTCCTTTACCTTCAGATCTGACCCGTGTTTCATCTTTAATGTAGTTTAATAAAATCGCTTTCACCGCATCCGCTCGACCCTGTGATAAATGCCAGTTTGACGGGTAAACAGGGCTGCTGATTGGCTGGTCATCCGTGTAACCAGATACAATGACTTGACCGCTTACATTATTTAATGCCTGACTAACAGATGCCAAAACAGGATAGAACCTATCTTCAATTTTATCCGAACCTGAGGCAAATAGTTCATCACCTAGAATGGTAATGGTGGTTTTCCCTGGTACTTCGGTAATTTGAATCAAGCCACTGGCAATCTCATTTTTTAAATAAGGGGCAAGTCGTGTCGCCTGTTCAGTGGTCGGTGCAGCGACTTGGGGAATATCCAGTGCTTGAATACGGGTATTAATATTACTGGTCTTTTGCGCCAAGTTCCAATCAAAGTAAGTATGGGTCAATGCCAAAGCGGTAATAGCTAGTACACTTGCTACCCAAAGTGGGATAGCTTTACGTTTATTGATTGCTTGGATATTGGCATTATTGTTACTGGTAAGGACGTGAGCAATGTTAGACGTTCGATACTGACGGATAATCTTTTCTAAATCCTTTTTCAGATTTTCTATCGTAACCCTGCCGTTATTTAGGACTTGATATTTACCCATGTATCCTATTACTAGACAATAATACATTAATTCTAGTAAATTTAAATTTTTATTGGGTTCAGCTTTGATTTTATCCAATAACTCAAAAAACTTTTCACCACCCCATGTTTCATTATGAAAGGTTACTAGTAAACTATGGGCAGCCCATTCTTGATTTGCCCAGTTATTTTTAGCAGCAAATTCATCTAGTAAAGTGCATAGGCAATAGCGAGCTGCTTTGACAGTTTCATATCGCATACCAGCCTCTTCAGCTGTATTTTCGAAATATTCAATCTCTTGGCGTAACTGTGCTAGCACTTGAGGGGTACTTAGTTGTGTTTGAAATAGCTTCATTTGGGAAGCTCGATTGAACAGTGGAATCGCAGCCTCCATCAAATAATTCTTCTGGCTACCTTTCGAGCCATCATCTTGTTGTGTAGCGATACTTGCTTCAATTTCTTCGAACTTGACTGCCTGCATAATTTTTCTCGTGCATGAATTAAACGGGTTTAATTGCCCAACATTCCATTTGTAAATCTGGGAAATCACCTGCTAAGTGTATTGCTAAACCAGAAGAGTCTTCTAAGTCTTGCCATAATTCAGAAGATTTATCAATTTCAAAATAACTAAAGCCTGCGTGATACGGTAGTTCCCGTGGGGCAGTTGCTAAGGCTTGCACTTTAATCCCTGGTAAGTGGTAAGCAACCAACTCTTTAATCTTCTCTACTGAACTAATCTTAATAGTCGCAGGTAAGCGTTGTCTTAATACCTCAGCAGGCACACTTGCATTGACTGCTAAGACAAAGTTACAGCTATTTAACAGCGTTATATCAGGCGTAATCGCCACTCGAGTTGCCTCATCTCGAAGCTCTAATGGAATTAGAATGGATTTTTGTTCAAGGACAATGGAGAGTACTTCTCTTAGATGCTGGACTAAATTTTCAAAGCATGTGTTAAGCTCGTCATGGTGATAAACGGGTAAATCAAGTGACATTTTGTCTTTCTTGAAGGTGCTTAAATCACCATAGAGCTTTAACCATTGTTCAAAAACTTGACAAGGATGGTTCGCTAATTTAGTGGTAACATGGTGCATATAAGCATAATAACGATTGATGGTTTGGAGCATAAGAAAGTCTCTAACATCCCCAGTCGTCATTAATGATGGATTAGTAAGCACCCTTGCCAAAGCCTGCATTCGCTGTCTTAACATCCCAAAAAATTCAGCTTGATAGTCTTCTAACTGTTGGCTTGCAGTCATTGTTAATGAAGGCGGGATAAAGGCGTCATTTAAAAACACCTCACCTGTGCTGTTACTAGATAGGATATGAGCTATTGGCAAGTAACTGGCATTGTCAGGTAAATCTTTGGTAAGCACTAGGCGTAAATTTGGTGATACAACAACAATGTTGCGTTTAGGTAAATTCACTTCACTCATATCTAACAAGTCAATGTCTTTCATTAGATAGCGACTTTCTTTACCTAATTGCTCATTAATGAAACTATAATTATTTTGGTAGGCAGAAAAATTCGACCAAACAAGGTAAATATACTCGTTTTCAATATTAGGTGGCACCTGTATAGTCAAGTTGGGCGCCGTTAAGCCCGTTTCATCAAAAAATCCACCTTCTTTGAAACATCCTTTGATTCTATCAACCCCAATCGTGCCAGTTTTGCTGGCTGATGTATTGAGCTGTAAATCAACATATCCCCAGTGATAAGGGTTAACTGTTGAATAATAACTGGCTAACAAGGCATCATAATAGGCTTCTTGTTGCTGAAAATGCTGGGGAGCGATTAATGTTCCCTCTCCCCAAAGAACCTTTCTTTGTTGTTGCATGTAATTTTCCTAAAGATTAATTTTGTGGGTGAAGTAGTGGTTGACTAGGTGGTGCCACAGGTGGAACTTTAATTTGGCTTGCCTTATCAACAATTTCACTGGACTGGATAAATATTCCTCGTTTAAGATTTGCAGGCTTACGAGATTTAAGCGCTTTATCAATCTCTTTTAGCATCTTTTGTTTTTGCTCTTTGGTTAAATCTTTTAGCTGTTTACCTTGTTTTGTTAAGTTTTCTTGTAAAATTTTATCCATCGCCTGAGCTTTTGTTAGTTGCTCTATCCCATTGGCTTTAACATGGATAAATAAAAAATCACTCTTAACATTTTTTTGATACCATTGCTTATCTTGCTTAAGCAAAGAAATTTTCCACTGATTATTGGGGTCTCGAAATGCGGCTAAAATACCTAGGTATTTTGCTTCTTCTTTAAGCGGTAACTGAAAGTTAAGTGATTCTTCAGGTCGAATTGTGACGTTAATCTCATCTTGGACACTATCACCCAAATGACTTTTGTAGGTACTACCATCTTTACTTAACTCGTTCATCTGGTCAAACTCTACGACAGTGCTAAGTTGTAAAAAACTGAGACGGATAGGGGAAGGCGTACCTAACACGTCAGGGTTAATGTCTTTATCCGCAAAGATTCTTACATCCAGCTCGGACTTCTGTGGATTTTTACCATCTGTGGGTTTTGGAAAGGGTAACATTGAGCAATTGCTTAATATCAATGACAACAAACTCAGCGCAATAAATTGATATAATTTTACCGCCATAGTTATTCCTTATTGTCTGAGGACTTTACATCTGGTTGCTGAGTTTCTTCCTCATGAATGGTTTCTATAGGCACTTTATGAGGTAAATTTTCTAATTCATTAGGTTTATCCAAGTTGGGTTTTTCTGCTACTTCAATGCTGGTAAGCAATTTGTCTGTATCTTGCTTTAATGTGGCTTGTAAAGATTGCCATTGCTGGAAGGATTGGGTTGCTTGCGATAACACTAATGGCTGTTGATTTTTTACGAAGTTTTGCCCATCCACTGTGTCATACAATTGGTATAAGGCTTTAAGTTCATCATAATTGTAAGTATCAGCTAACGCCGTTGTAGCCAATGTATCAAATAACTGTGAGGCCTCTTTAGAGTTCAAATAATCAGTAATGACTTGTTTTAAACGTTGGTGAAAGTCATTGTCCTGTTGGTATTTTTTTATAAGATCAGGGTTGTTAAATGTTGATAAATAGTTCGTGGCGATTGCCTCGATAGTTTGTGGTTGAACTGCATATTGATTAATCGAATTTGCCAAACCACTCACTTGAGACAGCTGATAAGCAGTAAAAAATTCGTTACTAGAGCTGACTTCTGCATGGCTCGTATGATATAGCAAACTACCAATTAACATATATATGATGCGAGTCTTCATGGCGTGTCCTTATTCATTGATTGTAAAACACTGTCCATATTACTTTTCAAAGTCGCCTGATGACTTACTATCTGTGGTAAATCATGCAATAAGGTTTGTTTCTTAAGTTCAAAAGTACCATTTTTTTGCAAAAGCTTCTTGCCATCTTCCGCTTGATATAATTCATCAAGTCGCAACAAAAACGGTTTGTTGATTAGTTGCTGTGCTAAAGTCTGTACTTTATTTTCTTGTAATGTGAGCTGTGCTTGTTGATACTCGGCATCCAATTGGGCATAACGAGCTTCTATCTTCTTTAAAATGACCTGTTGTTCTGGGGTATAAGATTGCGTATCACCCCAAACTCGTTTAGCTTGAAGAACAGCATAGTCATGATAAACATTTGAAGATGAGGGGACGTTAATCCCAGATGTAATGACCGTTTCATTAGGAGTCTGCGCATAAACATAGCTGCTAGTAAAAAAACTTAGACCCAATAGAGCGTAATGATGTAATTTCATAACCGAACATAGTTTAGGGTAAATAATACTCAACATTATAATCAAAAAACTTTACATATTTCTACTACAATTGAAAGAAATTCTCGAATTTATACAAGTTTGTTATTATTGAAAATTTCTACCGTATTATCATTCGCAGTTATCTTATGCCAAGATATATCTGTCTTACTATTAGAAACCTTTGCACGAATAAACACACAAAAGTTCATTAAATTGGTATAATACAATAAAATCAATCACCTAGCAAAAGACACGACTATGGCATGGAAACAAACAGGGCAACTCTCCCTAGCAGACAGTCTCATTAACGCTCACAAAGCCATCGAAGAATTAGATGAACTACACAACCTAATTGACTGGCAAACTATCGAGCAAACCTTACGCCACGTTCATAGCAGTAAGCGTGGGGAATCTGCCTTTCACCCTGTCATCATGTTTAAAGTATTACTCTTACAAAAACTCTATAACCTATCGGATCCAGCCATGGAAAAACAACTGGCACGAGACTTACTATTTCGTCGCTTTGTTGGCCTATCATTAACGGATGATGTACCCGACCATAGCACCATTTGGCGATACCACAAACACCTAGGTGAGCTTAGACTGATTGAACCATTGTTCAACCAAATCAATGAGCAACTAGCCCAACAAAACATTTTTATCAAAGCGGGCAGTGTCAGCATCATCGATGCCAGTATCGTTGAAGCTAAAAACAAACGACCTAAGAAAGGCAAACACACCGACAATACCCAAGATAACGAAGCCGCCTATGTCAGTAAAAAAGACAGTACAGGTAAAGTAAAAACCACTTACGGCTTTAAAATTCATCTCAACTGTGATGAAGACAGCTTTGTCAAAAAGGTTGAAACTACCCCTGCCAATGTCCATGATTCCCAATGTTTTACCACGCTGTTAACAGATGATGAATCAGCCGTGTATGCTGACAGTGCGTATAAAAGCCAAGCCCATGATGACTACCTTGCCGAGCATGAACCACCGATAAAAAATCATATTCATGATAGAGCATGGCGCAATACTCCCTTAACCGAACAGCAAAAACGCAATAATACCCAAAAGAGCCAAACTAGAAACACCGTTGAGCGGGTCTTTGGACATTTTAAACTGCATTATGGGATGAGCAAAGCTCGTCATTTAGGGTTAATGCAATTTCATACCAGCACTTTGCTTGCAAGCATGGTGCATAATTTAAAAACTGCCCTAAGCTTGAAACGAAAATACGGACTCGCCTAGGGTTATTGTGCCTGTTGGTTAGTAAGCTCAGCCAATAGACACAAATTTAACAACCATTTGGAGATTTTATCCATGATTTAGCCATTGTTTTGCTTATTTCATTGCCATTCTTTGTTTTTTTTCGGTTTGGTGGTATGCCTCGAGCAAAGGGGCTGTTTCGTGCAAAGGTCTCTATTATTTAAAAAATCTGTGCTACTAACCCATGCCTTTGGTATTACCTCACAAAAAGCCTCACTAACTTCTAAGAAGGTAAGCGAACTAAGCACTATCAACAAAATTTTCAAAATTAACTTTATCAAATACCCCTAGCCGCAAAACTACCCGCCTAAACTCCTTACAGGCACCAACCGATACAACGTCTTAACATGCACCCCGAGAATTCTTGCCACATCAGGATACGTTCGACCTGCCTCAAGCTCCCGCCGAGCAAGCTCCACCTTATCCTCACTCACCCTAGGCTTACCAGGTAACCGACCCCGACGACGAGCCGCCGCCATCCCAGCTTTCACCCGCTCCTGAATCAACTCCCGCTCCATCTGACCGAGTGCCCCTAAAATATTAAAATACAACCGACCCGCAGACGTACTCGTATCAATACTCTCAGTAATACTCACCAACTGAGCCCCACAGTCCTGCACCTGCTCACTAATCCGAATCAAATCAGGTAACGAACGACACAACCTATCGAGCTTCCACACCACCAACGTATCCCCATGCCGCAAATACCCCAATGCCTCATTAAGACCAACACGCTCTTTGACACCACTCATCTTATCCGTAAACACACGGTCGCAGCCATACTGACCCAACGCATCCAACTGCAACGACAAATCCTGCTCCCTTGTTGACACCCGAGCATAACCGACCAACTGACTTGACATCACCACCTCCCATCTAACGACCAATAAAAAACCGATACACTAATAAATCCTAAAAAATCAAAAATACCTAGAAACAATAAAAATCAATAAAAGTTTAAATTTTTCTCAAAACCCAACTTAACTGTCGAAATTCTTACCCATTCAAAAAAGTTTTCTATTTAATAAATAGCATAACAAAAATTTTAGAAGATTTAAAATTTAAAAATTCATTTAAATATAAAAAGTCAATAAATTATTACAATAAAAAACAAAAATAATCGCTCTTACCGATATTATTGATAGCTTTTTAATGAAACAAAAAAGACAGGTTATTATTGAATAAAACAACGGTAAAAACAACAAAAAATACCAGAAGCAATTTATTCAATAAAAACATGTGTTTTAATTGAATTGAAATAAGCGTAAAATGAATAAACATAAATCCATTATAGAAAAATATGCTAGGATTATGAAATAAAGTTTATTAAAATGATTTTGCTAATAAATTGATGCGAAAATTTAAAATATTTACAAATGCCTGCTGTTTAATAGATGCTATTCAAACATTGGCTAAGAAATTGTTCTGCGATTTTATAAAGTCCTATTTGATAAGAAAAATAGGACTTTTAACTGATTGTTAATGAATAAGTTCTAGAGTGGCAAACTTTGTCTTAACCAATTTGAAAAAAGTTGACTGTAAAGAGTCAAATAACGTTTGACATATCGCTGTTTAAGCGTAAGATTAATTTGAAAATTAATGTAATTTTATCTTGCATGTAAGGGCAACATGATGAACGATAATCAGCCAATCAGCCAATCAGCCAATCAGCCAACTTTCTATGACAGCTATGACTGGTCTTTCCTTTATAGACGACTTGAGATGTTAAAGCAGGTCGGTAAACGTGGCAAGAGGAGTAGAAAAGTCAAGTTTGATACGAGGTATATCATCAAATGAGCTAATAGCTGACAAAAAGTTTCCTCATAAATTTGTAGTGAATTTTATAGCAAGTGATTGAAATTGGCGACTGGGGAATATTTTATGTAAATTATCAAGTGAGCAATAAGCTAACCTCTAAAAACGGTGGTTTTTTAGACATTTTATTTTGGGGTAAATTTGCCCCATTTTTTAGGGTATTTTTGTATATTAACTTGTCAAGAAAACAGCGTATAATAAAACCTTAATTTTAGCTTTATAGAAATTATATTGGCAGACAAAATTTTAAAATATTTCAAAATAAAGGTTTTTATGAAAATTGGCTACGCTCGCACATCAACTCTTGACCAAAATTTGGATTTACAACTCGATGCGTTAAAAAATTGTGGTTGTGAAAAAATCTACCAAGAACAAATTTCTTCAGTTAAAGACCATCGACCGCAACTAGAAAATTGTTTGCAAGCGTTGCGAGCAGGTGATACCTTATATATTTGGCGACTTGACCGTTTGGGTCGTAGCTTAAAAGACTTAATCAATATCGTGACCCAGTTGCAAGAGATGGATTGTGAGTTGGTGTCGATTAAAGAAAGCATTGATACCAGTACCACATCTGGTAAATTGACCTTTCATTTATTTGCATCACTTGCGTAATTTGAGCGTGAGTTAATTCGTGAACGCACCCAAGCAGGATTGCTGTCCGCTCGAGCTAGGGGGCGAATGGGCGGACGACCAGAAAAGTTGAAAGAGTCAGAGAAGCAGATGATTCGCCAGTTGATGAGCGACCGTCAGAATTCTGCAACGAAGATTGCCAAGCAGTTTGGGGTCAGTCGGGCGACGGTTTATAAGGTGGCCAAAGGGGTTAAATTACTACCACCTACTAAATAGCTGTATCTGTTTATGTTTGTACTACTAAAGACCTTCTATTCATTGGCTTACTTAAGCCTTTAACACCTCAAAATGCTGTATTTGCCGTGCTTCGGCATTGATTTCTATACCAATTTGGTAGATAGCATTGGCTTTGGCTCGGTATTTTTCCGCATAATTCCTATCGATAATTTGAGCCATCGCTTGTCCTGTTTGGCTAGTTGAATTTGGCAACACCTTAAATTCAAAAATATAAATGTGGTCTTGAAACGTCACTGTCATATCAATACGCCCTTGGTGAGTGATGTCTTCTAACACGATATCAAAACCAATGCTGGCAAAGTAACTAAATAGCACACTCGCCCAATAACCTTCATAATTGGCAATCAGATTATTGCGATGCCAGTCGTAAGGAATACTGGCAATAAACGATTTTAGCAACTGCTCAAGTCCGTTAAAATCATTGGTTGTCAATAGTGTAACTAATGTGGCAGGGGCTTGTACTTCCTGCTCTTTTTTGTGCAAATACTGAGCCAATAGCAACTTACTAAAACTTTGTCTAACTTCTCGATTGGGGTAATTAAGCTGATAATATAAGCTGTCTAATAGCGTAAACGTGCGTTCAATGGTGAGATAACCTGTTTGAAACATCAAGGCAACAGGGTGAATATCTTCAATATCGAGTTTTGATAACTGCAGTTTATCCGCTGTCATTTGGGTAATGTCAAACGTTTCCACCCCTTGTTCATGAAGCACTTTTATCAAAAAATCTGGTGTACCTGTGCCAAACCAAAATGGCTGAAATACTCGATTTTTATCTGCTAAAAATAATAGAATATCAAATGGGTTATAAACCTTCTCTCCTGTCCAGTTATAGCCGTTGTACCATTGCTTCACCTTGTCCAAATCAATATTCACGAGTTCATCAGCAAAAACACTTTCTAATTCCGACTGGGTATAACCGCACACCGCCGAAAACTGCTCAAGTAAGGTGATGTCAGTCAGATTATTTAACCCTGAAAATAAGTTTACTTTGCTAAATTGTGATACCCCTGTCAGCATGACAAAGCGTAAGCGGGCATCTTGTCCTTTAATCACTGAATAAAAATCCCGCAACGCTTCTCGCATTTGGGTAGCTTGCTCGGGGTCATTACCCACCAAATTATCCAAAATCGGCTTGTCATACTCATCAATCAAAATCACGACCGATTGCTGATATTTTTCATATAAAGCGGTAATCAAATTTCTAAACTGGATGGCGATATAGTCGTTATCACTCAAAGTGACTTGATAACGGTCGGCGGTTTCGCCCAGTTGATTGGCAAGGTTTTTATGTAGCCTATCAAGCCCTTCTTTTACCCCATCAACAAAACTTAAACGGATAATCGGATGCTTAACCGACCAATCCCAATGCTGGTCGGCATATAAGCCTGTGAATAATGCTCGATTACCACCAAATAGCTCTGCAATGGTATCAATGGTCAGACTTTTACCAAAACGTCTTGGGCGAGATAAAAAAATATAATCACTAAACTGTATCATCTCAACAATCAAGCGAGTTTTATCAACGTAGTAGTGATTACTTTGACGGATTTTTGCAAAGGTTTCAATGCCTATCGGTAGGGATTTTTTGTCAGTCATGAATTGCCCTTAGGGGTATTTAGATATACACTTTGCCATATTTAACACTTCACTCAAGCAAATTTAGTCAATTTGTCCCAATGTAATCCTTTAAAATGCTATGAATTTTTTCATTCACACTCACGCCTTCGCTGTCCGCCAACTTTTTAATAGCGGTATGCAGTGATGGTTGCATTAGTAATTGCATACGCTTACTTTTGACTTCAATAAACTCAGGGTTGCGTTTCATTGGCACATTGAAGTTCGTTTTTTCCTGTAGTGTCACTGCCAATTTCTCATCGGAAGCTGAACTATCTTGTGCCTCAACTTTCTGTTCACTATCAACAATTGGACTAGTGATAAACGACATAGCAGGATTGGCATGACTAAAACTTTTTTTCGTGGACATTATTGAATCTCCTGCCAAATTTCTTGAAATAAATTATTATAGTCTTGCGTGGCGTTACCTTTAACATCATAAGAAAAAATGTCTTGTCGTAACGCTTGAGCTTCTTTTATCGCAATGGCTTCACGGATATTTTGTGTGTATGTTTTTGTGTGTATGCTTTTAGCTGTATTATGAATAACTTGCTGTAAATCTCGACTTAAAATATTACGATTGCTATAACGGGTTAATACAATCCCTAAAACCTTTAAGTCCTTATTAGTATAACGTTTGATGGCATCAATGGTTTGTCCAAGCTGAGTAATGCCTTGCACACTAAATATATCTGCCTGAGCGGGAATCAAAGCAAAATCACTCGCTGTTAGGGCATTAATAGTTAAAATATTTAGGCTCGGCGGGGTATCAATCACCAGATAATCGTAGCCTTGCAAGGTACTTAAGGCTTCTTTTAAACGATATTCTCTGCCCGTCATAGTGAGCATAGACTCAACATTTGCTAGCATAGGGCTAGACGCAATGATATGGTAATTTGTCGGGGTCACTTGGATGGCTTGAGTGTCCAATTTGGCATTAATCAATAACCCTAACGCATTATTTTCGCTATGACTGGCATTGGTGGCGTAGGTTAGGTTACCCTGTTGGTCTAAATCGACAAACAGCACTTTCTTTTGCTGTTTATTTTGTAACCATGCTCCTAAGGCATGGGCGGTGGTAGTCTTACCGACCCCACCTTTTTGGTTAATGACGGTAATCATTTTTGGCATACTGATAAATCCATACTTATTTAAATATACATATAATTGTATATGTATAAATTTATATATTCAATATTTTTTTGAAGTTTATTCAATCGCCATTACCCTTTTAAAATAGCTACGAAATCTGATATCTGTATGAGCCGATTTTTTCTCATGCTCTTTATCAAACATCTTCAAAAATATGGGCACTTCTGCAGAAATTAGACTTCTTACCTTATCTAAAATTTCTATTTGAAAGCCTATATCCAGACTTTCAAACAGCTGTACAAATTGCTTGCTTTCTTGTTCTTTTCGCAATACTTCTTGTTGTTTTTCCAATTCTGCCAATCGGTCTGCTTCGAGTTTCTTTTTAACTTCTTCTGCCTGTTTTTGATATTCCTGCTGTTGAGCATCAATTTCTAATAACCCCCAACGCTCGTTAATCGCTTTCTTATAAATATTGCGTTTGTGCGTTTCATCATCTATTTGATTTTTGGCAATATATTTATCCGCCGTTGCTTTGACGGTTTGGCGTTCAGCTTCAGATAGGCTTTCAAAGAGATTGACATTGCTCGCTTTGGCAAAAAATTCTGTAGGTTGAGCAGGATTTTCGGTCACCATTTTTTCTTCAATGACGATATTAAAATGGGTAATAGCTCGACCCAGCTTCTCTTGTTCTAAAGTCAATTTAAATTCACCTTGCTCATTGACTTGATTAATAGCAGGTTGCAACACTCTTCGCTTAAATTCTGCCACATTGGGGTATTTGGCAAATACGCCGAATAAAATCTTCCATTCATCCACTTGCTTTCGACAGTTTCCCACTTTTCGCCATTTACAAACAAGCTCATAAAGCCGTTTGGCGGGTGTAGTATTAAGTTCTATCGTATTGGCGTAATCATATTGCGTATAGTCTAGAGCGTCAGGATTGGTCGCATTTTTGATTAGATGGAGAATATCATCACTAAACTTTAAATAAATGAATGAACCTGTATCGCTATAGCCTATCTTTTGCACCAAACGAATGTGTAGCTTCATCTTGCTAAATTTACCATGCTTGGGCTTTGATGCCAAAATCGAATCAGAAAAAAAGCTAATCTCCGTCAGATTAGGCGGAATCTCAGGCACAACTTCACCATTAGAAAAATCGTAATAGGCATCACAAATAATCTTGGTTTCTTCAAGTTCTAGCACGGCTCTTTTCAAAACTTTATAGGCATCATCCAATGATACTTTGTGGATATTGGCGTATTCTTGGGCAGAAATGACCACTTCACCGCTCCATAACTCAGACGAAACATTGGTTTGACGGGCTTTAGTCATTGCAATCGTCATAATATTATTGGGAACAGGCGATAAATCATAACTTGATTCAACCAAGGTATTATGTTTAACGATTGGAAAATCGGCAATTTCTAGTTTTTTATCAAAAAATTTTTCCATACTTAAATTCTCTTCAGAGGTTTTTTTTTCCAACTTAAAAGAAATCATACGCATTTCTAACTATGGAATCAATACATAAATGTATTTAGTACACAAATTAAGAAGAGTTGTACATATATAAAATATAATTAAAATCAATTACTTATTACATATATGTACTAAGTACATAGGACTAGAAGAGTTGTACATTAATACGCTAAATCACAAGAAGAGTTGTACATATAAACAAGAAGACTTGTACATTTATATAAGAAGAGTTGTACATATAAACAAGAAGACTTGTACATATATAGGCTTTGAAACCCTTGCCCAGTAAGGCTTTGACAGCCCCTACAATATATACAATATAACAATTATTACAATAAAAGCTTTTTTAATTTTTTTTGATTAAAAAATCTCAAAGTAATTTGAGACCATCATTTTGAATTTTAAACGCAATGAACAATAAAATTATTGAAAGTGGATTTTAAGCAATTACAGCCATTTTGATGTAAAATATACTTTCTACTCTGTTTTAATAAAAAAAATAGCTCTAAAGCGTTCCTATGAGCATTTAGAGCTATATATTGTAGTTAGAGTGAATCAATCAGTTAAAGACTACCACCCACACCTTTAAATTTTTCCACAAAGTTGGCTATTTTTTGAAAAACAGTTTGTTTCTTAGTAAGGTACGCAGGGTTTAACGGACTCATTTTAGGTAGGATATCGTTAAGTTCAGTACCATTCTCACTGGCATATTCACGTTTGAGTGACGTTAAGATATAGCGTTTCGCTGACTCTGGGTTAAGATTTTCATCATCAATAAGTGCTTCGGCTTCTTTTTGTTGTTCGGCTTGGGCAAATTTAAAAAATTCATCGATAATGTTAGCTTTGTCTTTGATAGAGTCTAAATTGGTCTGATTAATAAAATCCACGACTAGGCTTTCTTTAGCACGATTACCAATACTGGCTCGAATAACACGGCGTATTTCTTCCACCAATTCGGCTTTGCTTTTAACTTTTTTGTTGTGTTCAAAGATTAACTCAAGAA
>ERZ650300.266-NODE-266-length-30137-cov-12.048434_pt1 | contig 30137 bp, 39 predicted proteins | sample MGYA00376236_ERZ650300 | MGnify/ENA primary metagenome ERZ650300 (study PRJEB26733, sample SAMN07839303) | wastewater metagenome | biome: urban; feature: wastewater treatment plant; material: waste water | place: USA: North Carolina | collected 2016-04-28 ...
GAAACCGCCGCCGTACTTTCTCGTAAAGCGGTGCTACGTCCTATCGGATCACGTCATCCGAATCCGAAAGCGGCCGAACTGGAACTGCGTCTGGAAGAAGGGCTGAACCGTCTGGGCATTGGCCCGCAAGGGTTGACCGGGAATAGCTCGGTGATGGGCGTGCATATCGAATCCGCCGCACGCCATCCGTCGACTATCGGCGTTGCCGTTTCTACCGGCTGCTGGGCACACCGTCGCGGCACGCTGTTGGTTCATGCTGACCTCTCCTTCGAAAACCTGTCTCACACCCGGAGCGCGTTATGAAAAAGATCCTCACAACCCCGATCAAAGCCGAAGATCTGGCCGACATTCGCGTTGGCGATGTCATCTACCTGACCGGTACGCTGGTGACCTGCCGTGACGTGTGTCACCGCCGCCTGATCGAACTGAAGCGCCCGATTCCTTATGACCTGAACGGCAAAGCCATTTTCCACGCGGGCCCGATCGTACGTAAGAACGGTGAAAAATGGGAAATGGTTTCCGTCGGCCCAACCACCAGCATGCGTATGGAAGCGTTTGAGAAAGACTTTATCGAACAGACTGGCGTCAAACTGGTGGTCGGCAAGGGCGGCATGGGACCGCTAACGGAAGCAGGCTGCAAGCAGTTTAAAGCGGTGCACGGCATCTTCCCGGCAGGCTGCGCAGTCGTGGCGGCAACCCAGGTTGAGGAGATCGAAGAGGTGCACTGGACGGAACTCGGCATGCCGGAGTCCCTGTGGGTGTGTCGGGTAAAAGAGTTCGGCCCGCTGATCGTTTCCATCGATACCCACGGCAATAACCTGTTTGAGCAGAATAAAGTGATCTTTAATCAGCGCAAAGACATTGTCGCCGATGAAATCTGCAAACATGTGAGCTTCATTAAATAACCCCGATTGAATATATAGCGCAGTAATGGCAGCGGCAGCTGACTGCTAAACAGAGGCTTCTGACCAGGCGGTCCGGGGAAATCCACTCGGCTAACGCGGTCTGCTGTTAGCCATTATTGCGCCCCTCCCAAAGGCTATTTTATGACTGACAATGCCGTCCTGTTAGGCGAAGGCTTCACCCTGATGTTTCTCGGCATGGGCTTTGTGCTGGTGTTCCTGCTGCTGGTGGCGCTCTACGAGAGCTGGGCGATTCCCCTGGCCGTGATGCTGGTGGTGCCCCTGGGGCTGATCGGCGCCGTGCTGGCGGTGGGCGTGCGCGGCCTGCCCAACGACGTGTTCTTCAAGGTGGGGATGATCACGGTCATCGGCCTGTCGGCCAAGAACGCCATCCTGATCATCGAGTTCGCCAAGCAACTGCGCGAACAGGGCATGACCCTGATCGACGCCGCCGTGGAGGCCTCGCGGCTGCGCTTGCGCCCCATCCTGATGACCTCCCTGGCCTTCGCACTGGGCGTCTTGCCCCTGATGCTGGCCAGCGGCGCCAGCGCGGAGACGCAACATGCGATCGGCACCGGGGTATTTGGTGGAATGGTCACGGCAACGCTGCTGGCCGTGTTCTTCGTTCCCGTCTTCTTCGTCTTTGTCCTGGGGTTCCAGGAGCGCCTGCCACGCCATGGGGGCAAGACTCGGGCAAACCCACGGGAGAGCTGAACCATGCGCATCATCTATACTTCGTTGGCCCTGCTGCTGGGCGCCTGCTCCCTGACCCCGCCGCTTGAACGCCCTGCGCCACCGGTTCCGGCCGTGTATCCAGATGGCGCCGATGCCGCCGCCAACGCCGCCGACCTGGGCTGGCGCCAGATGTTCGGCGACCCGCGCCTGCAGGCCCTGATCGCCACGGCCCTCGACCACAACCGGGATCTGCGCATCGCCGTCCTGAACGTGGACGCAGTACGCGCCCAGTACGGCATCGAGCGAAGCGCCCTGCTTCCGCCGCTCGACGCCCGCCTGAGCGGCGGACGGGAGCGCGTGCCGGCGAGCCGGGACGCACCGGCCACCCTGCAGGGCACCCATGCGGCCGGCGTCGCCATCAGCGCCTTCGAAATCGATCTGTTCGGCCGCGTGCGGGCCCTCTCCGACGCGGCCCTGGCACGCTACCTGGCCAGTGCCGAAGCCGCCCGGGCCGCCCGCATCAGCCTGGTTGCCGCCGTCGCGGACGCCTACCTCGAGGAACGTCTGGCGCTGGAACAGCTGCGTCTCACCGAGACCACCCTCGCCGACTGGCGCCAATCCCTGAATCTGGCGCGTCTCTTGAAGGACGCGAAGCAGAACAGCGGCCTCGACGTTGCCCAGGCGGAAGGTCAGGTCGCCTCGGCCGAGGCCGATCTCGAAGGGCGCCAGCGGGACGTGAAGCAGGCTCGCAATGCACTCGCCCTGCTCCTCGGGACGGCAGTGCCCGCCGACTTGCCCGAAGGCATGCGGCTGGAGAGCCAGCCCGTGCTCACCGCGCTGCCTGCCGGCCTGCCCTCCGACCTCCTGTTGCGTCGCCCGGACATCCTCCAGGCGGAACAGAACCTGCGTGCAGCCAACGCCGACATTGGCGCCGCCCGAGCCGCGTTCTTCCCGCGCCTCGCGCTCACCGCCACCTTGGGCTATGCCAGCCCGGCCCTCGGCAGCCTGTTCCAGGGCAGCCAGCTGGCGTGGGGCTTCACCCCCCAGCTGAGCCAGCCGCTGTTCAACCACGGTCGCCTCGAATCGGCCCTGGAACTGGCCCAGGCCCGACGCTCCGCGGCGGTGGCGGAGTATGAGAAGTCGATCCAGACGGCCTTTCGGGAAGTGGCCGACGGTCTCGCCGCCCAGGCCACCCTGACCCGGCAGATCGACGCCCAGCAACGGGTGGTGGCCAGCGCCGAGCGCCGACGCGAACTGTCCAGCCTGCGCTACCGCGCCGGGCAGGACAGCCGCCTCGAACTGCTGGACGCGCAACGCCAGGCCTACGCCGCCCGGCAGGGCCTCCTCAGCCTGCAGCGGCTGGCCTTCAAGAGCACCCTGTCGCTCTACAAAGCCCTCGGCGGCGGCCTGCGGGAGACCGCCGCCGCAGCGACGTGACGCAAGCGCGCCCGATCCTCAGATCGCCTTGAACAGCGGGCTGCGCACCTGCTGGGTATCGGCGGCCGAGATGAACTTCTCGGTGTAGATGTCGCGCTCGAACAGACGCCCCTGCATCAGCGCGGTGATGCAGGCGTCGATCATCAAGGGCGGGCCGCACAGGTAGGCCTTGTGGCCGCGGAAGTCGTTGTCGAAGGCCGTCTTGGCCGCCTCATGGACAAAACCGCGAAAGCCCGCCCAGCTGGAGCCCGCCGGCTCGTCGGAGAGCGTCGGCACATAGCGGAAGTTGGGATGCTGCGCAGCCAGCGCGACGAACTCGTCGTGGTAGTAGAGTTCGTCGCGCTGGCGCTGGCCGTAGATCAGCGTGATCGGCAGCGCGAAGCCTTCTTCCAGCAGATCGAGGATCATCGAACGCGGGCTCGACAAACCGGAACCGCCAGCCATGAACAGCACCGGCATCCGGGCCGACTTCTTCACGAAGAAGCGCCCGTAAGGCCCGCTGATGCCGATCCGCTCGCCCACCTGCAGCTTCTCGTGCACGTAGGCCGTGCCCTGCCCGCCGGGCACGCTGCGGATGTTCAGCTCCACTTCGCCGCTCGCCGACGGCGGGCTGGCCAGCGAGAAGGCCCGGCTGCCGATGCCGCCGGGCAGGTTCAGGTTGACGTATTGCCCGGCCTGGAAACGGATCGGCGCATCGAGCCTGATCCACACGCCCTTGATGGTCGGGGTCAGCGTTTCGATGCGCGACACGACACCGCCGAAATCCTGCACCGGCAGGTTCTCGGCATCCGGGTCTTCGTCGATCTCGGCCTCGATCACCAGATCGCTCTGGGCCGTGGCGCAGCACGCCAGACACTTGCCCTCGTCGCGCTCGAAATCCATCAGCGCGAAGCTCGACGCCTCGCCGTGCTCCACCGCGCCGTCGGCCACCTGGACCTTGCAGGTGGCGCAGAGGCCGTGACAGCAGGCGTGGGGCAGGTAGATGCCGGCCCGCAGCGCCGCATCGAGGAGGGTCTGGCCTTCCTCGATGCCGATGGTCTGGCCGAGCGGCTCGATGGTCAGCTCAAAGCTCATCGCCCCTTCCTCAGGCTGCCGGCAGCAGGCTGTTCAGGCCCGGCGTGCGCAGACGGATCTGATCCTTGTGGGCGATCCCGTTGTCGGCCAGGCTGCGGTTGAAATCGGGCGTCCACGGCTGGTTCGACTTGAGCCACTCGACCTGGGTCCAGTCGATGGCGGCGGCGTCCGGATCGGGCTGGAAGAGCATCGCCAGCGGGCCGTCCAGCAGTTCGCGGAAGCTCATCTCCGGCGGAACGCAGAGCAGGAAGGGCGCGGCGAAGAGCAGGTGACGATCCCAGCTCACATAGACGAGTTGCTTGCCGTGGAAGTTGGCGGCCACGTCGCGCGGCACGCCGACGTAGTCCTTGGTTGCTGCTACGGGCATCTTGATTCTCCTTCGGATTGGGTCGAGGGCGGGCGGAGGCGCGGTGGCGCCGCCCCGCCCGCTTCGGGCTTACTGGTTGGTGGTCGCCAGACCGCGCCACGCTTCAAAGTTCTTCTGGTCTTCGGAACCGGCGTAGTCGCCGTTGTCCTTGCCGTCGAGCAGGCTGACCCACTTCATCCACTCGCCGAGATCGCCCTTGACCGGGTCCTGGAAGAGCTGGGGCATCGGCAGCCAGGCCTGGATGTACTTTTCCGGTTCGTTCTCGAAGATGTGCTGGCAGCCGTCCGAGCAGAAGTGGTACTTCTCGCCCTTGTAGGTGGTTTCGCGATGGCAGGTGAGCGTCGGATCGTCCGGCTCGGTGAACACGGTGGGCAGCTGGCAGGTCTGGCACAGCTTGGCGAGGCCGTAGTTCTTGAAGGGCGTGCCGGCGGCGGCGAGCTTCTTGATGTGGTCCCAACGCGGCCGGTAGTACTTGTCGAAGGTGTCGGGATACTTGGCGGACAGCCAGTCCATGTCGTCGTCCGACGGAATCCAGCTGTGGAAGGCGGTGCCGAAGCTCCACTGGTACAAGCCCAGCATGAACTGATGGGACATGTGGTCGATGGCCTTTTCGGCGTCGTCCCAGCCCTTGGGCGGGCGGATGCCGTAGCGCGCCAGATCCTTGAACAGTGCGCCGCCGTTCTCGACGCCGTAGATGTTCCAGGCCTCGCGCCACGACATCACGCGCTTGGGCAGCATGTAGTCCATCATCGTGCTGACCAGCCCGAGCACCCGGAAGCCGCGCCAGAACCATTTGTCGATCCAGCCTTGCACGATGGGCACGTTGGCCGGGTCCTGCTCGAGCATGAACTTGATGCATTCGAGGCCCAGCGTCATGTGGCGGGCTTCGTCCGACTGGGCCGAGAAGCCGAAGGTGACCGTGGCCATGTCGCCGTTGTAGGCGGCGCCCGACATGAAGGGCACGAACAGCAGATTGGTCAGCACGTATTCGAAGCTGAAGCCGATCGCGATCATGAACTCGAAGGGGCCGGCCGACATGGCGTCGTCGAAGAAGGAACGCGCCACCGAGGTGTACCAGATGCGGTCGCGGGTGTCGGCGAAGGCGTGGAAACCGTTGTAGTAACGGTTGTAGTTGGACATCGCGTGGATCTGGGTCTGGGCATGGCGGATCTCGTCGATGGCCTGCATCTGGCAGGCGACCTGCGTGCCGACGCCCGGAAACTCCCGGCCGACGCGGGCAAAGCCCTTGTGGGCGGCGTATTCGCCGGGGCTGATGGCCTGCAGGAAGATCTTCAGCGCCGACAGGTAGCGGGCGTCGGTGAGGTTCAGGTGGCCGTTGTTCTGGGCGTGGGCGTCGATGATCGCGTAGAACTTGCGCTCCTTCTCGGCCTGGTATTTCCAGTACGAATCCATGGTCAGGCGGAAGGGGTCTTCCCACTTGTCCCAATCGTGGATCCTGATGCCCTCGTAATCCACGTAGGGGAACACCTTGTCCTTCGGCTGGTAGGTGGTCTCCCAGCCCAGATCGCGGGTCATCAGCCGGTAGCGCTCTTTCAGGCCGAGCTTCTTCTTCGATGCTTTCATGTCCATTTGGGTCTCCTCGCTCAGCTGTTCCAGCTCAGGGTCAGGGTGTCGTCGTCCTCGACGACGTTGCCGCTGAGGGTGATCAGGTTGATGTGCATTTCCTGCAGGTCGAAGGCGCGGCCGATCAGATCCTCGACGGTCGAGCGGCGCACGACGAGCCGGTCGGGGGCGTCGATCTTGACCATCGCCGGCTCGCGGTGAACCACCGCCAGCGGGTTGTCGAGCTCGATGGCCTCGATGATCGGGCGGGTGTCTTCGTTGGTCTGCAGCGCAATGAATACGGTAGACATGGCTTCCTCTCAGGCCGGGATGCCGGCTTTGGCGATGCGGGCCGACAGCGCGGCGACGTACTCGGCCACCGCCGCGTCGGCCTCGGGTCCGAGGGCCAGCTCGACGACCGGCAGCAGCGCGGAGGCGGCGCGGCCGCTCCAGTCGCGGGTCCACGCGGCGAGCACTTCGCGGTTGGGCGCCGATTCGGCCGCGGCCACCTTCAGCACCGCATCGACCCACTTGCGGGTCTCGTCGAACCAGTCGTTCATGAACTGGCACAACATCGCCACGGCCGAACCGCCCCGGGACGACAGGTGCGCATCGACGATGCGTTCATAGACCAGCGGATACAGCAGACCGTCGAGCACCAGGTTCTGGGCCACGAACAGTTCGAACGGGTCGCGCACCACCAGGCAGTCCTCGACGTAGCGGCGCAGCGGCTGCCAGGCGGCATCGTCGAGCCAGGCGCGCTTGCCGGCATCCAGCGCGTCGGTGTCGCCCAGCAGCAGGCCCAGGCGCGAGAGGTACTGGGCGATGCCCAGGTTGTCCATCGCGTGATACATGCAGGGCTGGGTGAAGGCGGTGCCGAAGCCGTAGCCGCAGATGAAGGCGTTGTGCTGGTTCGCGCCCCACGCGGCGTGGCGCAGCGGCACCAGCACCGCCAGCGCAATGGCCCGCAGCTCGTCCGGCAGCATGTCGGCCAGCCCGCGGGTTTCGACGAAGCTGAAGTTGGCTTCGGCGGTTTCCTGCTGGCGGGCCCGCGCCAGGGTGTAGGTGCTGTAGTAGAACTGGCGCGGGTCCTTCAGCGCGTACCAGTCCTGCATCTCGATGCGGGTGATGGTCTCGTCGTAGAGGGCCTGCTCCGGGTCCCAGGTGGGCTTGTAGTGGAGGTTCTCGGCGGCCTGGATGTCGTAGCTGCCTTCCTGGTAGCGCGAGGCCGGCTTGTTGCCGAAGCGGCGCACCAGATGGTCGAAGGCCTGGCGCTGCGGTTCGATGGCGACCGTGCGAAGGTCAATCTGCATGTCTTGTCTCCTGACGGCCTTCCCGCGGGAAGGCCGGTTCCGGTTATTTGAAGCGGGTGGCGTCGGCGAGGCGCCAGTCCCAGTCGGCCGGCTCGACGCTGGCGTCGCGGGGCGGCAGCAGCGCCACCCGGTTGGCGGCACAGAATTCCGCGAAAGCGGGCGGACTGAGGATCATCTCGACGAAAACCTCCGGCTCGCCGATGGCGAACTCGAACTCGATGAAGCCCCCGGCCCGCTCGCCGCAGCGCCGGACGTAGCGCCGGGCGAGGTCGAGCGTGCTTGGCGCGTCGCTCATGGCGCGCTTAGCTGACGACGCTGAGGAAGGTTTCGTGCAGCTTCCGCTGCGGGTAGTCGAGCCCCTGGCCGAAGTTGTCGAAGGTCCAGGTCATGGTTTCGTAGTCCGGATAGGGCAGATGGCCGCCGCAGAACGTCTCGAAGCGGTTGCCGGACGGGTCCCAGGCGTAGATCGTGCAGCCGCGGGTCACGCCGTGACGGGTCGGTCCGATATCCACCGGCACCGCGTTCATCGACATGATGTCGCCGGCCCGCAGCACCTGCTCCCAGCTCTCCATCAGGAAGGAACAGTGGTGCAGCTTGCCCGGCTCCGGGTATTCGGCGAAGGCGATGTCATGCACCTTCTGGCCGCAGGACAGCCAGATCGCCGCGTTGCCGTTTCCGTCGGGGGTCAGCACGCGTTCGACGAGGTAGAAGCCGAGCACCTCGGTGAAGATCTTCTGCACTTCGGCCACGTTCGGGCCGTACAGCAGCGCATGGTCGAGGCGGACCGGCGCGATGCCGTTGTCGCGTGCCTTGGCCCAGGGCGCCGGGTTGACCAGCGGAATGCCGTTGCCCACCTTGGCTTTATCGGCGAACAGTTCCATGAGGTGGCCGGAGGGCAACTCGAAGCGCACGCGCTCGCCGGTTGCCAGCATCTCGCCGGCCGGAATGCGCTCGGTCTTGAGGCCGTAGGCCTTGAGGTCGGCGTCGAGCTTGTCGAGGGTCGCCGTGTCGAGCACCCGGAAGCCGAAGAAGTCGATCCCGGCACGGTCGGCCTCGCGGATCACGTAGCTGTGATGATCGCGTTCGTCCCAGCACTTGAAATACACCCGTCCCTGGGCATCGCGGCCGGTTTCCACCAGGCCGAGCACCTCCTTGTAAAAGCGCACCGATTCGTCGAGATCGAGAACGCGGACCTGGGCGTGGCCAGGACGAAGAACGCCGGTAAGAGCCATGTGTTGTCTCCTTTTATGGTTTTGCAGTGAAGTGGTGTCAGACGGGAACGCGGGGGTGGGAAGTCGCGCCGCAGACGGATTTCTGCAGCTTTCCGATCACCCTCACGGAAAGGTCGCCAGAGGGATACACGCGGCAGGCGAGCAGACGACGGTGATTGCGGTCGTCTTCGTCGACGTGGTCGCAGCTCATCGCGCGGGTGCGGAATTCGCCGTCCAGGATCTCGACCTTGCAGACGCCGCAGCCGCCGCCCCGGCAGCCCATCGGAATCCCGCGCCGTCCGAGGCGCTGCATGCCTTCGAGCAGCGATTCGGTGGGAGCGCAGGTGTAGGTGACGCCGTTGTCTTCGATCCTGACCGTGTGTGCCATGTGTCCTCCAGGTGTCCATCGACGCTTTTGTCAGCCGGCGGTTAAATCAGCCCAGCTTATGCGTCGGTAAGAATTACTAATGCACCGTCCATGCCAAATTCGCAGCCCACTGTTTTTAAATGAAAAATCCAAAACCCACGAAAAACGCCAGCGGGATCGCCTTCCGCTTTTGTCCAGCGGGGCTTGTCGCCTTACAAAGACGTCAAGCTGCAGTGCAGCAAAAACCGGCGCGGCGACGCCCACAATGACGAAACCCGCGGGCCATCGGGGATGGCGCGCGGGCGCAGGGATGCAGCCGAAGAAGCGGGGTCAGGTGGCCGGCATCGTGCCCTGGCGCAGCCGGTAGGCGAGCTGGCGGCGGGTGATGCCGAGCAGCTTCGCGGCGTGGGTGAGATTGCCGCCGGCGCGCTGGACCGCCAGTTCGAGCAATCGGGCCTCGTGCCGCTCGAGGTTGAAGCCGTCCTGCAGGATGGATTCGTAGAGCCGGCTGCGGTTGGCCTCGCTTTCGTTGCCGACCACGCCGGCCCGGTCCACCTCGGCGCCGGCCACGCTCGCCGGCGCCCCGCTGGCGAACAGGTGTTCGATCTCGATCAGCCCACCGTTGGGTGCCAGCAGCACGCCGCGCTCGATGAGGTTTTCCAGCTCGCGCACATTGCCGGGCCACGGGTAGGCCTTGAGCGTGCCCATCGCCTTCTCGGAAATGCCCTGCAGCTTCTTGTTGTACGAGCCCTCGTATTTTTCGAGCAGCGCCGTGGCCAGCAGCGGCACGTCGCAGCGACGTTCGCGCAGCGGCGGAATCACCACCGGATAGGTGGCGAGGCGATAGTACAGATCGGCCCGGAAGCGGCCGTCGGCAATGGCCTGCTGGAGATTGACGTTGGTGGCGGCCACCAGCCGCACGTTCACCTTGCGGGTCTGGTCGTCGCCGAGGCGCTCGATCTCGCCGGTCTGCAGCACCCGCAGCAGCTTGACCTGAGTCGCCGGCGACAGGTCGCCGACTTCGTCGAGGAACAGCGTGCCGCCGTCGGCGCGCTCGAAGCGGCCCGGCCGCGAGGCCTGGGCGCCGGTGTAGGCGCCCTTCTGGACGCCGAACAGTTCGGATTCGATGAGGTCGTGGGGAATCGCCGCGCAGTTGATCGCCACGAAGGGCTGGTCGGCCCGGTCGCTGTGGTCGTGCAGCCAGCGGGCGAACATCTCCTTGCCGACGCCCGTCTCGCCGAGCAGCAACACGTTGATCGGACTGGTGGCGGCCTTGCTGACCAGATCGAAAGCCGCCCGGAAACCCGTCGAATTGCCCACCAGCTTGCCGGTGGGGAAAGGCTCGCGCCGGCTGCCGCGCAACTGGGTCAGCTCGCTTTCCTGCTGGAGAAAGCGGGGCACGCCGTCGACGCGGCGGAAGTAATCGAGATAGCCGTCGGCCTCGCCCCACGCTTCGGCGGGCTTGCCGACGAGCAGACAGCGGCTGTCGCCCTTGCCGACGCATTCCACCTCGCGAAACACGATGAAGCGTTTGAAGAACTGGCTGCAGTAACCCGACGCAAAACCGACGATGGTCCAGCACACCGGGTCGTCGCCCACCCCGAACTGCTGGATGTGGGATTCCGCCTCCCAGGAGTTGTCGAGGGTGACTTCGCCGAAGAAAGTACCGCGGGCCCAGTCGATCTTCGAGTCGATGATGGTCGCCTTCACCGTGCCTTCGAAGGCGTGCAGCTCGGGGCCGATGCCGAACACGTCGTTGGGATCGCCCTCGCCGTAGAGCTTCTGGGCCAGCTCGCCGTCCTGCATGCCGGCCACGAAGCCCATCCGCACGAGCATACCTCGCGCCTCGTGATCGCCGACGGTGTCGATCAGCTCGCGTCGCAGCGCGCCGATCGCCCGCGCGTGGAGCAGCAGCATGCGATTCTCGTCGAGCCAGATCTGGCCTTCGTCCACGTTGAAGCGCAAGCGCGAGCGCAAATTGAACTGCTCGATCAACCTCTGATGTTTCATGTCTGTCTCCCACCCGGCCTGTCTTTGTCCGCCCGGCCTCTTCGAGCCGGGTCGTTCCTGCGGCGCCGCTGCCACGCCGTATCAGCGCCCTTCGTCTTCCGAGGCCATGTTCATCGGCCGGGCAAACATCTGCCCGAAGGCCTCGTCACGCTTGCCGCCCACCCGGAACGCTCCGTCTTGCCTGAAAGCCTCTTCGGTCAGCGCGCAACCTGCCGCTGGAAGGATAAGCCTTTCCTCGACGCCGAGGTGACGCCACCGGGCGTCGGCAAAACGCCCGATGGCCTCCGCCCGCCCGACCACGTCGGCCACGCGGCCGAACAGGAATTGCGCTGCCTTCGGGCAATGCAGGCGCTCGGGGAAGGCCCGGATGCAATCCATCGTCGGCGCCAGCAGATGAGTCTGGATTCCCGACGTCGGTCTGCTTGACGACGATATCTGTCGCCCCCCGACGCCGGCCAACGGGCCGCGGTTTCGAGAAAACCGCGATGTACGGATGCTTTGTCGGGATTATCGTGTCGAACGCAACCTGCAACGACAGACCGAACGCCTTGTCGCCGAGCAGCGCACGGATCGGCGCGCACAGCACGACGATCGCCAGACGGTCTTTGAAGAGCGGGCGCCCAATCGGCGTGCCGTCGGCGGCCTGGACCATGCGCTGCTCAGGCCCGCCCACGCTCGCGCTGACAGAAGGACAAAACGGCTGGCGCCAGCGCGGCGCACGCGGCAGCCACTTCCGCCGCCACCGGCGAAGCCGCCGGCGCACATCCGTCCCTCAAAAGATTCTGTTTCATGTCTCTTCCTCCTTCGTTCATTTTTGGCTCTTGTGGCCGCCGCCCAGCCTTCCCTGAAGGCTGAATACGGGTGAGTTGCCGCGGACAGTACCGGCTGGAATAATTACCGTCCAATACCATTGACTGAAGCTCTCGATACCCTTTAGGTATTGCCAAAGACCGCCGCAGGCACGATCGCCGAGGACATGCAAAGTGGAATTGCGACACCTGAAATACTTCATCGCCGTCGCCGAGGAGCAGAACATCGGGCGCGCCGCCGCCCGGCTGCATATCTCCCAGCCGCCGCTGACCCGGCAGATCCAGCAACTCGAGGAAGAGCTCGACGTTCAGCTTTTCGTGCGCACGCCGAAGGGCATGGAAATCACCCAGGCCGGCACCTTGCTGCTCGAAGAGGCGCGCAACATCCGCTCATTGGTCGAGCAGGCCACCGAACGCACCCAGCGCGCCGGACAAGGCAAGCTCGGCCGGCTGGATGTGGCGATTTTTGGCTCGGCCATCCTCGACGCCATTCCCAAGCTGTTGCTGCTGTTCCGCAACAACTATCCGGGCGTGAAGGTCGTGCTGCACACGATGACCAAGGCCGAACAGCTCGAAGCCCTCCGTCAGCGGCGCATCACCGTCGGCTTCAACCGGATGCTGGCGCCCGAGCCCGACATCGGCACCGAGCTGGTCGCCACCGAGAAGCTGCTGCTCGCGGTGAACGAGCGCGACCCCCTCGCCGAATGGCCGGACATCCCGTTCGCCGAACTCGCCCACCACCCGCTGGTGCTGTTCCCCACCGGCGCGCGGCCGAACTTCATCGACAAGGTGATGACCCTGTGCAACGAGTGCGGCTTCACACCCAACATCTCCCAGGAGGTGGGCGACGCGGTGACAGGCGTGGCGCTGGTAGCGAGCGGATTTGGCGTCTGCCTCGTACCCGAGTCAGCCACGACGCTGCGGCTTCCCGGCGTGACCTACCGCCCGCTGCGGGACGTCCCGCCCAACGGCGTGGTGGATCTAAGTTGCATCTACCGGGCGGACGACCAGTCTCCGCTTCTCGCGGCCTTCCTCGAAACCGTCCGCATCTTTCGGGAACAGAAGGGCAGCTGAACCAACGAGCAACTTGCGCCGAGCGTCTTCCGCAAATTGGTCGGCCACGGGTGACGTGAACCTGAGGCCCTTTTGGACGGCATGAAATGAAGATGCCGAATCGGGCCGGCAGGCCCATCCTGCATTTCAGGACGCGCCGATAGGGTCCGCTCCACAAGCTGCCCGGGAAACTGCCGGGACAATGCGCCGACCGAAAGCGGGTTCAAGCGCCTGAAGAACGTGCCGACGCGTGGCGTTCGCCCATCGCCCACACCAACGCGGAGGCTCCCGCGGTCCGAAAAAAGGGCGTCCGTAGAACGCCCTTTTTATGAACGATCGGTGGCGCGATCGCGCCCCTGCGGCTTGCTACCCGGCGGCCTCTTCTTCCGCCTGCGTCTTGGTGACGAAACGCGCCAGGAAAATCCCCAGTTCGTAGAGCAGGCACATCGGGATCGCCAGCATGAGCTGAGATACGACATCCGGCGGGGTGAGCACAGCGGCGACAATAAAAGCACCTACGATCACGTAGGGTCGCGCTTCTTTCAGCTTGGCCACATCCACCACGCCGAGCTTGACGAGCACGATGACGAACACCGGCACCTCGAAAGTCACACCGAAGGCCAGGAACATGGACATCACGAAAGCCAGATACTGCTCGATATCCGGCGCCGGCGTGATGCTCTTCGGCGCGAACTGGCTGATGAACCTGAACACCGTACCAAACACAAAAAAGTAACAGAAGGCCATGCCCGCCAGAAACAGCACGGTGCTGCCAATCACCAGCGGAAGGCCAAGGCGCTTTTCGTGGGCGTAGAGCCCCGGTGCGATGAAGCACCAGGCCTGGTAGAGCACAAAGGGCAGTGCAATGACGAAAGCCACCAGCAAGGTAACCTTCATGGGCACAAAGAAGGGCGTCACCACCCCCGTAGCGATCATCCGGGTGCCTTCCGGCAACGCCTGCATCATCGGATGGGCAAGAATGTCGTAGATATCGCCGGCCCACGGCATCAGGCAGACAAACACCACGATCACCGCCGCGACGGCACGCAGCAGGCGGTCACGCAACTCCACCAAGTGGGAGATGAAAGTATCTTCCTGGGCGTTCATGACTTGATGCTTTTCGGTTCTGGTGGAACGGGCTCGGATTTCGGCTCCTCGGCCACGGCCGGGGCCGGGGCCGGACCCGCGTGGGTGTCGGCCTCGGCCAGTTGCCGATCAAGCTGAGCCGAAGCGGCATCGTGATCGAAGGAGGATGCGACCGCAGACCCATCCACCGGCGCCTTGATGCTGTTCTCGAGATCGGCCACCGCCGAAGACGCCGACTGTAGCGACGACGAAACGCCTTTCTCGATCCCGGCCATCTCGCTGCGGACCGTGGACTCTAACGAGATGGCCGACTGGCGGGCCTCTTCCTGCAGCCTTTTCAGTTCATCGAGCTGCATTTCACGGCTGATGTCCGACTTGACGTCGGCAACATAGCGCTGCAGACGACCGAGCAGGTGACCGGTGGTCCGCGCCACCTTGGGCAGGCGCTCCGGGCCGAGCACCAGCAAGGCCACGATACCGATGACCATGAGTTCAGAAAAACCGACATCGAACATCCGATTCGCCTAACTTGTGAGATACACAGGATGAAGACAGGCCGCAGAAACAAAAAAGGGGCGGCTCAAAGCACCCCTCCTCCGCGCCAACAGCACCTCGGGAATCAGGACTTGTTCTTTTCCCGGGCTTCTGCGTCGATGGTCTGCTTGGCGCCATCGGCGATTTTCTGGCTGGACTCGCTCCCCTGCTCAGCCTCCCGCATCCCTTCCTTGAAGCCCTTGACCGCGCCACCGAGATCCTGCCCGATGTTGCGCAGCTTCTTGGTACCGAACACGAGCATGACGATCACCAAAACGATCAGCCAGTGCCAAATGCTGAAGGAACCCATTGAATTCTCCTAAAGACTACCGTTTAAGCATCGGCCCGACAGGCTCCTGCCCACCCACGATGTGCATGTGCACATGCATGACTTCCTGTCCGCCAACGCGACCGGTGTTGATGATGGACCTGAAGCCGTCGGTACTTCCTTGATCGACAGCAATCTGGTTCGCCACCGCCAGCATCCGACCCATTATCGGAGCATCTTCCATCGTGACATGGGCCAGCGAAGTAATGTGCTTTTTCGGGATGACCAGAACGTGCACCGGGCGCTGGGGCTGAATATCCTTAAAGGCGAACACATGTTCGTCTTCGTAGACCTTCGCGGCGGGAATCTCTCCGCGCACGATGCGGCAGAAGAGGCAATCCTGCATGGACGTTTTTCCTTGTCTCGCCTTACTTGGCGCGGGCCTTCTTTTCGTCGATGCCCGACACGCCTTCCCGGCGGCGGAACTCGGCAAGCACATCGTCGACGGACAAACCGAAATGAGCCAGCAGAACCATCGTATGGAACCACACGTCGGTTACTTCCCAGACCACATGCAGCCGGTCCTTGTCCTTCGCAGCCATGATGGTTTCAGCGGCTTCCTCGGCGACCTTTTTACAGATTGCGTCGGTGCCCTTGTGGAACAGGCTGGAAACGTAGGACGAATCGGGACTGGCTTCCTTGCGTTCGGCAAGAGTCTGGGCCACCCGGTGCAGCACTTCGATATCGATCATTTGTATATTTCCTTCGGGTCTTTGATAACCGGGTCGACGGCCGCCCATCGGCCGTCCGCGAGATATTTCTGGAAGAAGCAGCTGCGCCGCCCGGTGTGACAGGCAATTCCGCCCACCTGCTCGATCTTCAAAAGCACCACGTCGTTGTCGCAATCGATGCGTATCTCGCGGATCTTCTGGGTGTGGCCGGACTCTTCGCCCTTGTGCCACAGCCTGCCACGGGAACGCGAAAAATAGACAGCTTCACCTGTTTCAACCGTTCGCGCCAGCGCATCCCGGTTCATCCAGGCAAACATCAGCACGTCGCCGGTCGCGGCATCCTGGGCGATGGCGGGAATCAGACCGTCCTTATCCCAGGCAAGTTCATCGAGCCACGCGGAGGACTTTTCGGATTGACTCACAGGCGCACCTCGATTCCGCGAGCACGCATCAATTCTTTGGCTTCGCGCACCGTGTGTTCGCCGAAGTGGAAAATGCTGGCGGCCAGCACCGCATCGGCGCGGCCGAGGGTAACGCCGTCGGCAAGGTGATCCAGGTTGCCGACACCGCCACTGGCGATCACCGGGATCGAAACCGCATCCGAAACGGCACGGGTCAGGCCAAGGTCGAATCCGTTCTTGGTGCCGTCGCGGTCCATGCTGGTGAGGAGAATTTCGCCAGCGCCGAGAAAGGCGATCTTCTGTGCCCACTCGACGACATCCAGCCCGGTACGGTTGCGGCCCCCGTGGGTGAAGACCTCCCACTTTCCCGGCGCAACCTGCTTGGCGTCGATGGCGACGACAATGCACTGGCTGCCGACCTTGCCGGCCGCATCGGCAACCACCTGCGGGTTATTGACGGCCGCGGTGTTGATGCTGACCTTGTCCGCACCGGCGTTGAGGAGGCGCCGCACGTCATCGACAGTGCGCACGCCGCCGCCGACGGTGAGCGGAATGAAGACCTGTTCGGCAACCTGCTCGACGACGTGGAGGATGATATTGCGGTCGTCGGAACTGGCGGTGATGTCGAGAAAGGTGATTTCGTCGGCACCCTGCTCGTCGTAACGGCGGGCCACCTCGACGGGATCGCCGGCATCCCGCAGTTCGACGAAATTCACGCCCTTGACCACGCGGCCGGCGCTGACGTCGAGGCAGGGAATGATGCGCTTGGCGAGCATGGATCAGTCGTCCCCGTTGAGTTCGTCGGCGCGGGCCTGGGCTGCGGCGAAATCAAGGGTGCCTTCGTAAATCGCACGGCCGGTAATGGCGCCGGTGATGCCTTCGAACTCGACGGCGCAGAGGGCGTCCACGTCGGTCAGGGTGGCAATGCCGCCACTGGCGATGACCGGGATGCGCAGTGCCTGAGCCAGCTTGACGGTGGCTTCGATGTTCACCCCGGAGAGCATGCCGTCGCGACCGATGTCGGTGTAGATCACACCTTCGACGCCGTAGTCCTCGAATTTTTTGGCGAGGTCGATGACATCGTGACCGGTGAGCTTGGACCAGCCATCCACCGCCACCTTGCTGTCCTTGGCATCGAGGCCGACGATGATGTGGCCCGGGAAGGCGCTGCACGCATCGTGCAGGAAACCGGGGTTCTTGACGGCGGCGGTGCCGATGATCACGTAGGTGATGCCAGCGTCGAGGGCGCGTTCGATGGTGTCGAGATCGCGGATGCCACCGCCCAGTTGAACCGGGATTTCGTCACCCACTTCGGCAAGAATCGCCCTGATCGCGGTCTGGTTCTTCGGCTTGCCGGCAAAGGCACCATCCAGGTCGACCACGTGCAAACGTCGCGCGCCCTGGTCTATCCAGTGACGGGCGGTGGCCCCCGGATCTTCCGAGAAGATCGTGGCAGCATCCATTTCGCCTTGTTTCAGGCGCACGCAGTGACCGTCCTTGAGGTCGATGGCGGGAATCAGCAGCATAGGAAGAGTGCGATAGAGGGGTTGAAACGAAACGACTCGATGGAAGGGGGACGCCCAAAAGAGTAAAAACAGCGCGAACTCAAGGATGCCACGACATGAAGTTCAACAGCAGTTGCAGACCCGCCTGCGCGCTCTTTTCCGGATGGAATTGAATGGCGAAGATATTAGCCTGCGCTACCGCCCCGGTAAAGGGGATGCCATAGTCGGTCGTTGCCGCGACGATGGCGGGATCGGCCGGATCGACGTAATAACTATGCACATAATAGAAACGGGCGCCGTCCTTGATGCCGGCCCATAGGGGGTGAGCCTGCTTCTGCCATACCTCGTTCCAGCCCATGTGGGGCACTTTGAGGCGGGAACCATCGGCGGCGACCATCTTGTCGGCGGGAAAGCGGCGCACTTCGCCCTTGAAGATACCCAGGCCGGGCACGTTGCCTTCTTCGCTATGCTCGAAGAGCATTTGCTGGCCGATGCAGATGCCGAGAAAAGGCTTGCTCTTGGCGGCCTCCAGCACCGCCGGACGCAGACCGCGAGCATCGAGCTCGCGCATGCAGTCGGGCATTGCGCCCTGCCCCGGAAAAACCACCCGGTCGGCGGACAGCACTTCGGCGGGGCTCGCAGTGACGACGACCGTCGCGTCGGGGGCGACGTGTTCGATGGCCTTGGCCACCGAGCGCAGGTTTCCCATGCCGTAATCGATGATTGCAATCTTGCTCACAGCGCCCCCTTCGTCGAAGGCACCACGCCAGCCTGGCGCGGATCGGGCGTCACCGCCATGCGCAGCGCACGGCCAAAGGCCTTGAAAACGGTTTCGCACTGATGGTGGGCATTGCGCCCCTTGAGGTTGTCGATGTGCAGGCTGACGCCGGCGTGATTGACGAAGCCCTGGAAGAATTCGTAAACAAGCTGGGTATCCAGTGCCCCGATCATGCCGGCGCTGAAGGGAACGTCGAACTCGAGCCCGGGCCGGCCGGACAGGTCGACCACCACGCGGGACAGCGCTTCATCGAGAGGCACGTAGGCGTGACCGTAACGGGTGAGCCCCTTTTTGTCGCCAACGGCCTTCGCAAAGGCCTGCCCGACGGAGATGCCGACATCCTCAACGGTATGGTGGCCATCGATGTGCAAATCGCCGGAGGCTTGGATTTCGAGGTCGAAAGTGCCGTGACGGGCGATCTGATCGAGCATGTGGTCGAAGAAACCGATGCCGGTATTGAGCTGGCTTTTGCCCGAACCATCCAGGTCGATCCTGACCCGGATCTTGGTTTCGAGGGTGTCGCGGGAGATTTCGGCTTGCCGCATTGCGTAGTTTTCCAGGAGAAACGGTCGAAACGAGGTAATCGGAACGGTCATGATAGCATTTAGCGTTTTCACCGTCCCTTGCGGCACTCAACGCCGCGGAACAGATCTGCCATGAGCCGTTTCTGGAGCCCCATCGTCCACGACCTGACCCCATATATTCCCGGCGAGCAACCCAAACTCGCCAATCTGGTCAAGCTCAACACCAACGAAAACCCCTACCCGCCGAGCCCCAAAGTGCGGGATGCGATCCTTGCCGAGTTGGGCAAGGACGCCGACCGCCTGAAGCTCTATCCGGACCCGACCGGAAGCCAGCTCAAAGCAGCCGTTGCCCGCCATTTCGGCGTTCCGGCGGAATGGGTCTTCGTCGGCAACAGTTCGGACGAGGTGCTGGCCCACACCTTCCAGGCTTTGCTCAAGCACGACAAGCCGCTGCTCTTTCCGGACATCACCTACAGTTTCTATCCCGTTTACTGCGGGCTGTACGGGATCGACTTCGAAACCGTACCCCTGTCGGACGAGTTCGAGATCCGCATCGACGACTACCTCGCCCGCGGCGCTGCGAACCTTGGCGCGGCGATCTTCCCGAACCCCAACGCCCCGACCGGCCGCCTGCTGCCGCTGGCCGAAATCGCCCGTCTTGCCGCGGCCCTGCCCGATGCGCCGATTGTCATCGACGAAGCCTATGTGGATTTCGGCGGGCTCGACGCAATTCCTACCGCGGTCGAACTGGTCAAGCAGCACCCGAACATCCTGGTCATCCAGACCCTCTCCAAATCCCGTTCTCTGGCCGGGCTGCGGGTGGGTTTCGCGATCGGTCAGCCGGAGCTGATCGAAGCCCTGACCCGCGTGAAGGACAGCTTCAATTCCTACCCGCTGGATCGTCTGGCATTGGCCGGCGCGAGCGCCGCGCTGGACGACGAAGCGTGGTTCGAGCAGACCCGCCGGCAGGTCATCGCCAGCCGCGAGTCGCTGGCGGCAAACCTCGGCGCGCTGGGTTTCGAGGTGCTGCCGTCGGCCGCCAACTTCGTCTTCGCCCGCCACCCGCAGCATGACGCGGCAACGCTGGCCGCCCGCCTGCGCGAGCGCAGCATCATCGTGCGCCACTTCAAGGCGGCGCGGATCGACCAGTTCCTGCGCATCACGGTCGGCACCGATGCCCAGTGCGTGCTGCTGATCGACGCGCTGCGGGAGATCGTCGGCTGAGTCCTGCGCCCTGTCGGCCCCTGGCCCGACAGGCACCGCATCCGAGAGCAACAAAAAACCGCGTCCTCGAACGCGGTTTTTTGTGGTCTGGCGGAATGCCGGCTCAGCGCTTGAGTCGCATCTCCGCCGAACGGGCGTGCGCCTGCAGGCCTTCGCCGTGGGCGAGAATCGACGCAATCCGGCCCAGCGTCTGCGCGCCGGCTTCGGAAACATCGATCAGGCTGGTGCGCTTCTGGAAATCATAGACGCCCAGCGGACTCGAGAAACGTGCGCTGCGCATCGTCGGCAACACGTGGTTGGGGCCGGCGCAGTAGTCGCCCAAAGCCTCGACCGAGTAGTGGCCGATGAAGATGGCGCCCGCGTGGCGGATCTCGTCGATCCACTGGTAAGGATCGTCGAGGGACAGCTCCAGGTGCTCCGGCGCAATGCGATTGGCGATGCGGCAGGCTTCGGCGAGATCGCGCACGTGGATCAGCGCACCGCGATTCTTCAGCGATGTGGCGATGGTGTCGCGGCGCGGCATCTCGGGCAGGAGACGGGCGATGCTGTCTTCGACGCGGGCGATGAAGGCTTCGTCGGTGCACAGCAGAATCGACTGGGCGAGATCGTCGTGTTCGGCCTGGGCGAAGAGATCCATCGCGACCCAGTCGGGGTTGCCGGAGCCGTCGGAAATCACCAGCACTTCGGACGGGCCGGCCACCATGTCGATGCCGACGGTGCCAAAAACACGCCGCTTGGCGCTCGCCACGTAGGCGTTGCCCGGACCGACGATCTTGTCCACCTGCGGAACCGTTGCGGTGCCGTAGGCCAGGGCGGCCACGGCCTGGGCGCCGCCGATGGTGAACACGCGGTCGACGCCGGTGATCGCCGCGGCCGCCAGCACCAGCGGATTCTTTTCGCCGCGCGGGGTCGGCACGACCATGATCAGCTCGCCGACGCCGGCCACCTTGGCGGGAATGGCATTCATCAGCACCGAGCTCGGGTAGGACGCGCGACCGCCCGGCACGTAAAGGCCGACGCGATCCAGCGGAGTGACTTTCTGGCCGAGCCGCGTGCCTTCCATGCCCGGCGAGTCGTCGCTGTAACGCCAGGATTCGCTCACCTGCCGCTCGTGGTAGCTGCGCACACGGGCGGCGGCGGCTTCAAGAGCGGTACGCTGCTCGGCGGAAAGGCCAGCCAGCGCGGCGCCGAGTTCGGACTTGGGCAGCTCGAGCGCAGCCATGTCGGCCACATCCAGATGGTCGAAACGGCGGGTGTATTCGACGACGGCGGCGTCGCCCTCCTTGCGCACGGTCTGCAGGATGTCGGCAACGGCTTGTTCGATGGCCGCATCGGTGCTGCCTTCGAAGGCCAGCAGGGCATCCAGCGTGGCGACGAAACCGGGCTCGACGGACGACAGGCGACGGATTTGCGCGCTCATGGCTTGATGGCTCCGGCAAAGGCCTCCAGGACAGGCTGGATCAAGTCGCGTTTGAGCTTGAGGGAGGCCTGATTGACGATCAGACGGGAGCTGATCGGCATGATGTCTTCCACCTCGACCAGATTGTTGGCCCTGAGCGTTCCGCCGGTGGAGACGAGGTCGACGATGGCATCGGCCAAGCCGACCAGCGGCGCCAGTTCCATCGAGCCGTAAAGCTTGATGAGGTCGACGTGCATGCCCTTGGCCGCGAAGTGTTCCTTGGCGGCCTTGACGTACTTGGTGGCGACGCGGATGCGCGCACCGCGCTTGACCGCCGCGGCGTAGTCGAAATCCTTGCGCACCGCCACACACAGGCGGCACTTGGCGATGTTGAGATCGAGCGGCTGGTAAAGGCCGGCCCCGCCGTGTTCGATCAGGGTGTCCTTGCCGGCGATGCCCAGGTCGGCGGCACCGTACTGCACGTAGGTCGGGGTGTCCGTGGCGCGCACGATGACCAGTCGCACCTCCGGCCGGTTGGTGCCGATGATGAGCTTGCGCGACGATTCCGGATTGTCGGTCGGGGTGATCCCCGCGGCGGCGAGCAGCGGCAGGGTCTCTTCGAAAATTCGGCCCTTCGAAAGGGCGAGCGTTATGCCGTTCAAGATTGTGATCTATCTGCGTAAAAGAGGATTTTAGCCGATTAGCGGCGAGGTTCGCGCCGAAGCGTCCAGCAGGGCATTTGTACCGCGAAGCCCCTTCTGTTAGCCTTGACTCCGTGGCTGAACCGCTGAGGCGGATTCGGCCATTTTGCTTTTTTCAACTCCGGAGAGTTTGACATGAAACCCGAAATCATCGTTTCAACCCGCGACCTCGAACGTCTGGAAGGCCTACTATCGAAGCCGCCAACCCGTAACCGCAGCGACCTGGACGGCCTGCGCGACGAACTCGATCGGGCCAAGGTACTCGATACCGATGCGATGCCCAACAACGTCATCACGATGAACAGCCGTGCCCGCTTCCGCGAGGAAACGTCGGGCCGCGAATACGAACTGACCCTGGCCTGGCCCCACGCAGCCGGCACCACCGAAGGCGAGGTTTCCATCTTCTCGCCGGCGGGCAGCGCCCTGCTCGGCCTTTCGGTAGGCCAGCACATAGACTGGCAAACGCCCGATGGCCACGCGATCCAGCTTAAAGTGCTGGCGGTGAGCCAACCGCGCTAAGCATCCCGGCACCATCCGGGAACTCAGGGCATGGGCCACGCGTGGCGGCCCGTGCCTCTGCCATCAGCGCAGACGACTGACCCGGGCGCCGAGGGCGCTCAGCTTGTCCTCCAGCCGCTCGTAACCGCGATCGAGGTGATAAATCCGCTCGACGGTGGTTTCGCCGACCGCCACCAGCCCGGCAATGATCAGGCTGGCCGAGGCGCGCAGGTCGGTCGCCATCACCGTGGCGCCCTGGAGGCGATCCACGCCCCTCACGAAAGCGGTATTGCCGTCGATCTTGATGTCGGCGCCGAGACGTTGCAGTTCGACCGCGTGCATGAAGCGGTTCTCGAAGATCGTCTCGCGGATCACCGCAGTGCCATTGGCAACCGCATTCAAGGCCATGAACTGGGCCTGCATGTCGGTCGGGAAAGCCGGATAGGGCGAGGTGCGCAGGCTGACCGCGGTGAGGCGGGCCGGAGCCTTGAGACGGATCGCGTCGCGCTCGGGAGTCACCTCGCAACCGGCGTCCATCAGTTTGTCGATGACCGCATCGAGGTAGCTGGCTGAAGTGCCGGTAACCCGCACTTCGCCGCCGGTGACAGCCGCGGCGCACAGGTAGGTACCGGTTTCGATACGGTCCGGCATCACGCGGTGGGTGGCGCCATGCAGCGCCTGAACGCCGCGGATGCGGATCACGTCACCGCCGGCGCCGGAAATCTGAGCGCCCATGGCGACCAGGCAGTTGGCCAGATCGACGACTTCGGGTTCGCGGGCGGCGTTCTCGATGACGGTCTCACCGTCGGCGAGACACGCAGCCATCATCAGGTTCTCGGTGCCGGTCACGGTCACCATGTCGGTGAAGATGCGGGCGCCCTTGAGACGCGGCACCTTGGCGAGCACATAGCCGTGCTCGACCTTCACCTCGGCGCCCATCGCCTGCAGCCCCTTGATGTGCTGATCCACCGGACGCGCCCCGATCGCGCAGCCACCGGGCAGACTCACCCGCGCTTCGCCGAAGCGGGCCACCAACGGACCGAGCACGAGAATGGAGGCACGCATGGTCTTGACCATCTCGTAGGAGGCGACCGGGTTGTTCACCCCGCCGGCATCGAGGGTCACGGTGTCGCCGTCGCGGGCCACCTTGACGCCCATCTGTTCGAGCAGACGCAGCAGCGTGCCGATATCGTTGAGACGCGGCACGTTGGTGAACGTCACCGGCTCCTTGGTGAGCAATGCGGCGCACAGGATGGGCAGGGCGGCGTTCTTGGCGCCGGAAATGGCAATCTCGCCGGACAGGCGGACACCGCCTGCGATCAACAGTTTATCCATGGGTCGACCGGGCGTTCAGCCCAGTTCCTTCAGAAGTTCGGCCCATTGCTTGGGCGTGTAGGTATTGAGCTGGAGGGCGTGGATCTCGTTGCCCATCAGTTTGCCGAGGGTGGCGTAGACGATCTGATGCTGTCGCACCCGCGGCTTGCCCTCGAAAACGGGGCTGACGACGATGCCGGAAAAATGGGTTCCGTCATCGCCTTCGATCTGCAGGAACTCGCATTCCAGGCCAACGGCGATCAGCCGCTCGATTTCACTTGCTTGAAACATGGTTCGATCCTCAGGCTCGCAGCTTGTAGCCCCTGGCAAGCATTTGCAGGGTTATGACCGCGAGCACAACAAAACAGACAGTCACGACTCCGATGCTCGTCCAGGGAGAGACGTCGGAGACACCAAAAAAACCATAGCGGAATCCGTCAATCATGAAGAAAAACGGATTGAAATGCGACACTCCCTGCCAGAAGGCCGGCAGGGAATGAATCGAGTAGAACACGCCGGACAACATGGTGAGCGGCATGATCAGGAAGTTCTGGAACGCGGCCAACTGGTCGAACTTGTCGGCCCAGATGCCGGCGATGACCCCCAGACTGGCCAGGAAGGCGCCACCCAGGAGCGTGAAGGCAAGAATCCACACCGGCTCCGCGATGCTGAACGACACGAAAGGCAGCGAAACCAGCAGCACGCCGAGGCCGCACATGGCACCGCGCAGCACCGCTGCGATCACGTAGGCGATATAGAACTCCCGATAGGAGATCGGCGGCAGCAACACAAACACGATGTTGCCGGTGATCTTGCTCTGGATCAGCGATGAAGAGCTGTTGGCAAAGGCATTCTGCAGCACGGTCATCATCACCAGGCCAGGCACCAGAAAAGCCGTGTAGCTGACGCCCGGATAGGGCTGAACGTGATCCTCCAGCACATGGCCGAAGATCAGCAGATAGAGCACCGCGGTCAGCACCGGCGACAACACGGTCTGGAAGCCGACTTTCCAGAAACGCAGGCACTCCTTGTACAACAGGGTCTTGAAACCTTCCATGAGAGTTGCCGCTTTCAGTTCTGATTCATGATGCCGACGAAGACCTGCTCCATGTCGGGCGTACCGAGAGCCATGTCGACGATCGCGCCGCCGGCCGACTTGATGCCGGCGAGAATGTCTGCCACTTCGTCGAAACGGTCGAATCCGAAAGCCAGCTCGACTCCATCCTGCTTCGACGCCCTGGAGGCCAGCATCGGCGGCAGGACCACCGGAGCGGCCAGCTTGACCGTCAGGGCACGGCAGGCAAAACGCTGCAGCAGGTTCGCGGTGGTGTCGAGGGCGACGATACGGCCGGCCTTGAGCATGGCAATGCGCCCGCACAGGGTTTCGGCCTCTTCGAGGTAGTGGGTGGTCAGCACGATGGTGTGACCGTCCCGGTTGAGCTTTCGGATGAACTGCCACAAGCCTTGCCGCAGCTCCACATCGACGCCGGCGGTAGGCTCGTCGAGCACGATCACCGGCGGGCGATGCACCAGCGCCTGCGCCACCAGCGCGCGCCGCTTCATGCCGCCGGAGAGCATGCGCATGTTGGCATTGGCCTTGGAGGTGAGATCGAGGTGATGCAGGATTTCGTCGATCCAGTCGTCGTTGTTGCGCAGGCCGAAATAGCCTGACTGCAGACGCAGCATTTCGCGCACGGTGAAGAAAGGATCGAAGACCAGCTCCTGCGGCACCACGCCAAGGGCCATGCGGGCCGCGCGATAATCGCGCACCACGTCGTGGCCCATCACTTCGAGGGTGCCGGAATCGGGTCGGGCAAGGCCCGCAAGGGACGAGATGAGCGTCGTCTTGCCGGCGCCGTTGGGACCGAGCAGGCCGAAGAACTCCCCTTGAGCGACTTCGAGATCGACGCCCGCGAGCGCCTGCAGGGAACGGAAACGCTTGGTGACGCCGACAACGCGGATCGCTGGACTCATGGACACGGAATAAAGAGGACGGGGCTCAGAGCCCGAGAGGCAGAATGGTATCGACGTCGTAAAGCGACGCCAAGCTGACCAGTGGAGCCGGAGCGTGAACGATGGAGAACTGCCGCCCGGCGGCACGGGCCGCACGCGTCCAGGACAGGAGCAGGGCCAGCGCCGCGGAATCCACCTGGGTGACGGCGACAAGATCGACCACCCGGTCGGCCGCAGCCACGAGTCGCCGCCCCTCGTCCATCAGGCCGGCCACGGTGGCGAGGGTGAGCGGACCTTCGAGCGTCAGACGCGGACCGTCTTCGCGGATCATTTCTTGGCGGAAACGGTGGTTTCGAGTTGCTTGTTCTTGTCCTTGAGGGACTTGATCAGACCGTCGATGCCACCGGCACGCACTTCCTGGGCGAAGCTGTCGCGATAGTTGGTGACTAGGCTGACACCGGCCACCATCACGTCGTAGACCTTCCAGTTGTCGCCCTGCTTCTCGAGGTTGTAGTCGATCTGCACGGCCTTGGCGCCGGGCTGGCGGACTTCGGTACGCACCAGCACGTCGGTGTCTTCCGGCTTGGACTTGAGCGGCTTGAAGTCGATCTGCTGGTTGCGATACTGGGTCAGCGCGTTGGAATAGGTACGCACCAGCAGGTTCTTGAACTCGTGGGTCAGCACGGCCTTCTGATCGGCATTGGCCTGACGCCAGTCCTTGCCTACGGCAAGACGGGTCATGTGGCCGAAGTCGAAATAGGGCAACACCTTGGTTTCGACGAGATCGACGGCCTTGCGGGTGTCGCCGGACTGGATCGCCTTGTCCTGGCGAACGATGGCGATCACATCGTCGGTCACGCTCTTGATGAGCGCGTCCGGCGCGACGCTCTGGGCAAAGGCAGCAAACTGGACTCCGGCTCCGAGGACGAGCGCGGCAAACAGGGAAGCGATCTTTTTCATTCCTGGTTCTCTTTCTTGGCGGGAGACGCTGGGGTGGTTTCGTCCACGTCGGCTTCGTCGTCCGGGTCTTTCTCCCGGGGCGGACGGCCGTCGTAAATCTGGCTTTTGCGATACTGGATGTAGAAGCTGCGCATGTATTCGTACTTGTCGAGCGCGGCCTGTTCGGCGGTGGTGTCGGCACCCAGCAACTGGCTGCGACGATTGACGAAGCGCAGACCGGTTGCACTGTTACGCGCACTTACGCTCTCGAACGAGAGCACCGGATCGACGTGGAGATCGCCGGCCAGCCCGACCGTGTCGCGCAGATTGCTGGAGCCAAGCAGCGGCAGCACCAGGTAGGGACCGTCGCCGACGCCCCAACGGCCGAGAGTCTGGCCAAGATCCTCGTCGTGTTTCTCGAGACCCAGCTCGGTGGCGATATCGAACACCCCGAAGATGCCGACGGTGCTGTTCACCAGGAAGCGGCCGCCATCCGACAGGCCGTCGACAAACTTGCCCTGGAGCAGATTGTTCACACCGATCCATACGTCTGCCAGATTGCCGAAGAAGTTGCCCACGACAACCTTCACCGGCAGCGGCGCGTAATCGTAGACCTCGGCCAACGGGCGCACCACATAGCTATCGGCCTTTTCGTTGAAACTGTATGTGGCGCGATTGAGCGGCTCCAACGGATCTTTCGGATGCCCGCCGGGACCGGCGCAGGCCGTCAGGCCAACCGCCAGCAGCAAGCTCGCGACGCCCCGCAGAACGACCTTCGGTTCAGGTTTCTTGTTCTTCATTTTTTTCCGCGCACCGTTTTGACCGGTCTCGCGCTCTCTGTGATCGCCTGCAACCGCCCTACTTGGCCGGCGCCGGCTCTCCGTCGGCAGCCTTGCCGAACATGAACTGGCTGATCAACTTTTCGAGAACAACGGCCGACTGGGTTTTTTTGATGACTTCGCCGGGCGCCAGGGTCTTCTCTTCGCCACCGGGATCGAGGCCCAGATACTGCTCGCCAAGCAGGCCGGAAGTAAGAATGTTGGCAAAAGTATCGACCGGAAACTTGTAACGCCCGTCGACGGTAAAGACCACCTCGGCCTGAAAGCGTTCATTGTCGTAGCGGATCTGCTCGACGCGGCCCACCAGCACGCCGGCACTCTTCACCGGCGCCCGCACCTTGAGACCGCCGATATTGTCGAAATGGGCGCTGAGGGTATAAGGCGAGCGGATTTCCGAACCGGAAATACTGCCCACCTTAAGCGCCAGGAATAACAGCGCGGCGATACCCATCGCCACGAAAACCCCGACCCACAGGTCGATCGTCGTGCGATTCATCATAAACCTCGGAACATGAAAGACGTCATTACAAAATCGAGCGCCAGAATGGCCAGCGCCGAACTCACCACCGTCCGCGTAATTGCCCGCGACACGCCTTCGGCGGTGGGCACGCAATCGTAGCCTTCGAAAACCGCGATGAGCGCCACCGCCACACCGAAGGCGCAGCTTTTGATCACCCCGTTCAGCACGTCGTAGCGGAAATCGACAGCAGCCTGCATCTGCGACCAGAAGGCACCGTTATCGACTCCGATGAAGACCACGCCGATCAGCCAACCGCCGAAGATGCCCATCGCCGAAAACATCGCGGCAAGCAGCGGCATCGAAACCACGCCGCCCCAGAAGCGCGGCGCCACCACACGGGCAATCGGGCTGACGGCCATCATATCCATCGCCTTCAACTGCTCGGTGACTTTCATCAGGCCGATTTCGGCGGTCACGGCCGAACCGGCGCGACTGGCAAAGAGCAGACCGGCGACCACCGGCCCCAATTCGCGCAGCAGCGACAACGCCACCATGGTGCCCATGGCGTCGGTGGAACCGTAGCGCTGCAGGATTTCATAGCCCTGCAGACCGAGCACCAGACCGACGAAGAGGCCCGACACAAGAATGATCAGCAGCGACAGCACGCCGCTGAAATACAGTTCGCGAATCGTCAGACGAAGACGCGTGAAGGACTGGCCCGAGTAATACAGGATCAGCCAGAAAAAACGGGCGATGAAGCCCAGCTGCCAAACCATGTCGATGGCCATCGACCCGAGCTTGCGGAACACCCCCCCCATCAGGCCGGCCCTCCGACGAGCGCAGTGGCGTAATCGCCGGCAGGGTAATGAAAGGGCACCGGCCCGTCGGCCTCGGCATGGACGAACTGATGCACAAAGGGATCGGACGTTTTGCGAATGTCTTCCGGCGTGCCTTCGGCCACGACCCTGCCCTCGGAAATGAAATAGATGTAATCGACGATCTGCAGGGATTCCTGAATATCGTGGGTGACGATCACCGAACTGGCACCGAGCGCGTCGTTGAGGCGACGGATCAATTGGCCGATGACACCGAGCGAAATCGGATCGAGTCCGGTGAAAGGCTCGTCGTACATAAGCAACATCGGATCGAGCGCGATGGTGCGCGCCAGCGCCACCCGCCGCGCCATCCCGCCGGACAGCTCGCCGGGCATGAGCCGCGCCGCACCGCGCAAACCGACCGCATGAAGCTTCATCAGCACCAGATCGTTGATCAGTTCGGGCGGCAGATCGGTGTGCTCGCGCAGCGGAAAGGCCACGTTGTCGAACACCGAGATATCGGTAAACAGCGCGCCGAACTGGAACAGCATGCCCATGCGTCGGCGCATCGCGTAGAGCTTGTCGCGGCCGAGCTTGGCGACATCCTGCCCATCCACCAGCACACGACCGCCGACAGCCCGCTCCTGCCCGCCGATCAGGCGCAGCAGGGTGGTCTTGCCGCAACCGCTGCCGCCCATGATGGCAACCACCTTGCCACGCGGAATCGACAGGGAAATGTCGCGCAGGATCGTCCGTTCGCCATAGGCGAAACGCACGTTCTCGAGACGGACAAGGGGCTCGGACATGGAAATATGTTGCAACGCGGGAGGCGGATTGTAGCAGAGGGATGATTGCGTGACATGCAGCACCGCCGCCATTGAGGGGGAAATATCTCGTCACATCAACGTCTTGAGCACGCCACAGCGGGGTTTGCAGGAGCCGTTTATAATGCACTGCAAAGATCCACAATTCATTACCGCAGTGGTAGCACAGGTCAAACTGGCTATCGCGCGCGGCTGGGCAATTGTGCTGATTGAAGTTAAGCCATGGGCTTATGGACCAACCATAAAACCGATTATGGCATTGCTTGAAGGGCGTTATGAGCGCTTTAAAGTAAGAGAGAAAGAAGGTGATGACGGCTCGCTACAGACACTCGAAGCTTGCCAAATGGCCAACTATCCTGATCAGTTTTTCAGGATAAGCGGAGTTCTGATTGGCGCCTGCGTAAAAAGCACCGCTTGGGGCTTAGTGACGCGCAAGCAAGACTGCCTGGTAAGGGTAATCAAAGAAGCATGCGCCACCAATGGCGATACCAACGCTAGCTGGCTGGCCTTCCCGGTTGGGCCACGACTGGTAGTCAGCTCTCAATCAATCGACGAGCCGAGCA
>ERZ650300.271-NODE-271-length-29872-cov-19.262937_pt1 | contig 29872 bp, 34 predicted proteins | sample MGYA00376236_ERZ650300 | MGnify/ENA primary metagenome ERZ650300 (study PRJEB26733, sample SAMN07839303) | wastewater metagenome | biome: urban; feature: wastewater treatment plant; material: waste water | place: USA: North Carolina | collected 2016-04-28 ...
TTTCCACGCCCAGCGCCTCGGCCTGCTCGCCCAGCCAGCGGCAGAAATTGCCCAGGCTGATGATGTAGTTGCCGTGGTTGTTCATCTGCGGCGGCGTGGGCAGACGGGTGGCCTCGGTTTCGGTCAGGTGCAAAAAGCGGTCTTCGCCGGCCGGGGTGTTCAGCGGCGCGCCTTTGTCTTTCCAGTCGGGAATCAGTTCATTGAGCGCGGTGGGCTCCAGCACGGCGCCCGACAAAATATGGGCGCCGATTTCCGAGCCTTTTTCCAGCAGGCAAACGCTGAGTTCGCGGCCGTGTTGCTCGGCCAGTTGCTTGAGGCGAATCGCCGCCGACAGTCCGGATGGGCCGCCGCCGACAATCACCACATCGTATTCCATATATTCGCGTTCCACCGCAGTCTCCTTGTCATCCGCCGCAACAGCTGTTTTTTTGAGGGTGTGTTGCGCGAATCATGCATGCAAATGCCCGTCAGGTCAAACAAGCGTTTGAAACTTGGCCTGAGCGGAGGTTCTCGTGCAGCAAGCATGCCACAGCTTGCCGGTGACGCTGGGGAAGTCGGCGCGCGCCATTGGCCGCGCCGGATGTCACGCCGTGGCGGCGCGCGGGCTACACCACGCCGTTTTGCCGCAGCTGGGCAATCTCTTCGGCGCTTTTCCCCAAGGTCATCAACACCGCCTCGGTGTGCTGCCCCAAGGCTGGTGGGGCGGCATGGTACACCACTGGCGTGCCGGACAGTTGAATCGGGCACGCCACCTGCGGCACGGGCGCGCCCTGAGCATCCGGCAAATCCAGCCGCATGCCGCGCGCGACGATTTGCGGATCGGCAAACGCCTGGTCTACGGTATTGATCGGGCCATTGGGCACGCCAGCGGCGTCCAGCGCGGCCAGCCATTCATCGCGGGTGCGGGTGACAAACACCTCGGCCAATAGCGGAACCAGCTCGGCGCGGTGCGCCACGCGGTCGGCGTTGCGGGCAAAGCGCGGGTCGGCGGCCCATTCGGCATGACCGCACAGCTCGGCAATGCGGGCAAACTGGCTGTCGTTGCCGCAAGCCAGAATAAAATGGCCATCAGAAGTGGCGAACACCTGGTACGGCACGATGTTCGGGTGGGCATTGCCCAGGCGCGGCGGGGTTTCACCGCCCACCAGCCAGTTCATATTGATATTGGCCAGCATGGCCAGCGCACAGTCAAACAGCGCCAGATCAATCGCCTGGCCTTCGCCGCTGCGCTCGCGCGCCAGCAGGGCGGCGCAGATGGCGTTGCTGGCGTACAGGCCAGTAAAGAGGTCGGTGACGGCCACGCCCACCTTGTGCGGCTCGCCGTCGGCCGGGCCGGTGATGCTCATCAGCCCGCTCATGCCCTGCACGATGTAGTCGTAGCCGGGGCGGCTGGCGTAGGGGCCGGTCTGGCCAAAGCCGGTGATCGAGCAATACACCAGGCGCGGGTTGATCGCCTTGAGGGTGGGGTAGTCCAGCCCGTATTTTTTCAGGCCGCCCACTTTGTAGTTTTCCAGCAACACATCGGCTTCAGCGGCCAGTTGCTGCACAATCGCCCGCCCTTCCGGCTGGGTGATGTCCACGGTGATCGACTGCTTGCCCCGGTTGGCCGCCAGAAAATACCCGGCGGTGCCATCCGGCAGATTGGGCGGGCCCCAGTGGCGGGTATCGTCACCGGCGCCGGGTTTTTCTACTTTGATGACGGTGGCGCCCAAATCCGCCAGCAACTGGCTGGCCCAAGGCCCGGCCAGCACCCGCGACAAATCCAGCACTTTGATGCCGTCTAATGCTCCAGCCATGGTGACTCCTCTTCAGGCTCACTCACCCGCTCCGTGTTGTCTGTTTTAGCGTGGCTAATAAAACCCTCCTGGCGTGGTTGCCCGACCTTGCCGCACTACCCGCACTGTCTGCGTGCGCCTAGCCAGGAACGCTGCGCTGAGTTTTGTTAGCCACTCTTAGCCAAGGGGGATGAGGGAGCCTCGCAAAAAAAACCGAAAAAAACGCCCGGACCTGAGGCAGGCCGGGCAAAGATGATGGAGGGAACTCCCTCGACCGCGCATGATCTTGCTGACGCCCGACGGCGCAAGGGCGGCCGGGCCTCGGGTTAATCCGCTGGCGGCTGACCGGCGCCGCTGCGTTTAGCCAAATGCCTGAATGCCGGTCTGCGCCCGACCCAGAATCAGCGCATGCACATCGTGCGTGCCTTCATAGGTGTTCACCGCTTCCAGGTTCATCACATGGCGGATGACGTGGAATTCGTCGGCAATGCCGTTGCCGCCGTGCATGTCGCGGCTGACGCGGGCGATGTCCAGCGCCTTGCCGCAGTTATTGCGCTTGATCAGGCTGATCATTTCCGGCGCGGCCTGGCCTTCGTCCATCAGCCGGCCCACGCGCAGCGCGGCTTGCAGGCCCAGGGTGATTTCGGTCTGCATATTGGCCAGCTTCAGTTGCACCAATTGGGTGGCGGCCAGCGGGCGGTTGAATTGCTTGCGGTCCAGCGTGTACTGGCGGGCGGCGTGCCAGCAGAATTCCGCCGCGCCCATGGCGCCCCAGGCGATGCCGTAGCGGGCCTTGTTCAGGCAGCCAAACGGGCCTTTCAGGCCTTTGACATTGGGCAACAGGTTGTCGTCCGGCACAAACACATTGTCCATGACGATTTCGCCGGTGATCGACGCGCGCAGCGAGAACTTGCCGTGAATCTTCGGCATGCTCAGGCCCGGCATGCCGCGATCCAGAATAAAACCACGGATTTCGCCCTCGTCGTCCTTGGCCCACACCACGCACACATCGGCAATCGGGCTGTTGGTGATCCACATCTTGCTGCCGTTCAGCGTCCAGCCGCCGTCCACCTTGCGGGCGCGGGTTTTCATGCCGGCCGGGTCGGAGCCGGCGTCCGGTTCGGTCAGGCCAAAGCAGCCCACCCACTCGCCAGTGGCCAGCTTGGGCAGGTATTTGTCGCGCTGGGCGTCGGTGCCGTAGGCGTAAATCGGATGCATCACCAGCGAGCTTTGCACACTCATTGCCGAGCGATAGCCAGAATCCACCCGCTCGACTTCGCGCGCCACCAGGCCGTAGGCCACATGGCTCAGGCCGGCGCAGCCCCAGTTGTCCAGCGTGCAGCCCAAGAGGCCCAGCTCGCCCATCTCGCTCATGATTTCGCGGTCGAAGCGCTCTTCGCGGTTGGCGGTCAGCACGCGCGGCAGCAGCTTGTCCTGACAGTAGGCGCGGGCGCTGTCGCGCACCATGCGCTCTTCTTCAGTGAGTTGCGCATCCAGCAGCAGGGCATCGTCCCATTGAAACGCCGGGCGAGAATTGGACATGACGGGTCTCCTTGCAATCAGTCGGGTCGGGTGCGCCGGGCGGGGTGTGCTGGCGCATCGGGTGGTTGTTGTTCCGCTTTGCGGAATAATGTTCTACAATGCAGAACACTTTAGCCAAACCTTAGCCTGATGTAAAGTGGCAGGATGACGCATGGCCAAGTGCGCGGGCGGATGTCAGCCTGCGCCATGGTCACTTTGCGCGCGCCACACAGCGCGCCCGACGTATGGACACCCTATGGAATCAACAGAATCTGAAAGCAAGGACCGCCTGTTTGTCACCGCGCTGGCGCGCGGGCTGGCGGTGCTGGCGGCGTTTCGCGGCGGCGAGCCGCAATTGTCCAATCAAGACCTGGCCAGCCGCACTGGCCTGCCCAAAAGCACGGTGTCGCGGCTGACCTACACGCTCACGCAACTGGGTTATCTGGATCAAGACCCGGCCAGCGGCCGTTATCAACTGGGCCTGGCGGTGCTGGAATTGTCCGCCGCCACCCTGGCCAGCTTTGACGCGCGCCGGGTGATTGCGCCCAAAATGCAGCAATTTGCCGAGGCGCATGGCGTGTCGGTCAGCCTGGCGGTGCGTGAAGGGCTGGACATGATGTATCTGGAAACCGTGCGCAGCCGCGCGCGGGTGACGGTGCAGCTCAGCGTGGGCTCGCGCGTGCCGCTGGCCACCACGGCGATTGGCCGCGCCTACCTGGCCGCCATGCCGGCGGCCGAGCGCAACACGCTGATGCCGGCGCTGGCGGTGCAATACGGCGCCGACTGGCCGCAGATTGCCGCCAGCCTGGACGCCGCGCTGGCGGATTATCAACAGCGCGGCTATTGCAGCTCGTTTGGCGAGTTTCAGCCAGAAGTGTTTGCCGTGGCCGCCCCCGTGCCGCCGCTGGCCCCCGGCCAACCCTGGATGAGCCTGAACGCCAGCGGCCCGGCGTTTTTGTTTACCGAAAGCGCCATGCGCGAACGCATCGCCCCGCCGTTGTTGGCCTTGGTGGGTGAGTTGGGCGCGCGGCAATAAAAAAACCGCCGGCAAGCCGGCGGTTGACTGTCATCCGTACAGGCTCAAGCCCGGGCCAGATGCCCGGCATGAAAGCGCAGGTGCGCTTCAATCAGGCTGGCGATGAAGTAATAACTGTGGTCGTAGTCCGGGTGCAGGGTGTAGTCCAGCGCCCAGCCATGCGCCTTGGCCGCGGCGCACAGCACCTCGGGTTGCAGCTGTTCCGGCAAAAAGCTGTCGCCGCCGCCTTGGTCCACCCGTAAGGGCAGACGATGCGCCACCGTGGCCATCAGTTGGCTGGCGTCGTGCGCCAGCCAGGCCTCGCGCGCCTCGCCCAGGTAGGCGGCAAACGCCTGCTGGCCCCACGGGGTGTCAGCCGGATTGACGATGGGGGCGAAGGCCGACGCCGAGACATAGCGGCCGGGGTGGCGCATGGCCAGGGTCAGCGCGCCGTGGCCGCCCATCGAGTGGCCGCTGATGGCGCGCAGCGGGCCAATCGGCAGTTCGGCTTCCAGCAGCGCCGGCAGCTCATCGACGATATAGTCTTCCATCCGGTAGTGCTCGCTCCAGGGCGCTTGCGTGGCGTTCAGGTAAAACCCGGCCCCCTGGCCCAGATCGTAGCGCTCGGCGTCGGCTACGTGCGCGCCGCGCGGGCTGGTGTCGGGGATCACCAGCGCCAGCCCCAGCTCGGCGGCGGCGCGCTGGGCGCCGGCCTTGGTGGAAAAATTCTCGTCGGTGCAGGTCAGCCCGGACAGCCAGTACAGCGCGGGCACGCGCGCGCCGGTCTGCGCCTGCGGCGGCAGGTACACCGAAAAAGTCATCTCGCAGCGGGTGCTGGCGCTGGCGTGGCGAAAGCGGCGCTGCCAGCCGCCAAAGCAGCGCTGGCTGGACACTAATTCAAGCGTGGCGCTCATTGGCGGCTCACTTGGCGTCAAAGTGAATCACCGTGCGGATCGACTTGCCTTCGTGCATCAAATCAAACGCCGTATTGATGTCTTCCAGCGGCATGGTGTGGGTGATGAAGTCGTCCAGGCGGAATTCGCCTTTCAGGTAGCGTTCGACATAGTTGGGCAGCTCGGAGCGGCCGCGCACGCCGCCAAACGCCGAGCCGCGCCACACCCGGCCGGTGACCAGCTGGAACGGGCGGGTGGCGATTTCTTCGCCAGCGCCGGCCACGCCGATAATCACCGATTCGCCCCAGCCCTTGTGGCAGCATTCCAGCGCCGAGCGCATCACATGCACATTGCCGATGCATTCAAACGAAAAATCCACCCCGCCGTCGGTCATCTCGACAATCACGTCCTGAATCGGCTTGCTGAAGTCATTGGGGTTGATCACGTCGGTGGCGCCCAGTTGCTTGGCCAGGTCAAATTTGCTGGTGTTGATGTCGATGCCGATGATGCGGCTGGCGCCAGCCATGCGCGCGCCAATCACTGCCGACAGGCCGATGCCGCCCAGACCAAAAATCGCCACCGTGTCGCCAGCCTTCACCTTGGCGGTGTTCATCACCGCGCCCATGCCGGTGGTGACGCCACAGCCGAGCAGACAGACTTCTTCCAGCGGGGCTTCTTTATTGATCTTGGCCAGGGCGATTTCTGGCAGCACGGTGCGCTCGGAGAAGGTCGAGGTGCCCATATAGTGGTAAATCGGCTTGCCGTCTTTGTAAAAACGGGTGGTGCCGTCCGGCATCAGGCCCTTGCCCTGGGTGGCGCGGATGGCCTGGCACAGATTGGTCTTGCCGGATTTGCAAAACTTGCACTCGCCGCATTCCGGGGTGTACAGCGGAATCACATGGTCGCCCACCGCCACGCTGGTGACGCCCTCGCCGATGGCTTCCACCACGCCAGCGCCTTCATGGCCAAGAATACAGGGGAACACGCCTTCGGAATCCTTGCCGGACAAGGTGTAGGCGTCGGTGTGGCATACGCCGCTGGCGACGATGCGCACCAGCACCTCGCCTTTTTGCGGCGGCATCAGGTCCACTTCTTCGATGGTCAGCGGCTGGTTCGGCGCCCAGGCGACGGCGGCGCGGGTTTTGATCATGGTCATGGCGGTATCCTGTGCGAAGGCAATCAAAGGGGTTGGGCGCGGGCGTAGCGGCGCGCAGCATGCCAGTATTGTAATCTCTGCCCTGCACGCGATAATCCCCGTTTACGGAAAGACATTATTACTCTATGGAAACAATCCAGCCCTGGGAAGGCGTGGTTGAGTTCGTCACCGTGGCCGAGCAGCACAGCTTTACTGCCGCAGCGCGCAAGCTGGGCATGTCGGTGGCGCAGGTCAGCCGCCAGGTGTCGGCGCTGGAGGCGCGGCTGGCCACCCGTTTGCTGTATCGCACCACCCGCCAGGTCAGCGTCACCGAGGCCGGGCAGTTGTATTACCAGCACTGCCGGCCGCTGCTGGATGGCCTGTTGGCCGCCGAGCAGGCGCTGTCGCTCAGCCAGGCCCACCCCAGCGGCCATTTGCGGCTGACCGCGCCAGTGTATTACGGCGAGACGGTGATTGCGCCCTTGCTCTTGCAGTATCTGGCCCATCACCCGGCGGTCAGCGCCGAGCTGAATCTGGATAACCGCAAGGTGGATTTGGTGGCGGAAAATTTTGATCTGGGGATTCGCCTGGGGCCGATGGACGGCAGTTCCTTGATGCTGCGCGAGCTGGCGGTGCGCGTGCACCATGTGTGCGCCTCGCCGGCCTATCTGGCCCGCCACGGCGCGCCGCAGACGCTGGCCGAGCTGCGCCAGCACGCCTGTCTGGTGGGCACGGTGGAAAGCTGGCGTTTTCTGGATAGCGGGCAGGTGCGCGAGGTGCATGTCAGCGGGCCCTTGCGCTGCAATAGCGGCGTGGCGCTGCGCGCGGCGGCGCTGGCGGGGATGGGGCTGGTGCAATTGCCAGATTACTATGTGGACGAGGCGCTGGCGCGCGGCGAGCTGATGCCGGTGCTGGAGCGCTACACCCTGCGCGATGCGGTATGGGCGGCCTGGCCGCGCAGCCGCTTCACCCCGCCCAAGGTCAGCCGTTTTCTGGATGAGGTGCAGGCGGCGCTGCAAACACCCGCCGCCAGGGCTGCATGGCCGATGGGCTAAAGCCGCGCCCCTGGTAAAAGCGCTGGGCGGCGTGGTTGTCGGCGTCGGTCAGCAGGGTGACGCGCAGACAGCCTTGCTGTTGAGCGTGCGCCAGCGCGGCGTCCAGCAGCAGGCCGCCCAGGCCGGCATTGCGCCAGGCCGGGTCGATCACCATGTCTTCCAGCCAGGCGACTGGCCCGCCCAGCGCGGTGCTGACGGTGTACAGCAGCGACACCATGCCGCGCACCGCGCCATCGGCCTCCGCCAGCAGAATGTCACCCAGCTGGCGGGCAAACAACAGCTCCAGCCCGGCCGCTTGTTTGGCCGGGTCGGGCTGAAAGTCGGCCTCCTGGGCAAACAGCACGCTGAGCAAGGCGCTCAGCGCCGGGATGTCGGCCGGGGTGGCCAGGCGCAGGCTGGCGCTCATGCGCGCTGGCCGGCGGCGTACTGGCTGATGGCTTTCACCACCGAGCGCGCGCCTTCCATGATCTGGTCCATGGTTTCGCCAGCTTCGCGGGTGCGGTTAACGCTTTGCGTGGCCTGCTCGCGGATTTCGCTCATGTTTTGCACCGCCACCTGGGTTTGCGTCTGGATGTCGGACACCATTTGGCTGATTTCAGCGGTGGAGGCGGCGGTGCGTTCGGCCAGTTTGCGCACTTCGTCGGCCACCACGGCAAAGCCACGGCCGGTTTCGCCGGCGCGGGCGGCTTCGATGGCGGCGTTCAAGGCCAGCAGATTGGTCTGGTCGGCAATGTCCTTGATGGTTTGCACAATCGAGGTGATTTGCTGCGAGCGTTCGCCCAGCGCCTGCACGCTATGCCCGGCTTCTTCGATGCTGCCGGCCATTTGCTCGATTTCGTCGCTGCTGTTGCGGATATTGTCGGCGCCGGTGCTGGACAGCGCTTCGGTTTCTTGCGCCACTTCGTAGGCAAAGCGCGCGCTTTCGCTTTCCTGGCGTTGCGATTCCACCCGTTCAGTGATGTCCGAGGCAAACTTGACCACGGCGATCACCGTCTTGCCGTCCGGGGCAAACACCGGGTTGTAGCTGGCTTCCAGCCAGCGCACCGCGCCGTTTTTGGCCAGGCGCTTGATCTGACCGGCGTAATACTCGCCGCGCGCCAGTTGGCGCCACAGCGCCTGGTATTCTGGCGACTGGGCAAATTCATTGTCGCAGAACAGGCGGTGGTGGCGGCCTTTGACTTCGTCCAGCCGGTAGCCCAGCACATTCAGAAAATTCTCATTGGCGTCCAGCACCGTGCCGTCCGGGCTGAATTCAATCACCGCCATGGCGCGGTTGATGGCGTTCAGCCGGGCTTGGTTGTGCACTTCAGCATCCACGCTGGCGGTGATGTCCGAGGCATATTTGCTGAACGATTCAATTTGGCCCTGAGCATCGCGCACCGGACAGTAGGTGGCTTCCAGCCAGATTTCCCGGCCGTCGGCAGTGCGGCGGCGCACCCGGTCGCTGAACGGCTCACCCCGGCGCAGGCGATCCCAGAAGGCGCGGTAATCCGCGCTATTGGCGTAGTCGGGAAAGCACAGCTGGCTGTGCGGCTTGCCTTGCAGATCGGCCAGGCTGTAGCCCATGGTTTGCAGAAATAATGGGTTGGCGTTGACCACCTTGCCATCGCGATCAAAGCGGATCATCGCCATGGCGCGTGATACCGCGCTTTCCTGAGCGGTCAGCGCCTGAAGTTGGGCTTGCAGTGCGCTGATTTCCTGCTTCAGTTTTTGATTGAACATAGTTGATTTTCCGAGAGGATCAGGCTTGATGGCGGGGTAGCGTGCTAGCTGCTAGCCATGCTTAAGAGCAGCTAACAAAACGCCCTAGTGTTGTTGTGTGACCTAGCCGTAGCTTGTGCTGTGCTAGCCAAGGCTGCTTTGCATGAGACTTGTGTATGCGCGCGCCAGCATAGCCTTGTGGCATTGTCTCGTCAAACCAACAAGTCAATCTGCATGGTTTGGCGTTTGGGCAAGTGATGTCTCAAATGTACCCGTGCTAAGATTAAGTAGAAATACCTAATCAAGCAAGGCAGAAACAGTCCGGGTTGTGCTGTATTGCCGCTTACAAAACCCTGCGCAGCGATCTTGGCTAGGCGTGTGAGCGCAGACCGTACAAGCAGTACGGCAAGGTCGTGCAACAAAGCCAGGAGGGTTTTATCAGCCGTAGGATAGCTGCAAGCGCATGCCGTCATAGCCCACTTCCACCCCGGCCGGGCAGTCGGCGCTCAGGCTGTGGTACTCCAGCTCGTGGGTCATGTGAATCAGCACGGTGTGCGCGGCGCCCAGTTGCGCGGCCAGCGCCAGCGCCTGGGTCACGCTCAGGTGCGAGGGGTAAGGCGTGCGGCGCAGGCAATCCAGCAGCAGCAGGCGCACGCCGGCCAATAAGGGCCAGCTGGTGTCGGGAATGGCCGAGACATCGGTGAGGTAGGCCACATCGCCAATCCGCCAGCCCAGAATCGGCCAGGGGCCGTGCATGACCGGGATGGGCGTGACTGTCACGCCAGAGAAGCTGAACGGGCCTTCCACTGCGTGGGTTTCCAGCACCGGTTTGTCCCACTGCGCGCCAGCGGCGTGCAGCGCGTAGCCAAAGCGCTCGCGGATATTGCCCATCATGAACGGGCTGCCAAACAGCGGAATCGCCCCGCGCTTGAGGTAGCAAAAGGCGCGCAGGTCGTCGATGCCGTTCAGGTGGTCGGCGTGCGGGTGGGTGTAGAGCACGGCGTCCACCTGACGCAGGTTTTCGCGCAGCGCTTGCTGGCGCAAATCCGGGCCGGTGTCGATCAGGAAATTGACGCCATTGGCGCGCAGCAGCGCGCTGGCGCGGGTGCGCCGGTTTTTCGGGTCGGGCGAGGCGCAGGTCGGGCAGTCGCAGCCAATGGCCGGGGTGCCCGAGCTGGAGCCGCAGCCCAGAATGGTCAGCTCAATGTCCACGCGACGCCTTGGCGAACAGGGTAAAAAAGTTGTCGGTGCTGGCGGCGGCCAGGTCTTCCAGCGCCATGCCGCGCAGCTCGGCCACATGGGCGGCGACATGGCGCACATAGGCCGGTTCGTTGGTCTTGCCGCGATGCGGCATGGGGGCCAGATACGGCGAGTCGGTTTCCACCAGCAGCCGCTCCAGCGGCACGCGGCGGGCCACTTCTTTCAGCGCGGTGGCGTTCTTGAAGGTGACAATGCCAGAAAACGAAATATAAAACCCCAGCTCCAGCGCGCCCTCGGCCACTTCCCAGCTTTCGGTAAAGCAATGCATCACCCCGCCGGCCTGCTCGGCGCCGGCTTCGCGCATCACCGCCAGGGTGTCTTGCGCCGATTCGCGGGTGTGGATCACCAGCGGCAGGCCGCTGCGCCGGGCGGCGCGGATATGGCGGCGAAAGCGCTCGCGCTGCCATTCCAGATCGCCCTTGCACCAGTAGTAGTCCAGCCCGGTTTCGCCAATGCCGACCACTTTCGGGTGCTGGGCTTCGGCCACCAGTTCGTCTTCGCTGAAGTCCGGGCTGTCCTGCACATCGGGGTGCACGCCGACGGTGGCGTAAAAATTGTCGTATTGCTCAGCCAGCGCGCGCACCGCCGGGTAATCCGGGCGGTTCACCCCAATCAGCAAGGCGTGGCTGACGGCGTTGGCGGCCATATTGGCGCGCACGTCGTCCATGCGGCTGGCCAGGTCGGGGAAGTTCAGATGGCAGTGAGAGTCAACCAGCATAGGGGGCTCGTGAAGGTCAGGCGGCGGCAAACAGGCCTTGGTAGGCCAGCAGCAGCTGTTCCAGCTGCATGCGCACGTTAAGGGTGTGGTGGCCAAAGCGCGAGGCGTGCAACAAGGACTGCTCGAAGGCCGGCAGCCTGGCGACATTCAGGCGCGGCGCCAGCGCGGCCAGCGCCGCGCGTTCATCAGGATAATACCGGATCAGCCCGGCCAGCCTCAATCCAAGCAAATCGTGCAGCCAACGCTGCATCCAGCCCACTGGCGCGGCCAGCGGCAGCTTGGCGCTGTCCAGCGCGCCGGCGGCGTCCAGAATCGCCGTCATGCCCGGCTGCGCCAGCGCGCTCAGCAGCTTGCGCCGCAGGGGCCGCCAGGCGGGGTCGTCCAGCGCAAACGGCGCGCCGCCAGCGTGCGCCAGCTCGACGGCGGCGTCGGCTTCGCCGTGGGCGTTCAGCCAGGCCAGCGCCTGCGCCTGGCTGGGCGCGGTGAGCGGAAAAATCCGGCAGCGGCTGCGCAGCGTGGGCAGCAGTTTTTGCAGCGCGTCGCTGACCAGCAAAAACACCACATCGGCCGGCGGTTCTTCCAGCACTTTCAGCAGGGCGTTGGCGGCGTTGAGGTTCATGCTTTCCGCCGGGTCGATCAGCACCACCCGCCGGCCGCCGCGATGCGAGCTGAGGTAGGCAAAGTCGATGGTGTGGCGCACCGCTTCGATTTTGATCACTTCCAGTTTGCGCGCGGCGGGTTTGCCGTCGGCGGCGGGCTCGTCGTGGTCGGGGCGCAGCAGGCGAAAATCCGGGTGGGCGTCCTGGGCAAACCAGTGGCAGGCTTCGCACTGGCCGCAGGGGCGTTGGTCGGCGCGCGGGTGTTCGCACAGCAGCGCCTGCGCCACATGGCGGGCAAACACGTCCTTGCCGATGCCAGCGGCGCCGGTAAACAGCAAAGCGTGCGGCAGGCGGGCAAATTGATCGGCAAAGCGCGTCCAGTCGGCGTCTTGCCAGGGCAGCAGGCTCATGCGCGCGCCCCTTGCGCCGCCAGCAGCGCGGCCACCGCCGCCAGCGCGTCGGCGCGCACCTGCGCCAGCGGCTGGTCGGCGCGGATCAGCACGATGCGCGTGGGGTCGGCGGCGGCGCGCGCCAGGTAGGCGGCGCGCACGCGCTGGTGAAAAGCGGCGGCTTCTTGTTCAAAGCGGTCCAGCTGGCGTTCGCCGGCCATGCGCGCGTGCGCCACTTCGGTGGGGGCGTCGAACAGCAGGGTGAGGTCGGGTTGCAAGCCTTGCTGCACCCAGTCTTCCAGCGTGGCGATGCGTGCGCTGTCCACGCCGCGCCCGCCGCCCTGAAAAGCAAAGGTGGCGTCGGTAAAGCGGTCCGACACCACCCAGCGGCCGCTGGCCAGCGCCGGGCGGATGACGGTTTGCACATGTTCGCAGCGGGCGGCGAACATCAGCAGGGTTTCGGTGTCCAGGGTGGCCTGGGTGGCCGGGTCCAGCAGCAGGGCGCGCAGGCGCTCGCCCAGCGGCGTGCCGCCGGGTTCACGGGTGAGCAGGGCGTCGATGCCGTGTTCGGCCAGCAGGGCGGCAATCGCCGGCAGGTGCGAGGTTTTGCCGGCGCCGTCGATGCCTTCAAGGGTAATGAAACAGGCCATGGTGTTCAGTCTTTCTTGCCCAGAATATAGCGGCGCACTGCGCGGTTGTGTTCTTCCAGGGTGAGGGAGAATTGCGAGCTGCCATCGCCGCGGGCGACAAAATACAGCGCGCCGCCATCGGCCGGGTGCAGGGCGGCATGCAGCGCCGCGCGGCCGGGCAGGGCTATCGGCGAGGGCGGCAGGCCGGCGCGGGTGTAGGTGTTGTACGGGGTGTCGGTTTGCAGATGGGCGCGGGTGAGGTTGCCGTCAAATGCTTCGCCCAGGCCGTAGATCACGCTGGGGTCGGTTTGCAGGCGCATGCCCAGCTTCAGGCGGTTGAGGAACACCCGGGCGATCATCGGCCGGTCGGCGGCCTGGCCGGTTTCTTTTTCGATCAGGCTGGCCATGATCAGCGCTTCGTATGGCGAGGCGTAAGGCAGGTCGGGGCCGCGCGCCGCCCAGGCGCGCTCCAGCTCGCGGCGCATGTTTTGCGCCGCCTGGCGCAGCACCAGAATATCGCTGCTGCCGCGCAAAAACATATAGGTGTCGGGAAAAAACAAGCCTTCGCCGTGGCGGGCGTCCAGCTTGAGTTTGGCCAGCAGCTCGGCTTCGCTCCAGTCGCGGGTGTCGTGGCGCAGCGCCGGGTGGCGGTCAAGTTCGGCGCGGAATTGGCGCAAGGTCCAGCCTTCGCGGATGATCACCGATTGCAGGCTGGTTTCGCCGCGCACCAGTTTGTCCATCACCCCCGGCATGCTCATGGCGCGGTTCAGCCGATAATCGCCGGCTTTTAATCGGCCAGCGTTGCCGCTGAGCTTGGCCCACAGCATGAACAGCCCGGCATGGCGGATGGCGCCGCTGTCTTCCAGGGTGTGGGCAATGTCGCTTAAGCCCTGATTGGGCTGGATGGTGAATTCCACCGGCAGATTGGCCGGTTGGTATGGGCTTAGCGCCATCCAGGCGCCGCCGGCGCTCAGGCCCAGCAAGAGCAACAGCACTACAAGAATTCGTTTCAGCATAGCGGTTCAGCGCGCAACAGACAGGCTGCTATTTTGGCAGGGGGATGGCGAAGAGAACAGGAACAGGCATAAAAAAACCGCCGGCGGAATCCGCTGGCGGTTTTTTTGTGAAGCGTCGCGAATTAAGCTGCGCCGGTCACTTGCAGGGTGATGGTCACCACCACGTCGTGGTGCAGGGCGACTTCCACCGAGTATTCGCCGATGGCCTTGAACGGGCCTTCCGGCAGGCGCACTTCAGCCTTTTTCACTTCCACGCCAGTGGCGGTGATGGCGTCAGCGATGTCGGCGTTGCCGACCGAGCCGAACAGACGGCCGTCCACGCCAGCCTTCTGGGCGACAACAACAACGGCGCCTTCCAGCTTTTCGCCACGGGCTTGGGCAGCAACCAGGATTTCGGCCTGTTGCTTTTCCAGCTCGGCGCGGCGGGCTTCAAATTCCTTCAGGTTGGCTTCGGTGGCGCGCTTGGCCTTGCCTTGCGGGATCAGGAAGTTACGGGCGTAACCGTCCTTCACCTTGACGATGTCGCCCAGCTGACCCAGGTTGGCCACTTTTTCCAGAAGAATGATTTGCATGTTGCTTGGCTCCTAAATCTTAGTGCTGGTCGGTGTACGGCATCAGGGCCAGGAAACGGGCGCGCTTGATGGCGGTCGACAGCTGACGCTGATAGCGAGCCTTGGTGCCGGTGATGCGGGCCGGGATGATCTTGCCGTTTTCGGCGATGAAGTCTTTCAGCAGATCGACGCTCTTGTAGTCGATTTCCTTGATGCCTTCGGCGGTGAAGCGGCAAAACTTGCGACGCTTGAACAGTTGACGTGCCATGTTAATTACCTTTTTCAAATTCAACGTGTTGGATATGCAGCACCAGTTTCGGGTTGCGCAGGCTGCGGGCGGCCAGAAAGCCATGGGCGGTGATCACCCGGCCATCCAGCCGGTTGGCCAGCTCGCTGGCGCTGGGGCCCACCAGCAGGGCGGGGGCCACGCAACGCACGTCGCGCTCAAACCCGCCCGCGCTTTGGCGCGAGCCATGTTCCAGCGTCAGCTCCAGCACCGGCACGCCGGCAGGCGTGTAGCGCAGGGCTTCGGTGACGCGGGCAAGCCCGGTCAGCGCAACCTGATTCAGCCAGTTACTCGGCTGCGGCCGGGGCTTCGGCAGCACCTTCTTGGGCGGCGGTGTCCAGCAGATTCTTGGCCTTCTCTTCCTTCATCATCGGGGAAGGTTCGGTCACGGCGCGGTCCATCTTCACGGTCAGATGGCGCAGCACGGCGTCGTTGAATTTGAATGCGTGTTCGAGTTCTTCCAGCGTTTCGCAGTCGCACTCGATGTTCATCAGAACATAGTGAGCTTTGTGGATTTTCTGGATCGGGTAAGCCAGTTGACGACGGCCCCAGTCTTCCAGGCGATGCATCTTGCCTTCACGACCGAGCACCATGCCCTTGTAGCGTTCGATCATCGCCGGCACCTGCTCGCTTTGGTCAGGGTGGACGATGAACACGATTTCGTAATGCCGCATGTGAACTCCTTTTGGCTTGCAGCCTTCCGCCATGCGTAGCGGGAAGGCAAGGGTTGCGAAAACCGTCGATTATACGGGCAGGGGCCAGGTCGGCGCAAATAATCTGCTGCCCGCTGTGTGTTTTCACGGCTTCACTGTTGCGTAGGGCGCAGCACCAACATATGGGCAAAGCTGCGCAGGCGCACATCGTCGCTCAATGTCATGCCGCTTTGGGCAAACAAAGCCTGCCATTCGGTCAGGGTGCGCTCACGCCCACTGCCGCCCATGAACATTTGCATGTCAAACGCTGCTTGTGTTTGGTCTGCGCCCTTTTCCGGCAACACCATCTCCAGCAGCACGACCCGTGCGCCGCTGTGGCGGCAGGCTTTGGCGAGCTTGTGCAGAATGCGTAGGCAGTGTGCGTCGTCAAACCCATGCAAAATTGCTGACAGAAAATAAATATCCCGGCTGTTATGCGCTAAAGGCATGGTGTCCAGGATGTCGCAGGCTTCAAACGCCATTCGAGCGCAGATGGCGTCCGGGTGCGCCGCCCAATATTCTAGCGCTTCGGCAATCACGGGCGGACGATCCACCACCAGGGCGCGTAAGTGTGGATGGCGGGTAAGAATCGTGTGCGCTTTGCTGCCACGTGAACCACCAATATCGAGTAGGCGGTCAAACTGCCGCCAATCGAAGTCGGTGGCAAAGCTGTCGCCTGCCAGGGCTTCGACGCAGTCCATGGCGGTGGAGAATAGTTGGTCAAATTGGGGGTGATGATCCAGATATGAAAATAGCGTCTCTCCGTGGCCGCACACAAAAGGCGACTGCCCGGTGCGCACGCCGTGTTCCAGGTGCTCAAACCAAGGGCGGCTCATGGCGTCGGCGTTATGCAGCAGAATCATGGCCCGCACACTCTTGGGGTGGTCGCTTCGCAGGCACGCAGATACGTTGTTATTGGCAAAAACCATCGGTTTGGTTTCCTGAAACACGCCGATGGCGGCCAGCAGGCGCAGCAGTCGCCCGAGCGCATCGGCATCCAGCTGCAATTGCGCAGCCAAATCACTGCTATGTTGCGCCGAATCGCCAAGCTGTGTGGCGATATCCAATTGAGCGGCCACATACAAAGCGCGGGATTGCCAAAATGCCGAACCGATTTGCATCAAACGAAATGGGGCAGGGGTCAGCGCGTGTGGAATGGCGTGCAACCAGGCGGCAAATTTCATCAGCCAGGCAAAACGGCGCACTGCCCCAGTGTTTTTTTGTAGGCTCATCACGCCGCTCCCGTCATGGTTTTGCCCGCGCCGGACAAACCTGCCGCCAGCAGATGGCCATTGAATGCGGCCAATTGCTGCAAAAAGTCAGCATCCATGGTCCGCTCCATTTGGTTTTCAAAAATGGTTTTCAGCAGCATCGGCGTCATGGCCAGGCTGACAAAGCTCATGCGCACAATGTCCGGATCGAGGTCTGCAGACAAATGTCCGCTGGCTTTCAGGGCCGCCAATTTATGCGCGCCTTGCGTCCGTCCTCGCTCCAGCAGTTGTTGGATAAAGCGTCGGCCTGGGCCTTGATTCAAGGCCAAAACTTTGAGGATCAGCTTGGGAAATGCCGGGTGTTCGGCCATGGTTTGGTAATACAGCTGTAGAAATTCGGTAAACCCGGTGACCGAGTTCAGCATGGGGCCATCCAGCACTGACAGCAGTGGCGCCAAGGTGTCCCGAATCATTTCTTCATACAGGCCTTCTTTATTGCCGAAGTAATAGCGAATCATGGCGACATTGGCATTGGCCTGCTCGGCAATGCGCCGGGTGCTGACCTGATGGTAATCATCTGCCAGAAAGCAATCCAGTGCGGCCTGCAGCAGGCGAGCCCGCACGGAATCTGTTGTATCACGGTGGGTCATGGCTAAGCTCTCTCAGAATGATGTTGAAGAGGTTAGCACTTGTGTGCGCCCTGACCGGAGCGCTTTTGTTAATCAATTTTCAGGGGGTGATTGAAGCATCCACCCATAAAAAAACCGCGCCGTGCAGCGCGGTTTTTTGCAATGGCCCAGCGAGGATTTACTCCAGGCGCATTTGCGGGAACAGGAAGTGTGCTTGTAACCATTGTCTGGAAATGATTTTGCTTGGATGTGTTAAAAATATACCCCCAAAAATACCCCCTGGCATATAAAGCAGGGGACTGCAAGGCTGCTATTACAGCGCGGGTGTCTTGTTTGTTAAAGAGCGGGTACAGCGGGTTGGGATCACGGCAGCGCTGGCAGTTCATCTTGAAAGGCATGCTTGGCCCGTTCTAGATCGTGGGCGGTTTGCAGATCAAGCCAGAGCTTTGCCGACGTTCCAAGCACCAGACTCAGGCGGATAGCCGTATCTGCGGTGATGACCCGTTGGCCGTGAACGATTAGGTTTACTCGTCGTGGCGACACCTTCATGGCGCGCGCCAGTGCATTCTGGCTGATGCCGCGTGGCTGCATGAATTCTAAGTTGAGCACTTCGCCGGGTGACGGTGGCTTCGTTTTGTTGCTGTCTTGCATCACGCGGCCTTGCTGGGGCGGTTCGTCATGTCACCGCGACCGGCCAGCAGCCCGTCAACGGATAAATCTTCGTCCAGCTCATCCCAGTGAATGCCGTGGGCACTGAGTTCGTATTGTTCCAGCTGGGGACGCGTTGCTGACAGCAAACGCGGGAACCATGCCAAAGGCACGCCCAAGGTGCGGCCGTCGTTCAGCTCAAGCCACATGGTGCAGTCGTCAAAGCGTGCTGCTTTAGGCGAAGTAGTCATGCCAGGCCCTTTCCAGTTGATCTTTGTTGTGGAGCACGACCGTTAAAATCTCTTTCAGTGTGCGCGCGCTAAAGCCGTCGTTGCGTGCCAATTGCACGTCTGGCGCCAGCCAGAATTTTGCCTCCCCGTCACTATTCCTGATGTGGATGTGTGGCGGCTCCAGCGGATTTCCCTCGTTGGAGTAGAAGAAGAACTTGAAGCCCTGGTAACGCAAGACAACGGGCATGGTGCGCACTCTTGGTTTGGTTTGACAGCAGTATAGCGCAAGCAGCCATGCGTGATGTTGTTCCGGCCTGCCCGATGGCTCAAGTGGCAAAAAGTGGGGGTATCAGCAGTGAAGGAAGAGGGTAGGCGGCGCGTTGCCAGGAAAGGGCTACTTGGGGGGTACACACAGAAAAAAGGGGGGGGATTTGCACGCAAAAGGCATAAAAAATGACTTAACTATTTGATTATAAATAAAAATACAATCCCCGGAATGGGGTTTTGAAACCGGGGATGAAATGGGGGATGGCGTGCGAGAAAATCGCTGCAAGCCTTGCTGGGCGTTGGTTCTGGCTTGCTTGATGACATTGGCCAAATCCCCGGTTTCACCGTTTTTCGGATGTCGATTCCGGGGATGAAAATTTTCCACTTTTTTGAAACCGGGGATTCAATACCCCCTTCCTTCATTGCTTATTTTATTCTCTTTCTCTTTGATTTTAAAAGAAAAAGAAGAAGAAAAATAGGGTGAATCAATTTTCCCTAGGTGGGGAAGAAAACAGGGAAACCGGGGGTTTTGGGAGTGAAACCGGGGATTTTTGAGGCAAAACCGGGGATGGTACGTATACCAGAAATCAAAGACTTACGTGATGTCAAGAGGGCCAATCCCCGGAAATTTTCACCTCTGTGTGTTTCCCCAATGACGAAAGTGAGGGGGTAGAGGCTCTGTTTCTCCGGAATCCGCTCGCCAATGTCATATTTGTATACAGGAAAACGTTGGAACCTTGGTTCGATCCTGTTCCCATTTCGTGATGGGCGGGCGCAAAAAAAGCCAGCGGTGGTGCTGGCTTCTTGTGGGTGAAGTGTTAGCGCTTGTTGCATCGAAGTGGCGTGTTTTTTATGGCGGCGAAGTTAGGCACGATCGCCGGAGGGTTGGTCGGCTGGTTGGGCTTGCGTCCCGACAGTCGGTTTTCGGCATAGTTGCGCAGGATGATGGGGCGGCCGGCCGCATTGACTTCATGCAGCCAGCCGCGTTGAGTCAGCCACTCTAGCTGCAGGTGTACGCGCTTGCGGCCGGTCAGTTCGGCTATCTCTTCGGCGTTCAGGAACATGGACATGGTGTGTCCTCATGATGAAAGCCTCAATTCTGGCCAAGGTTCGGCGTTGCATACAGGCCCAGCTTTTCCAGTCGGGACAGGCTGATCGCCGTCAAGTGGCGGGCGCGTTGGCAGCGTATGGTCTTTTCCACTTCGTCGGCCAGCGCCACGCCGCTCTTCATCAGCTGATCCTTGAAAACCCGTCCGGTCTTCACCGGCAGGCTGTCGAACTTGGCGCGCAGATGGCTGGCGGTGGACAGGTGGTCCATGACATGGTTCGGCCGCAGGAATAATGCGATTTCCTTGCTGCCGTCCTCGTGGCGGAAGCTGTCCCAGCGGTACGGATGCTCAAAGCGCCCAGCCTCGATCTCGGACAGCAGGATCTCCATGATCCACACCCAGGGTAGGCGAGTGCCATCTGTTTCGGCGATGTGCGCGTTCATCTCGGCAATCAGGTCTTGCACAAAGCCACCTTGCTCGATGTCGATGCCGGCGAACTCGCACAGCAGCGCCCATGCGGCCAAGATCGCGGCGTAGTTCTCCAGCATGCGTGCGGCGGTCGGGTCGCTGTCGCCGCAGCGGCTGTGCTGGGTGCAGTACGCCTGCCATTGCTGGTGCACGTCACGGATGCGTGCGGCGGGTGTTCTGGCCAAGAACTGCAGCCAGGGCCAAACCGGGAACTGGGGCAGGTCGCGCGGGATAATTGGCCCCTGCTTGGCCACTTGCAGTGAGCCACGGCAAATCTTGGACTGCAGCGATACCACATCCACCTCTTCGCCGGCCAGCAGCACCGGGGCGCACATCAGGTACTGAACGGCGTTGGCCCCGACGATGGCCATTGAGGAGCGGTAGGTGTCCTGCAGCAAGCCGTCGATATCCCCCAGGACGTTCTTGGGCAGCTTGGAGAACTCATCCCAGCCCACCGGATGGGAGGTGTACGAAACCGACATGCGGCGGCGGTGGTCGGTCTTCAGGTTCTGCCCAGATAGCACCTGAAACGCCAGCGCGCTTTGCAGGCTCTCCAGCAGCTTGGATTTACCCGCGCCCTTCTCGGCCTGCATCTGGTAATGCGGGTAGAAGCCCAGCACGTTCTTGATGTGCGCACCCAGAGCCCATACCAGGGCGATGCTGGCCGCGTTCTGCTTGAAGGTGGCCTGAAAGGCGGCAATGACGCTGGCCGCCTGCTGCGGCATGCCACGCGGGAAGCTCATGTTGTGGTATAGGCACTGCTTCTGCGGCTCGACAAAAAAGCAGTCCTTGCCCTCCATCGCGGCCAACTCGCCTTGCCGCCACGCCAGCCCGACGAAGTTCACCACATCGCGTGCGCCGATATCCGCCGTCCGCTCCAGGATGTTCACCATGCGCTTGAACTGCGCTGGCTTCCAGATCGCGCCAAAGCGCGCGCCCCACCACTCCAGGTTGTGCAGCTTGTCTTCGTCGGCTACATGGCGCACCAGGTTGGCCCCGTGGCGCGCGGTCTGGGCGCTGATGCCGAAATAGGTCTGGCACTGGCTGTCCGGTATGCCGTTGATGGTGGCCAGGTGGCCCTGTACGCGCAGCCGCGCCAGCGACACCACGCGGAACGAGCATAGATCGCCCAAGGTCACTGAACGCTGTCCCTCGTCGTTGTCCTTGAACTCGTCCACGTACTGGGTGAAGTCCTCTTTGCAGCGGAAACGCCAATACACCGCCAGATCGTGTCCCGGCAAGAACACGCGGCGGCGGCCTTCAAGTTTGGGTAGCTCTTCGATGCGGTCGCAGCCTGGCATGCCCGGAATCAGCCACGGTTCCAGCTTGCGCAGGCGGTGGTTCAACTCGTCGGCGCCGTGCTGCTGCAGCACGTCGTTGATGTCCTCGCCTTCCTTCCACTCCAGCATGTCCACCAGCATGAAGCCGATATCGGCGGCGGCCAGCGCTTCGGCCAAGCGCCAGGCTGCGGCCAGGCCGGGGCGGTGCTCGGTACGCGGGTTCACCGGGTCGGCATGATCCAGTGCAATGACCACGCGCTTGCCCTTGAGGAAGGCCCAGTCGATCTTGTCGGCATTGCCGGTGCCGCGCAGCGCCAAGGCAGCAAAGCTGCCGCCCAGCTGGCAGCACTCGACGGATAGTGCATTGATCGGGCTTTCCACGATGTACACCGTGTGTGCCCGTGCCAGCCGCTGCGGGTCGCTGGTCCAGCCGTGGCCATCGCGCTCGCCTTGGCAGGTCGTTTTGACGCCGCCGTTCAAGGTCGGATCCTGATAGCGCATGTCTACCGCCAGCACCTTGGACGGCATGCCCTGGCGCACGATGAAGGTGGCGGCCGGGCCGGCGTGGCCCACTTGGCCAGCCGGAATGCTGTTGCTGGTCCAGGTGTTCCAGCCCAGCGTCTTGCACTTGATGGCTTGGCGGATGACGTCTTCGCTGATGCCACGTTCCTGCAGGTAGGGCAGCACGCCTTCAGCGGCGGCCACGCTGCGCTCGGCAATCAGCTCGGCCCGGCTCTTGGGCGTGGCACTGGCCCGATGCTCGGGCTTGGGCATTGGCATACCGTACCAGTCGCCCAGCAGCCGGGCAGCATCCAGCGGGGTGGCGATGTCCTGCCGGCAGTAGCGCACCAGGTCGATGCAGCTCCCGCCTTCATCGCCGGAATGGTCTTTCCAGGCGCGGCCGGCGGCAAACACAGATACCGAGGCGGCTTTGTCCTTGTGGTGCGGGCTGTGGTAATTGCCGCGCTGGCCGTGGCGCTTCATGCCCAGCTTGTCGGCCAGATCGTGCAGGTCGATGTTGTCCTTGAGCTGGGCGAACCAGTCGCTGAGGTGGCCGTTGCTGTGGGAGAGGCTGGCGCTATGCATGACGCGCTCCCCCTGGCTGGTCAGCCTGCAGTGCGGCATCGTAGCGTTCCTGCAGGTCTTCAATCGCGCAGTCGAGCAGATAGCCCAGCTCGTACTCGCCCACCAACTCCTTTACCGCGTGCAGCTGCGGCACAAGCGGACGCAGGCAGTTCTTCACATAGGCATCCGCCGCGCTATGGTAGTGGCTCATTTCACTGGGCAAGGCCGGCTGACCGTGCCCCAGCCGCTGATACAGCGCGATACACTCCAGCAGCTCAATGGCGAATTCCTGCCCAGCGGCTTGGGCGCGTTGCGTCAGGTGCATGATGGCGCCGAGGGGTGATTGTCCCTCTTTTAGTCGCAAGGGATGGCCTTCCTGCTTTTTGCCGCGCGGGTGTGCCAGGTCGCTTAACAGTGCCTCGTACAGCTCGTGCGGGCAAGCGGTGCCGTCCACGCGCTGTGCCAGTTTGTGCATCATCACCGGCAGCAGGCTGCTCAGCATGGCGGCAATGAAGGGTTCCTGCAGGTTGATGGATTGCAGCGGCAGGTCGCTGGCATCGCGCACCGGGCTGCAGTATGCACGCCAGTGCGCCACGGCGGCGCGTAGTGCCTTGGCCTGTTGCTTGCCGGCTTGAGCGGCCTCTCGGTGCAAGGCCCGGTGGGCGGCCAGCTCGGCCTTGTTGGCAGTTTTGTGGTTCAGCATGGCGTTCCCCTTACAGCACTTGGCAAGCGTGCTCGACGGCACGCATCAGTTTGCGTTGCTGCGGTTGCAGCAGGCAGGCCAGGTCTTTTCCGTCCAGGCTTTGGCAATCGCAAACATCCAGTAGTGCCACCAGTCCCTGCAAACCATGGTTGACCTCAAGCAGCATGTCGATCCCCTGGCTGATTGCAGTCCTCAACGCCTCGTGTCGTGCAGCTAGCCGATCCAGCACAGCGTTCAGCGCCAGGCTGGCTGCGCGGTCTTCCAGCTTGGTTACCAAGGTCTGTAATTCGGTAATGCCGTTCTCGATGTCGTCGGCGGCTAGTCGCGGGCTGTTTTCCTGAATACGGAGAATGTCGCTGGTGTTCATGCGCGTACCTCCGCTACGGTGAAACCTTTGGGGCAGGGCTGGATGCAGGCACGGCGGCCTTGCGATACCAACAGCGCGGCCAGCGCGTGGGCTTCGGCTTGCGTCGGCAGGGTGGAAATGGGAACGGCAACAAGCGGGAACAGGGTGCGCAGGGCACGGCGGAAAGACTTGGGCATAGTGGCCTCCAGCTGGTCGTTTAGACCTGCCTCCCGACGCCAATCGGGGGTGGCAGGCACGTGGCGGGATTGGCGTACCGGCCCAGTGGATACCGGCGAGTGCAAGCACTCTCCCACCACGGCCCGCCATAGAAGAGACGCACCAATGGTGTTGTTGACGGACGTAAAAAAGGCCGCATGAAGGCGGCTGTCCGCCACTGGATTCGAGACGCCAATCTCGGTCGCGCTATTGAACGCGACACCTGCATTTTTCGCCACAGTCGAGATGCTGTCAAGCGTGGCAGCACAGGCGATGGCTTGTCTTGCGGCAATACCTGGGCCACAATGCAACGGCTGCTTGCTTTCAGGGCTGTGGCATTCGGTAAGATGAGGAAAGGCGCTGGCGGGCGCCTTTTTTCTTTGCGTTGTCATAATATTGACTTCTGGTAAATGGCCTGTAGTACTCAAGCTGTAGTAATTGATTCGGGATGGCGACCAGCTTACGAAGCAAGTTGGCCGCCATGTTTTTTAGCCGGCCAGAATGTGAATAACCTGGCCAGGTTGCGCAGTGTTTTTGGTGCTCTCCTCAGGTTTCGTTACGGCTTCTTGGTGTTTCTTCTTGGGTGGGGCCAGTTTTCTGACTAGCGTAAACGGAATGGCTTGTCCGCCCCTGATTGGTAGCGCCAGCGTTACCGGATCGCTCTCCATGGTTTTGAACTGGTGGCAGCAGTTGTCATTGCTGCAATTGTAATACGTCTCCTTGGTGGTGGCGGATAGCATTCGACTGCTTCTGGTTTTCGCGACACTGCCGCAAATCGGGCAAGGAAAAGCCATGGTTTTTACTCCACTTCACATCCTGTTAGTCAAAAAAACAGTTTGCGAACCCCGCGCAGAGTATGACCTTTCCTGATTAGCAGTCGGTTGTTGAAAACTCTTGTGTACTCATGCCGTAAAGTCGGCGGTAATTAACGGTTGAATTGCAGCCTGAGCAGATTTCTCCGCTGTTTCTTTCTACGCGCACAGCTTTGTCATCCCACATAGCCAGCATGTCACGGTCTTTCAGATTGGTAATAACCAATCCTGGCAGATCATTGTCTTTCAGCCATTTTTTGATCTTATTTTCTTGTGTGGTATCTCCGGCGCGCGCAGTGAAAATACGCACTTCGTATTCGCCATCCTCCAGCCATTTTTTTACCCGGCTCATCATCTTGGTAATCGGCTTGCCGATTTCACCCAGGTTGTCGCGGCCAACTTCGGCCAAGGTGCCGTCTAGATCCACACCAATCCATTGTTTTTTACTCATCCGGCATTTCCTTGAAGTGCTTCAGACACGTTATCCAGCAACAGACAAGCGCTCAGGTTTTCAATTACAAACGCTTCGGCGGTTTGTTGGTACAGGGCAATCTGGTTCTGATTAGACTGATCCTCGTAGTGCAAGCGATGGCTGTTGGCATTGAAGTACAAGGACAGATTGTCCAGGCGCGTAATCAATACACTGTCGCCAGGGAAAAAGGCGGCGCTGGCAGCCCGCATGCCGCCTTGGCGCTGCTGGTGGAATACCAGGTCAGGTAGGCGGCCATCGTCCACACCGGCCTGTGCCAGCGGGTCGGGCAGTAAGTCTGCGCCGATGATGGCCACCAGGAGCGGGTCATCACGCAGGGCGGCGGGCAGGGCCGTATTGATGGCGTGGCGCAGCAGGCGGCCAAGGCTTTGCTGGGCTTGACCGCTGCCGTATTGCAGGCCGGTCAGCACTTGCACCGGGGCTTGTTCGCGGATGATTTGCAGCCAGCCCTTGTTGACGTCTTGCAGGCGGCTATTGGCGCTCAGGTCGGAATGAACGGCGCTGCTGGTGCCATTGAAGCCCACCATGATCCTGTCCAGGGCAATGCGGCGCTCGATGCTGGTTTTGGCCTGCCGGTTGAAGTCTTCCTGGCTTTTGCTAGCGTCCGTCCAGGCGTCAACGGTAGCGTAAGGCAGGGCAACATCATGGTCAGTGTATTGGCAGGTATAAGTCGATGGGTTGAAACAACGTTGTGCCTCTCTTTGATAGTGGCGAGTGTCAGTTTTTCTGGTTATCGGGTTGGATAGGTCAAAAAAATCAGCTTGGCCTGATTTTGTTACGGTGGCTTTGATATTGACTCTGGAAAGCAGGCTGCTTTGGTTTTTAATGGTGTTTTCCAGTGCAACACAGTCGCTGGCAGTCATTGAATAGCTGCTGCGTTCTTTGCTGAATTCTGGATTGAATGTTTTTAAAAATTCATTGAGGTACAGGTGGTATTTATTGTTTTGCATGATGGCCTTTCTTTATTCGCGGTCTAACATGGAGTTCAGTCGTTCGTTTCGTTTTTCAATTGCACGTGTGGTAGCAATTTGTGAATTTGTGCTCAGGGTTGCTGGCTTGCCAAGATTGATGGGTGATGAAAGCAAGGTCAGGACTTCGTCTTTCTCGGCAGTTTGTGCCTCACGCAGTGTCTTTTCCAGTAATCCGGCTGGCTGACTGATTTCAACATTGCCGGTAAAGGGGTTGGTCTTGAATGTGGCCTTGCCAATTAACTGGTCAATGAATTGTTGTGGCGCAATGTCGAATAGCAGCGCCAATACCGGCATTTGCTGTTTCAGTAACTGCATTTGCTCGTCAAGCAGCGCTTGGCAGTATTGCACCATGACGATGTCGCTTTCGGTTTGGATTTCGCCCTTTGCTTTCCACAGTTGTTCGTGTTCCTGCTCGGCCAGCAGGGTTTCTTCTTCTGCAATCAGCAGCATTTCTTCGGACAGGGACTGGGCCGCCAGCTCTTTTTCCTTGGCCTCGCGGGTGGGCTTGCCGGGAATGCCGATCATGTCGCGGAGCGATTGGCGGGCGTTCTGGCGCAAGGTTAGGGCTTCGGCCTGCAGGGCTTCTGCCGTGGCCAGGCGCTTGCCGATGTTGTCACGGCGGGTGTTCAGTGCCTCGATCGCCTTGTTCAGGGCTTCTTTGCGCTGCTGTAGTGCATGGGCTTGCGCGCCGATGAGTTGCTGTTGCTGCGGATCTTGAATATGCATGTCGTTATGCCTCGTTTCGTTCGCTGATGCGGGATTGCATCCAAGCGTCAATCTCGGAAGACAACCAAGCCACATAATGTCCCCCCAGTGGAACCGGGCGCGGGAATTGTCCTTGCTTGATGTACTTGTAAATGCCTGACTTGCTTAGTCCGGTGCTGGCCATCACTTGCGGCAGCCGCATAAAGCGCGGGCGGTCTGGTGGTGGTGCGGCGGGCGTTGCTTGGTGGGCGAGTATTGCGATGTTCATGGGCAGCATTCCTTGGCTTGTGTTGTTCCAGAGAAGTCGTTTGGGCTCGACCCGGTCATTCTGTGTGGCCTGTTCTGCAGAGTCACCGGCTTGCTGCTGTGCCAGCGGCTGGCACAGCGAAACGTGGGCGACTATGCACTTGGATGGCCTCGTGTGGACTGCGCTACGTGGAGGATTTCCGATTTGGTGCGCTGGACGAGGGCATTTCAGAGAAATGCGGGGTGCTCAAAAACCGTATCTCTGCATGAAACTGCAAGTTTTCTTCGAGGTGCTGCGCTGTGCGCACGCCAATACTGGCGGCTTTTCCTGGCTTTCATGCAGCTGCATAATTTCCGCCCCCCGAAGGGCGGAGGCGTGGCGGGGTCACGAGCGCGCGCGCCGGGTGCCGGCCGTAAAATGCTGCGTCCTTGGCGCATGCGTAGCCGCTGTGAGGCTTTCTGGCGTTGCGTGATACGCTGTGCCAAATCAAGTTAGGTGCGCACAGCGGCCGTTTATGGGCCTTCTGGCATCAACTCATCAAGGAGAGAAAATGGCGGGCTGGATTGGTGTTGACCTGGATGGCGTATTAGCCAAGTACGATGGCGCAATGGGCAATGCGATTGGTGAGCCCATCAAGCCGATGCTGGCGAAGGTACAAGACTGGGTGGCTGCCGGGCGGGAGGTGCGCATTTTTACCGCGCGCGTATCGGATGCCAGCCAGTTACCGGCTATCCGCAAATGGCTGATCACCCATGGTTTGGGCGAGCTGGCTATCACCAATGTGAAAGACTTTGCCATGACAGAGCTGTACGACGACAAGGCCATGCGGGTGAAGCGCAACACCGGGCACATCTGCGGTGGGTGCTATCGCATGAAGCATCGCGGTGAGTGAGGCTTACCGGGGGGCTCTACCTCGATACATGCCCAGGTAAAGCCTTGGAAATCGGCTTGCCGTTGTAGCGCCTCAAGCGGCGGTGTGTTGTTCGCCGCTTGGCTTGATGGCAATGAAAAGCTGCACGGCGGCCTTTGTGTATGGTCTGACTAAAAAATGGGCGGGTCTTGCCAAGGCTTGCTGGGCAAGGTGCGGAAAAGTCTATGCACTGGGTTATCCCCATGAAGCTGGGGATTGTTTCCCTTATCCGTTTGGCGCCCTGAGAGGCAGCGCCTTGCCATGATGCAGCAGCTTGTCCAGATAGTCCGCCCAGCATTGCAGCATCTGCCGGCGCTCTTCCAGGTACTGGGCGCGGTTGTAGGCGGCGCGCACCATATTTTGCTCAGTGTGCGATAACTGGCGCTCGACGGCATCGGGATTGAAGCCGGCCTCGTTTAGGATGGTGGATGCAGTGGCACGGAAGCCATGTGTGACGACGTGGCCGTTTTCCTTATTCTTGCCGCCGTAGCCCATGCGTTCCAGGGCTTTCAGTGGCGTAGCCTCGCTCATGTGCGCGCCTGGGCGGCGGAAGCTGGGGAAGACGTAAGGGTTACGATCCCGCATTACCTCCAACTGGCGGAAGGCTTCCACCACTTGCCGTGGTAGCGGCACGGTGTGTGGATTGGCTGAAGCCTTCAGCTTGTGCTTCAGCTTGCGGTTCTCCGGTGGGATGCTCCACACGCCAGCGTCAAAATCGATGTGAGCCCATTCCGCGCGCACTGTCTCACCAATACGGGTAAAGCACGTCATTAGGGTCTGAAACAGCAACTTGGTCTGTAGGGTCATGGCATCGCCGGTGTCCAGTGCCAGCAAGAAGGCTGGAAGTGCATCCTTGTCCAGCGCGGGGCGCGGTTTGCTTATGGGGGGCTGAAGTGCATCCACTAGATCGGCGGCCGGGTTGAACTTGGCGCGACCAGTAGCAATGGCCAGCCGGAAAATGGCGGAGCAGCGTTCCCGGAGTCGTTTGGCCGTATCCAGTCTGCCGGTTGCCTCAACCTGGCGAAGAACGGACAGCAACTCTTGTGGTTCGATCTCGGCAATGGGGCGGTTGCCCAGGGTTGGAAACAGGTAGGTTTGCAGGGTGGTCAGCACCGATTGCGCATGCCGGGGGGCCCATTCGGCAGCCTTCACCTTATGCCACTCGCGCGCCAGCGCCTCGAAGTTGTTCTGATGGGCCTGGCGATGGGCCAGTTTGTCCGCCTTCCTCTTGGCACCGGGGTCGGTGCCACGGCTCAGCAACAGTCGTGCGGCATCCCGTTTTTCCCTTGCCTCTTTCAGCGAGGTACCCGGGTACACGCCAAGCGCCAGCGATTTTTCCTTGCCCATCCAGCGGTATTTAAGCCGCCAATACTTTGAGCCATTGGGCATGACCCACAGCGCTAACCCCAGTCCATCGGCCAGCTTTAGCGGTTTGTCATCTGTGCGAGGACGGGCCTTGTCGGCTTCTAGTTTTGTGAGTGCCATGATGCTTTTTCGCGTGGGGGTATTTTTTGGATGGGTCAAAATTCTACCCCCAAATATACCCCCTAATGGGCGTGGATTTGTGTGAACTGCTATAAACAGCTGTGGACAAGAAAACCCGCTCAGATTAATGCTGGAGCGGGTTTTGTGTTCGTCCATGAACTGCGGTGGTCAAGTATCCAGGCGCATTTGCGGGAACAGAATCACATCGCGGATGCTCGGCGCGTCGGTCAGCAGCATCACCAGACGGTCGATGCCGATGCCGCAGCCGCCGGTCGGCGGCAGGCCGTATTCCATGGCGCGCACGTAGTCGGCGTCAAAGTGCATGGCTTCGTCGTCGCCAGCATCTTTTTGCGCCACTTGCTTGTGGAAGCGGTCGGCCTGGTCTTCCGGATCGTTCAATTCGGAATAGCCGTTGGCCAGTTCACGGCCCACCACAAACAGCTCAAACCGTTCGGTAATCGCCGGGTCGCTGTCCGAGGCACGGGCCAGCGGCGAGACTTCCACCGGGTAGTCGATGATGAAAGTCGGGTTCCACAGTCGGCCTTCGGCACATTCTTCAAACAAGGCCAGCTGCAGGCTGCCCACGCCCGGTGCCGGGGGCAGTTTACCGCCCAGGCGCTGGATTTCGTTTTTCAGCCAGTCGGCGTCGGCCAGTTGCGCGTCGGTGTAGTCCGGGTTGTAGTGTTGGATGGCGCCAACGATGGTGAAGCGGTCAAATGGCTTGCCCAAGTCTACCGGCTGGCCGTTGTAGCTGATTTGTGTCGTGCCGCACACCGCTTGCGCGCAAGCGCGGATCACGCCCTCGGTCATGTCCATCATGCGTTCGTAGCCACAGTAGGCTTCGTAGAACTCCATCATGGTGAATTCGGGATTGTGGCGGGTGCTCATGCCTTCGTTGCGGAAGT
>ERZ650300.274-NODE-274-length-29708-cov-16.659798_pt1 | contig 29708 bp, 29 predicted proteins | sample MGYA00376236_ERZ650300 | MGnify/ENA primary metagenome ERZ650300 (study PRJEB26733, sample SAMN07839303) | wastewater metagenome | biome: urban; feature: wastewater treatment plant; material: waste water | place: USA: North Carolina | collected 2016-04-28 ...
AGATGAACCCCAAGCAAGACCAATCGTTGCAGAATTAGACAAATCCGCTTCTATTCCAACCGATCAAACTGCGGTTGGTGAAATTGCACCTCCAACGACTAATCCCGATACAGGTGAAGTTAAGCCCGGCTCTATTTCTTTAGATTTTCCAGTGTTTTGTTCATGGGCACCGTCCATGTGTGTACTTGCTGACAAGGTACAAGAAGCAATTACAGACGCTCGCGAATGGGTAAAGGAATCAGAACAAACAGATACAGAGCTAGAATTTCCAGAACAAGAACAACAAGAAACAGATACAAACATCAATTTTAATGATTCTTGTCCCGCAAAAATTACACTAGCAAATTTCACTTATCACAATAAACAACAAAATTGGGAAGTCGATTTTACAGATTGGTGTAGCGCTGTTACGACTTATATCAGACCTATTGTTATTTCTATGGGGGCATTCTCTGCTGTTCTGATTGTTAGTGGAGTACGTATTAATGAGTAGTCTTTCTACCCTTCTTTCTAGCCTACAAAAAGGCTTTTTAAAAAATGTCCTCACTGGTGCGGGTGTCACTTTGTCAACAGCGGGAATTACTTTAACTGCTTTAAATACAGCGATTGATCAATTCAAAAATTCCCTTGGAGACATGGCAACAACATTGGTTCAATTTGCAGGTCTTGCGGGCTTTGACGTTGCTTTTAGTTTGATCTTAGGCGCTATTACAGCCCGTTATGTTCAAAATTCATCAAAATTATTCTTATCAAAAGCGACTCGGTGACGGAGCGAGGAGCTTCGACGAGCGACTGAACAAAGGAGCGTAAAAAATGCTTAACTGTGTTACTGGTGTTCCGGGTGCGTCAAAAACCGCCTATGTAGTTACCCAATTATTAAATGTTGAACGAAAAAACAAAGTTAATTTAAAAAAGAATATTGTTGTATTTGAGCATAACAAAGCATGTTTTGATAAATTTAAAGACGACTTTTCATATTATGAATATGAGATAGGTTCAGGTCATGAATTACAAAAACATCTTGAAGTTTTACCGCCTGAATATTTCTATATGTTGGGTCAAGACTATGACGATTTACGCCCCGATGATTATTATTTTCGCTCTGTTCGTTATAATGAAATTATTGAGCGTATCCGTGATCGTGGTGAATCTGAGAACTTTGAATTTTTTCAGCCTGTACGTACTATTTATTCAAACATTAAAGCCTTAAAAATTGATTATGTACGTAATTTAGTTATTGATTGGCGAACTTGCCCCGATGGTTCAATTATCGCAATTGATGAGGTGCAATTAGTACCGCCATACAATGATAATAAAAATAAGAACGATGAAATTGTTCAGGAATTGACAATACACCGTCATAGAGGTTTTGATTTTTGGTTCATTACCCAAAGTCCGAGTTATTTGCATCCTACGATTAAAGAGTTAATTAGTTGCCATTTGCATATCACACGTCCTTACTGGCGAACGCCTAAAGTCTACCAATTCGGTTCATTGCGTGCTTATCCAAATACTTTAGTTAATAAACTGAATTGTGAATCTAAGTTTTCCTTTAAGCCTGCTGATTCTATATTCAAGCTATATAAATCAACTTCAATTGATACAAGTAAAAAACGAACTCCAAAAGGCCTAATCGGTTTTGCGTTATTTATTATGTTTGGCGTTTTTGTTTTTGGTTACGGTGCTTCGGGTGGCCCGGGCTTTTTAGGTCATTTTTTCGGTTCAGATGAAAAGGAAGTTAAAACACAAACTTCCAATAACGAAAACGCAAATAAACAAGCTTCCGATCTACCCGCTACTCAAACAAATTTAGATCAAGATTGCAGAAAGGCCGTTAATGTAGAAAAGCCTGAATGTGTTCAATGGTTCAATCAACTCTCCAGTGGTTCAAAAAGTATTAATCCATCAGTACAAACTGTTTCATATAATCCGACTAGCCCTTATGACGATCTAAGTCAAAATTTGACTTATGAAATAACGTCAAAACCTGTATTTTCAGGGTGTGCCAAATTTAATGGCAAGTACTATGGATATACGGAACAAGGTACAAAGCTACCTGTTTCAAAATCTGATTGTGTAAAGCTTATTGAAGATGGTGACCGTCCTTACAACTATTTCAAAACAGAACAATCATATGAACAAGTTAAACAAGATTCTCCAGCTCCTGAACAACCTATTCAGGCTAATCAGCAACCTGAGACGATTCCTCAAGTAGATGCACAAATCAAAGCTGAACCAATCTCATTAGGCACAAAACCACCTCAAGCTATTACTGGGGCGAATTCTCTATGACACCTGAAATGCAAGTAATTAATCATTTATTGTATTGGACTATCTTTACAGGATTTTGCACTGGTTTATTCCTTTCAAGATTTCCTATTCAAATTATTGAATTTACAGAAAAATATTGGCGTTTAAAGCGCTTTAAGAAATATCGAAAGAAATTAGCAGAACGAGTGTCTACGAGTGATTCGAGCAATTAAATTTTAAAAACCTTCTTTCCCTGATTACAGCTCCCGTTTAAACTCTAAGCGATAAAAACAGAGCGTCCGTATGGCGCGAACTGATTGTAGGGGTTTGATTAAATGAAAGATGTACGTCCACAAAACGTAGAAGAAAATAGAATAATAGATGCAAATAATCGTCTAAAAGAAAGAGTAGAGGCTAAGCGCTACAAGCGTATTATCAAGTTAAATGCATTTGCTGATAAATACGAAAAGCTGCTTACTGTTTTATCTTGGGTTATAGGTGGTTTGATTGGTTATTGTGTTTATAAATTTATTAAGTATCTGTTCTTATTAGTTATTCAATAAATTTGTTTAAATTGAGGATATAGGCATAAGATAAATTCAAGTAAGTTAAATTTAGCTCGAATTTTATCCTTAACTAGCGCAGTCTGTTAAGTATAAAATTGAGCATATAGGCATAAATAAGATGCCGGTAAAGATTTATGCGTGTAAACCCACATTTGTACAAAACTGGAAGCTATGACAGAAACAAGGGCACACTCACCAGAGCCGACTATGAGTACATGCGCGATCTACTGGAGACAGTGCTAGAACAACTGCAAAATTCAGAATTAGATAACGATAAAGAAATAGATCAGCTCAAACAGTTTTTTATCAAGTTAGATCATCACATCGATAGGCTGCGCGCGTAGATTTCGGCATAACGTATATTATGTTCATTAGGATATTCAGCAACGTGAATATAATTTTACAGATTCACGTTGCTTAGCTGTGGCATCAACTGAGTTGCGTAGGCCACAGTCTTGGATATGCTATTTAACATAATATACATTATACGCAATCTAAGTTATTTATAAAAAGCCACAATTGATTATGTAGCTTTTTATAAATAACTTAGATCACATCAAATTCAATTCGACGGTTTTTCTTACGGCCATCTGCAGTCGCATTGTCAGCAACAGGTTTGTTCGAGCCTAATCCTTCGACGCTTAAACGTTCTGCTGCAATACTTTTATTAATCAAGTAGTTTTTAACAGCCACAGCACGTTCTTTACTTAAAACAAGATTCTTTGCAGCATCACCTGAACTGTCTGTGTGTCCAATAATTTTAACCTTTTTCCCACCAACCTTATTTAGAGCCACCGCCATTTCATCTAAGATCTGAGTCCCACTCACAGCCAAAACTGCACTGCCAGATTCAAATTCTATAATTCTGTTTTTAAGCGCTTCATCTATGATTTGCTGTTCAGCCTGATTGACAGAAAGCTGCGCATTCAAGCGATATGGTGGCGTTACTAAACTTTGGAATAAACTTGTTGTTGGCTGAACTTCATTTGAACTCGATATTTTTCCATTAAGTTCCATTTGCGTACCACGTACAGAAAGTTTACCTTGGTGAACTTTTTTTAACTCTGGAACCACCATATTCGCAACAGATTCACTCCAACCATTTGGAGCATTAACCGCTTTAACCTTTATTTTATCAATCACTTGGTCAGCGCCATAAACACTATACATCTTGTTTAAAATGATTTGCTTACTGGCATCATTTGGAACAACACCTTCAACAATAATCGGTTCCGCCCAGACATTCACGCTCAAAACCAACGTTAAAGTCAGCAGCCATTTATTCGACTTAAATCTATGATTTATTTTCATATTTTACTAATCTATAAAAGTTTTTTTAAAAAGTTTCACAGCTTGTATTAAGCTCAATTGCCGCTCACACAAAGCTTGCTCCAGCGTTGCCAAACCTGCATTTTGCTCTAAATATGCATCAATCCAATTGGCTTGAACCAATGAAACCCAGTGATCTGAATCTAACTTTTGCGTGAAAATTTCACTTAAGGTCATAATATCTGCCCCTTGAAAGCCAAAAAGCAGTACAGGTTTTTCGCTATGTAAAATCCCTATCAGAAGCTCAGCATTTTGATTTTGAATAAAAAAACTAATTAGATTGACCCAAAAAGCTGCAATTTCATAGCAGTAGCTAGAGTTATTAATAGGTAAAATCAACACTTTAGTTAAGCGACTAGTACCATGTTGAATAACGGGTTGTAACAATAACCCGAGTCCAATCATGCTTTGTGCAAGCTCGTAACTGCTCATTCTTAGTAATTGAGCAAATGAATGTATCGTATGGTGTTCATAAAATGCCGAAACTTCGCTGTTATTAAAAACTTGTATCTCATTATTTAATTTAGATAATTTATCAAGCACGATATTGGGGTCACGTATCGAACGTACCACACGATTCTTTTGAAATAAATCGATTAAAGTTTGCTTATAACGATATGGCGCATAAATAAGATTATCAAAACTATTTTCAACCTCTAATAAGTGGCTCAAAACCATTGGAAATTGACGACCAGAACTATCGTGACTGGCTATCAAATTTGCCACAAGAAAATTATTTTCTTGTGGATTGGCAATAAAAAAGTCTAATGAAGGTAGCTTTTCATACGCTTGACTAAATCCCTCTGATTGCATGGCATGTTCTAATGCTTCAGTAATCCACTGATCAATCAGTTGAATTAAGGCATACTGGCCGCGTGTTTTTAAGAAATCACCACGTGCAGGACATTTTCCATAATATAAAGCTAAGGTCCGCAGTTCATCCATCGCAATACTCCTTACAACCTAGCCACTTTCGAGAAATCATAAACGAGACTCCTGTATACCCGGTGTTGGAGCTTTAGGACTTGCAACAGTTGCTGAAGGTGTGGTTTGCGCTGCCACCACACGTACGGATTTATTGGTGACAATTTGATCGACCAGTTGCATGCCATTGTAACTGCGCTGCCCGCCTACTCCACCATTGGCGTCCCCGCTGATTAAACGGAAATTGACTTTTACTGCAAGCTCTGGATTTTGCTGATTTCTCCAAATCATTTCATAGCTTCCGCCACGTTGCGTTCGCTCAGCACCGTCAATTAAACGATTAATGCCATATTCACCAGGCGCCTCAAAAATCGTATGCGTTTTCCCATCTAAATCAATGGCTGTAATACGTGCACCTGGAATTGCTCCGGCATTTGGCCATACAAAATTCACCCATTGTTGAATGCCGTTTTCATAAAGCATTCTTTGTCCATCAATATCAATGGTATAAGATAAAAACTTAGGATTTTCAATTGGGTAAAATTGAAAATTAGATTGCGCTGTAGCAGCAGGTGCAGATGAAGCTTGATTTAACGCTCCTGTTGCCATGCCATTACTTGGCGCAACATAGCTTTGAAAATTCATTACAAATTGTGGATTTAAACTAATCCCTAAATCTTTCCATGTCTTAGAAGTCAAGGTATAACCACGACGAATAACCAGTGGATCAAGATACTCTTTGACATAACGCGCAATACTGCCATTTTCGCCAAGAATCTGACTAATTTCATTGCTGGTTGCTTGCAATGTCGCTGAAGAGTTGAATGGATACTTTTTACTCAGGTTCGTGTTAAAAGGTTGATGGACTTGCATAACCCATAGCTTATTCATCTCATCTTGTGCGGGGAGAATTAAACTTTCAAATGATTGTGTCAGTGGCGACATCAACAGCTTTTGGAGCAGTTTCTGATCAACCTCAGACAGGCCCACAGACATTTTTTCATCGACCAGCTTCTGTGTTGTATTAAAGACAGAATTTTGCTCATTAATGGTCGACTTAACCAAACTCATTGCAGATGGTCCAATATCCCCTGAGCTTTTCAAGTCATTGAATTTACTTCGGACTTGAGCTAAAGATTGCATGTATTCATCAAGCAAAGACTTATTTTGTTGGTCGTCACGCTTACGCACCAACTGATAAAACATCTGGAATTCTTTAGAAATCGGGCCTTGCGCTTGATTCATGACTTTAGCATCAAGCTGAGTTTCATCTCGTCTTAATACTTTGCGCTTAAACCAAGCCACAAAACCTGTTTGCGGCGCTGCCAGCTCCGCCATTACGACTGGATTGTCCCAACTGGTTTCTTTCGCAACGCGATCAAAAACACTTCGAATGGGTGAGTTTTCAGGCTCGCCTAAAACTTGAACGAAACTCGCCTGTTGTCCGTAATCCTTAGCTTTTGCATAATGTATCGCACCTAAAAATTTCCGCCACTCTGCAATATATTCTTTTTTATAGAGTTCTGTGAGCTGTTTACGAATTTGATCTGGACTACCACTAAATGATAAGTCATCTGATTGTGTGCTGTTAAGTACCCAGTCTTTGGTATCCGTAGGACGTTTTGCAACTTCATCGATGGCTTGTTCAACATATTCTGACCATGCAGCATGTGTAAACATACCCGGTAAGGCATAACTCCCTAAGATTGCATTTTGATTGGCATCGCCAAGCATTTGCTTTATGGTTAATGCTGGATAACGGACAGCCGCACGCATTTTTAATTCATTATAAACACGGTCTCGTGCAGGCATTCCACGAACAACAGACAAGAGAACTTGACGCGTTTGATCCACCACCAAGCTGTCTGAGCTGAGTACTGGAAATTTAGGGTCACCAGCTAAAGTCATGCTATATGACAAAATTTGCTCTGCCTTTTGGATCATTTCGCCGCGCGGCATTTGCCCACGATTATTATCCAACCATGAACGCCAGAAACGTGTGACTTGATCACTTAAATGGCTTGCATCCATATATTGAGTATTGCCCATCATTAAATAGGCTTTTAAAGCATTGTATGCATCTTGTGGATTTGCATCATTAGGCTCTAAATATTGCTGTGTTTTTGCAACAGGTGTCAGCTCTACATTTGCGTGGTTTGTACGCAATTTTTCTTCATTGCTTTTCACCCGCTGTAGATATTGGGCAATATTTTGTTGTGTTGGAATCAAGACAATTTGCTCAACACCCTTTAAATATTCTGTTTTTAACTTCTCCCGCAGCTCATCTCCCTGATACAAACCAAAACCCAGCTTTAAAGGACGATCTTCTTCAAATTGGTCCAACTGCTGCATACGTTCCTGTAAAATCAAGAGTGCACTCAGCTGTGTAGACAACTCTTGACCCGATTGCTTTTCAAGTAAAACAACTTTGTCTAAATCGGCTTGTACATCTGCAATCAATTGTTGATTATTCCGATAAGACCACACCCATAGACTTAAAATGATGGCTACACCAAATAAAGCGGCAACAAAGGCAATATAACGCTGACGCTTTCGGCTAGGGTTAATATGCTGTTTAACGAGGTTCTTGTCTTTCAGAATAATGTCTGAAAATAAACCTTTTAAAAAATAGCCATGGTTTTGCGAAACTGAGCGCGTTGGAATGCCATTTTCATTGTCCAAACCTTTTTGCAATAAAAAGTCTTGAGCAATTTGCTCGGTCATTGGACTTTCAATAATGCCTTCTTGAAGTGCACTGGTGAAATAAAAGCCACGGAAAACAGGTTTAAATTGATAAGGGTTATCTTCAAACAGCGTGCCAATAAATGTCTTTAATGCAGGCTTTAAGCTTTTAAACTCTAAAGGAAATGTCATGACACTTGGAGAAATATTCTGCGAGTGTCGGCGGCTGAGATGTGTAGTACTAACGCCTTTTAAACCGTCATATAAGATGGAATAGTGTTTTTCAAACAGTTCAACAGCATTATTGGCCCCATCGGTTGTATAAGGCAGTGTTGCCCCCCAAACCTGATCAAACTCACTGACCTCATAGCATTCAAAAAACTCTGTAAAACCTGCAATCAGATCCATTTTAGAGAAGACCAAATAAACGGGAGAGAAAACCTCTAAGCGCTCAGTGAGATCTTGAATCCGTGCACGTAAATTCTTTGCCAATTTGATCGATTTTTCTGGACTGTTACTGACCAACTCAGCAATACTGACAATCACAATCAAGCCATTGATTGGTGCTTTTGAGCGGTTTTTTTTCAAAATATTTAAAAAACCTAGCCACTCAAAATGATCTTCCGCATAAACGGAATAACGACCTGCAGTATCTAATAACACGCCTTCTGTTGAAAAAAACCAGTCGCAATGACGTGTTCCGCTGAGTCCAGCAGAAACTGATTTTTGATGAGTTTCTTCAAAAGGAAACTTTAAACCCGAATTATAAATGGCCGAACTTTTACCTGCAGCAGGATTACCAATTACCATATACCATGGCAACTCGTAGAGTGCAGCATTGCCCTTTTTATCCCCCAGTTTTGATTTTCGAATCAACTGAATAGATTCTTTCATTTGTTGCTGAATCAAATGAATTTCATCTTTGTTTTTTTGTTTGCCATATTCCGCATGCGTATCATGTGCAATGGCATCGGCAAGAGCTTCACCTTGTGCAGCATGTCGACGACGTACAATGAGTAAATAAATCCCCCACAGCATCAACCCGAATACATAACAAATTATTAAAAGCCAAAAAATTTTGGCTGGAATGACGTTATACATGGCCATTAGTGCGACAAAACCCGATATAGCCATAATAGCTTTAGGGTTGCTCACATACTGCCAAACATAACCTAAGACGTTATAAAATAAAGAATTCACAATGCTCTCTTATTCTTTTTTAATTTAAATGGTTGGTTCTACAGGGATATTACTGTCTTCGTACGCATGTAGAAAACAATGTGTAGACAATTGATCAGTGCTATAAATCATCGACATCAGCTCATCAGGCAAATGCATACTCAACATAAATCCAAATACTTTGGCCAAATGCTGCGTATGTCCAAAGCTTTGTTTGGTATGAATGAAGTGATGCGATTCAATCCCACTTCGATCGAAAATTTGGTTAAGTTTTTTCATGGTTTGAATGTCTGTAATATCATCGAGCATCAGTACAAAAGGTTGAATATCCTTAAATTGTTCTAATTGCTTCATCGCTGGGGATGCAAACTGATTGGCAAGATTGGCCTCGTTTAGCGCAATCTTGAGTTGTTTTAAGGGTTTGATATCAAGTAATGGTAAAGAAGATGATGCTAAGCACCAACTAGAGGCATATTCAGCAGGCAAGTAATGGTCGGTTAACCATGTTTTTTCATCGAGCAGTTCTTGGTCAATTTCAGAATCTACATTCAGGATGAACGTAATTTCCTCTGACTGCTGAGAAATTTGCTCCAATAACAGCATCCAATCTTTATAGGCTGTTTCTTGACTGAAATAATGGTGCTCAAGATGAATTTGCTGCGTAATCACGCCCAGTGAACTTAAATAATCCTGTACCACACCACTGCTTTGTTCTTCATTCCAAACATGTAACATCGATTCAGGCAGCAGCATATGTATATTGATACGGTTTAATTTAGCAACCTGCTGCACATCAGGTTGTTCCTCTGGTTCATTGCTATCATATTCACTCGTAGGATCAATCCATGCCGGATGCATACGATATTCATAGGCCAATTCACTGTCATAAAATAAAGCCGATTGCTTTAAATGCTGTGAGATTTGCCACAATGTTTCTGCATGTTGTTCTAGTTGATGCTCGATCAGGGCCTGAATTCGCATATGGCGCGGATGATCAACGACTTCATCATCGTCCTGATTTGTAATGAGATGGTCTAGTGCATGTATGCGATAAGACAGCATCGGTAAGCCATAGGCATTTTGTAATTGCGTATCGAGCTCCGGGCTTTTAAATTTTTTAATCTCGTCAAGAATCTCGTCATTTTCCCCAAAGGCACTATATGCAGACGAGGAATAAATATTCAGGTTTAACCACTGAACTTCAACAGCTTCAGCCTGTTGGTTCTCATCATCCTGATGCTGCTCTACTTGCGCTTGTTTTTGTTGCTCTTTGCGCTTTTGGTGAGCTTTAATGGCATGATAAATAAATACTGGAGACCATAAAATTACGCACAGAATCAGTGGAAATAGAAGTAAATAATTAAGCAGGTCTGCCCCAGTTGGGTCATACTGAATGTCACGCCAGTAAAAAATGACGATTCCTGCGACAAGCAACAATAAGCTGCTCAAAGTACCAATAAAGAGCTTAAGCATGCCCCATCCCCATCAATGTATAACAGGTTTCGTGATTGTGTTCGGTCGGCATCGGCATTAAAAAAGCGCCTTGTGATAAACCAATGGTCATCGTTGAACTCAGCTGAATCGGTTGAATATCCTCTTTTCTCAGGATGATTCTTAAATCCACCCCAAGCGTTGGACTGAGCCAGCTCGCGAGTAATCGTTTGAGTTTTATACTCTCAGCTTGATCGGGTAAAAATTTTAAATACTCGGTGTATGAGACGGGGCCAACTTCTATTTCAATTTTTCCATCTATTTGACGGATATTTTCTCCACAAAAGGTATTAATGCCCAATTGATTATTGCCTCCCAGTGTGCTTCTTTGTTCAGGGGACAAATGAAAGATCTCTTCAACAAATTCTTTAATCTTAAAGGGTTGCTTAAACACACAACTCAGCATGGTTTTTAGCGCATGTGATGTATTATTTTGCCCCTGCATTAATCCAGCGAATTCAGCAAAATAATCATCTAAATCCTGCTGCTCATGCTGCGCACTCACATAGCCATTTAGTGCATGCAAAATATCGAGGTAATGGTTTTCTTGCTCAATCTCATAGCGAATCGGTAAATGGTAAGCTAAAGATGCATCCACATATTGCGCCGTGAGCTTGTGATTAAATAAACCTAAAAAATGAAGTGTTTCATTCCGTTGTATACGCGCACTTTGTTTAATTTTGTTGGTATAGCTATACGGTAAGGTGCCCTGAATCCCAGTTAAACCAATCATTAAGTTGGTTAAGTGAATTTTTTCTTCGTCAAGGGTCAAACTCTCAATTTCTGCATTCGGAAAATTGAGATTCAGTGAACTATGAAACTTAAACTGCTTTGCCCAATCCCCTTCTTTTTGAGCATGGGGAGCTTCCGCATGACGTAATAATCGCGTGGCCTGAATAAATTCAAAAGCGTTCGGTTGTTCAACCAGTACATCAACTATAGAAGTGTCTTGCCACCAACGTTCTGCACGCATTGGTATAACTCCTGTTGAGATTGAGCATCTGAAATAACAACATCGACAAAACTGTTCATCTGGACTTTTAGATTAAAGACATGCGACAACAACTGACTAAAAATATATAAGCTATGTCCTCGAAACACTTGTGAATCAATCCCTAGATTTACTTTCAACCCTCGTATAAAGAGTGGGAATGGTTTTGCATCTACCATCTTTTGCTTTAATTCAAAATTAACCGACTGAATCGCATTAATAATAAGGTGGTTTTCTTTGAGCTGAGGCAGGTTATACAGTTCAAGCAATTCCTGAATATGGCTTAAAGCATCGCCCTTGGTGAGAGATAAAGTATTTAATGATAAATGCGAAATGATCCGCCATTGCTCTTTTTTATTTTGTTCAAAGTAATAGGGTTTATTCGGTCTTTTTAAAACCACAGCTCGCCGTGCCAGACTACTGTCATTCAAATTTAATATATTGTTGGCTTGGCTCAATGCCTCATGGGGTAAATCACGATTGGAGCATAATAATTGCGTACTGATAAAATCAGATTTGGTTGTTTCAGGTGATAAATGTTTTGAAATAATACTATAACCTGTTTCAACATATTTATTTTGTAGCTGTGCCGAATTCAAACTATAAAAAAACTGAGTCTCATCCTTTTGATAATGACTCATCGCAAAGAATGGATAAATGTCAAAAGTAGTTTGATCTTTATTCGACTTTTCACGAATCATTTGCATTTTAGTAATCGAATAAGTTTGATAAAACTCAGGATGATGAGCATCGGTAATTAAAGGATATTCGAGTTGTTGATGATTAATTTTTTGAGGTTCAGCCTGTTTTTTAAATAAATTGATAACTGGTACTACATATAATTTAAAGTTTGCGATATTCAACTCAGAATAATTTCGAATATTGACCTGATCATTTAAATTCAGTTTAAGATGAATCAAAATTTCAAACTGATTTTGCTCTTTTTCTAAATATTTTAACAAACCTAAGTTCATATTGAGGAAATTAAATTTTTCAGAAAAACAGAAATATTCCATCAACAGCCGGTATGCATGATGTGTATGTTGATCCAAGGGCAACAGACTTTCAGTTTCAGCAAAACCCATGATACTAAACGGATTTGGGATGTCGATGACGCGATGACCAACCTTTAATGAAAATCCTGTACTCGACTGGAACACAGCATCCAAAACTTGTAGTGGAAAATTGGATATCGCATCCAAATAAATAGGCAAATTTTCTTTTTCTAAAATTCGATGTGCCTGATTAAAAATATTAAATCCTAAGCTAAGCGTTGCATTTTGATTTAAATGCATATGCGCACTAGGATTGGTTTTAAAATTGAGATGACTCAGTTCAATGGGTAATAACTTTAGTTCTTGTGTGGTGCTAAATTCACACTGCACACCTTTAAAACTTCTTGATTTTATTGCAGTATTTTTAGGAATAAGATGAGCTTCAGTTAATTGTTTACACTTATTTAGGTCTTCAAAACTGACCACAGTACATGCAGGAAATGGTTTGAGGTATTGAGGGAACATCACCTCAAACAAAGACCGAGTAAAGATGTCGTAACTGTCCGCCAGTTTCTTATCGATTCTTGCTGCAATTAAAGAAAAAGACTGAATTAAGCGTTCAATATGTGGATCATCTACTTGTTCTTGGTTTAAGGATAAACGCTGAGCGATTTTTGGGTATTTTTGCGAAAACTCACGGGACTGCTGCCCAAATTCTTGTAATTGTTTTTCGTAGTACGGTAATAATTCTTCAATCACAAATCAGCCCCATTAAGCTCTTGCAGAAATAACATATTGTTGTGTTGTCGGTTTGAGCAAAGCATCAAAAATCACGGGTTCATATAAAGGATGAATATTTAAATAGGCTTGAATACTTAAACACAAAGCCCCCATATTCTGTCCATCGAGCAACATTTCGACTTTGATTTGTTTCAGTCTCGGCTCATGTGCAGTAATAGACGCTGCAATCGACTGGCAAATTTTATCGCGATCGGTCGGATTTGCAGTCGATAATCCAACAAAATCAATGATTCCAAACTGAACAATGGACTTTTTTACCAACGGAAAAGCATCAATTGAATCATTAAAATTGGCCATACGACTGTTCAACAAATCTTCTAAGTCGGTCGCGACGGATTCACGTAGCTCCTGAAGAGACATCCCCAATCGATCCTGTTCAGTGGTCGGTAGTAATCGGTCAAATAGCGTTTTTCTAAACCCATAGGGATAAAGCTGATCTAGATTCATGTTGATTAAAATCATCTCGCATAAATAAAGGCCAACGTTGGTTAGCCTTTATTTTTTCAGTTATTTTTATGCAGCGTATGATGCAGTATTGTTTGATAGAGACCATTTCTTGGTCACAGCACCTTTTTGTGTGCCATTAATATCTTGCTGGTTATACGTCCATTCCACAGCAGCATATTTCAAACCAAATCCTTCAAGTGGAACACCTTCTTCACTTACTGTTGGTGTAACACTTGAAACCAAAACATGCTTCAATTTAATTTGTAGATACTTGATACGCTTATCGCCATTTGCGCGATAAAAATCAATTTGTACTTCATCAAAGGTATAACCCGCTGAACATGCTTCCCAAAGTTTTGGACTGGTTGCATCCAAATCTTTAACAAACAGCATATCAGAATGTTCAACACGTTCCGCCGTATGACCGCCAACACTTGATGATGTTGCAGACTTTGGCTGACGAATATTGTGTGACCAAGAGTTCACCTCTAACCAGCCTTGATGCTCTGTATCACGCGACTCGCCATCGACCTTATATTTACCTCTGAACTGTACGTATATGTCTTTCATTTGTAATCTTTTCCTATTCTAAAGTTATTATGTGTTGGCACTCAAATTAGTTTGAGGACTGAGGTAACTCAGTAACAAGTCGCAGTGATACTGACAACTCATCCAACTGGAAATGTGGTCTTAAGAAAACCACAGATTTGTAGTGCCCCGGTTGTGCTGGGTTCTCTACAACTTTGACAGATGCTTCACGCAGCGGATATTGCGCTTTCGCCTCTTGTGAAGCCCCGTCATCAAGCAAAATATATTGAGCCAACCACTCATTTAAAAATGTTTCAATGTTTCCAGCCGAAGCAAAGCTTCCGACTTTATCTCGCATCATGGCTTTTAAATAATGTGCAATACGTGAAACGGCCATAATGTACTGAATTTGGCTAGATAAAGCCGAGTTTGCATTGGCAGAATCGCTATTATACTTTTTAGGTTTCTGCGTCGATTGCGCACCAAAAAATGCTGCATAATCCGTGTTTTTACAATGTACTAAAGGAATAAAGCCAAGATCACTGAGCTCTTTTTCACGACGATCAGTGATGGCAATTTCAGTTGGACATTTAAAGACAACTTCACCATCACTGGTTTTAAAGGTATGAACAGGTAACCCTTCAACCAAGCCACCACCTTCAACACCACGAATGGCAGCACACCAACCATGCATATCAAAAGCATTGGTCAAACGCGTGCCAAAAGCGTAGGCTGCGTTCATCCATAAATATTCATCGTGATTTTGCCCAGAGACTTCTTCAACAAAATTAAAGCCTTCTGTCGCTGTACCTTCCTTAGGGTGATAAGGTAGACGGCCTAATACACGCGGCATCGTTAATGCAACATAACGCGCATCATCACTTTCACGGAAAGAGCGCCACTGGACATATTCAGCGGTTTCAAAAATTTTAGATACTTCACGCGGACGGTCAATATCCGTAAAGGATTCCAACCCAAGGATGTTGGCATCTGCTGCAGAAATAAAGGGTGCATGTGCAGCTGCGGCAACATGTGAAATTTGTTCAAGCAAATACATGTCTGAAGGTGTACGATCAAACTCGAAATCGCCAATTAATGTGGCATATGGTGCACCACCAAATGACCCATATTCTTCTTCATAGATCTTTTTAAACAATGTACTTTGATCAAAGTCCGTTGCGCCTTGAAAATCCTTGATTAATTCTTTCTTCGTTGTATTCAACATACGAATCTTAATCAATGGGTTAGAGGGTGTTTCTTGGCAAAAGTAATATAAACCGCGCCATGTCGATTCAATTTTTTGAAACTGCACATTATGGATAATTTTACTGAGCTGCGTCGAAATGAGCGCATCAATTTCAGCAATACGCTTATCAATCGATAATGTCATATTTTCTGAAACAGTAATCGTCCCCGCCATCACTTCTTTAGCAAGTTCGCCAATTAAACTTTTCGCTCGATCATGCTCTTCTTCATTTCGAGCAATTCGACTACGTTCAACAATTGAATCTAATAGCGTAAATTCTTCAGTAATATCTTGAGCAACTGCAGCGGATTGGGCATTATTCATTTTCAGCCTCCACACTCATTTTGCGTACTTGATCTGTATTTTGCAGAACTTGATCAAGTAGATCTTCTAAGCGCTCATTATTCGAAATTTTGTTGCGCAAATCAGTCAAACGTTCGCGAGCTTCTACCAACTTTTTCAAAGGATCCACTTGCTGAACCACATTTTCAGGACGAAAATCTTCCATCGACTTAAACGTCAAATCAACAGACATACGTCCACCATCTTCAGTCAATGTATTTTCAACTTGATAGGCAGCACGCGGTGCTAAGGACTCCATGACTTCATCAATGTTTTCTAAATCAACATTAATAAATTTTTTGTCTTTGAGCTTGGTTTTTTCTATTTCAGATGCCGCGGAAAAATCACCTAAGACACCAACAACAAAAGGTAACTCTTTGATTTCTTTAGCATCACCAACTTCAACATCATAAGTCAGTTGTACCCGAGGTGGTCGAATACGCTGTAACTTTTTTTGGACGCTTTCACGTTTAGCCATATGAAAATCCTGTTTTTTATTATTTCAAAAATGAAAGTTTTTAAAGTGAATTGAAGGGATTTGTATTCGGTTTGCTCGCCACTTCAGTTGATTGTGCTTTCTCAACTTTTTTGGGTTTTGCCACCTGAGCCGTTGTTTTCTTTGTGGTTTGTTTGGTTGAATTCGCAGTCTTACGTGTGGTTTTCTTTGGTGCTTTGATCACCACAGCCTTTGCATCACTCGTATCTGGTGCAGGCAAAGAATTACGAACGAGATTAGACAGCTCTTTAGCAGGTGGATAAGTTAAATCTGCAGATAAATAGCGCATTTCTTCTTGACGCATATGGTTTAACGCCGTATTTGCAATCGAAACGCCAGCTAAAAACCGAGTATCTGTTAATGATGTATGATTAATATTTCGCGCATTTAACTCTTCAACCAGTTGAAGTGCTTTATAACTTTTCCCGAGTTCTTGATAACGGCTTGCAGCTTGAACCAATAATTTATTTTTTAGCTCATCATTTTTTTTATTTTTACTATCGCAAATCTGTGCATATAAACTTAGTAAATCGTGATCAGTTTCACCATTTACCAATGGGTAATCTTTAATACACTTATTTTTTAAACTAATACCCTCTTCTGCCGCTGCAAAAGCAAATGGTGTCACCGTTAATAAAACGAATGTAGGTAAAATTAAATAATATTTTTTCAAAACTTGCCTCAAATCTTTATGAATAAAAAATTAAAATTATTATCAGTAACTTCGATTTAAAATATACACACCCTAGGTAAATATTTTCTGGTTATATAATGCGCTTGGATTTAACAAAAATATACCCCCTAAAGTCAAGGGGAAAAATGTTACTCAAAAGTAACTATGTTTGCTTTTTGTAATATATCTTCTTTTTTATCTAAATTTCATTTGTGTATTATGATGCCATATATATAAAATACCCGCCAAATAGCATTTATAATGACTTGTAAAATGCTAATTTATAAATAATTTTATATTTACACTAAAAACACAGATAGCCATTGGCATATTTGTCTTGTAAAAACTTTGCTATAAAGCATGACTGAGTTACATATGAATAACCTTAAAATATTAATTAAGAAGCTATCTAATCATGCGCGTGTTGCTCTAGAGAAGTCTGCAAATAGTTGTATTAATCAACAAAATTATGAAATCGAAATTGAGCATTTTTTTCTTGAATTATTAGAACAACAAGAGCCAAATGATCTCCACTTATTAGTTGAAAAATATAAAATTTCCCATGATTTTTTAGTTAAGGATTTACAACTCAGTCTTTCCCAGTTGCCTAAAGGAAATACTCGCACCCCGATATTTGCTCAATCCATTATTCGTTTATTGGAGCAAGCGTGGTTACTTGCTTCAGCCGAACAAAATCCTGTCATTCGAACAGGTCATATTTTGGTAGCACTTTTAACAGCACCAGATTTGCATCAAATGGCATTACGCGCTTCGAGCCAATTTGAACTGTTCCCGATCGATACAATGAAGCATAAATTTTTAGACCTATGCTCAAACAGTATCGAACAAGATGTTTTACAGGAAACAGCGCCAAGCGAAAGCACTGAGCCTGCACAGCATTTGGCTAAAAACAAAACGCCAGCACTTGATCAATATACAATTAACCTGACCCAAAAGGCACAAAGTGGCCTTATCGACCCCGTTATTGGTCGTGAGTTTGAAATACGTTTAATGCTCGATATCCTGATGCGTCGACGCCAAAATAACCCCATTTTAACTGGTGAACCAGGTGTAGGAAAAACGGCTGTCGTTGAAGGTTTGGCACTAAAAATCGTGAACAACCAAGTGCCTGATGCTTTAAAAAATGTTCAGCTGCATACGCTTGATATGGGACTATTACAAGCAGGTGCCAGCGTAAAAGGTGAATTTGAAAATCGCTTGAAACAAGTGATTCAAGAGGTTCAGTCTGCCACTCATCCTATAATTTTATTTATTGATGAAGCACATACTTTGATTGGTGCGGGAGGTCAAGCAGGCCAAAATGATGCTGCCAATCTATTAAAACCCGCACTGGCTCGTGGTGAGTTACGTACCATTGCAGCAACCACATGGGCTGAATATAAACAATATTTTGAAAAAGATGCAGCGCTCAGTCGACGCTTTCAAGTCGTTAAAGTTGAAGAACCAACCGAAGATGTCGCCATCGATATGTTACGTGCCATGCTACCAGTCATGGCCAATCATTTTAATTTAAATATTGATGATGAAGCCATCGTCACAGCCGTACACTCTTCACATCGCTATATTAGTGGTCGTCAACTCCCAGACAAAGCAATTAGTGTACTGGATACAGCCGCAGCGCGTGTAGCACTCACTCAGAATGCACAACCTGTAAAGTTAGATCAGATACTTGCTCAACAACATAATCTCAAACTTGAATATGAAATTTTAGAAAATGAGCATAAAAATTTACCGATTCATCATGAGCGATTGCACGATCTGAAGCAAAAACTGGCTCAGCTTGAGTGTGAAATTGAGCACACTCAAACGCAGTGGCAAAAAGAAAGAGCACTAGTTGAACAGATAAAACAACGCCAACAAGATACAACGGCTCATAATGCTCAAGAAGACATTGCTGCGCTTCGTGAAGAATTAAGCAATGTACAAGGTCAGAATCCCTTAGTGTTTGAGCGTGTTAATGCACAAATCATTAATGAAATTATTTCAGACTGGACCGGTATTCCTGTGGGCAATATGGTGAACGATGAAATAAAACAGATCCTCAGCCTAGAAAGCAAACTGGCCGAGCGTGTTATGGGACAAGACTCTGCCCTACATCAACTGGTTCAGGGAATTAAAACATCTAAAGCAAAATTGGATGATCCTAATAAACCGCAAGGCGTGTTCATGTTGGTGGGGCCAAGTGGTGTCGGTAAAACCGAAACCGCACTTGCGCTGGCGAGTGAGCTTTATGGTGGAGAATCCCACCTAATCACTATTAATATGTCTGAATATCAAGAAGCACATACCGTTTCTTCTTTAAAAGGTGCTCCACCTGGATATGTGGGATATGGTCAAGGCGGTGTGCTGACTGAAGCCGTTCGCCGAAATCCTTATAGTGTGGTTTTACTGGATGAAATTGAAAAAGCACACAACGATGTTCAAGAACTCTTTTATCAAGTTTTTGACAAAGGTACGCTTGAAGATGGTGAAGGCCGAATCATCGACTTTAAGAATACCACCATTATTTTGACCTCGAATGTAGGTTCGAATGCCATTATGCAGGCGTGTTTGAATCAACCGATTGAGACATGGCCAACCGCGGAAAGCTTAGCTGAGCAGTTAAAACCAAGTTTATATAAACAATTTAAACCTGCTTTTTTAGGGCGCATGCGTATCGTTCCCTATTTCCCACTGCATGATGATTTACTGGTTCAAATTATCCATCATAAAATCAAGAAAATAACCTCTCGCCTTGAGAAGCAGTACCAAACCAAAGTTCAATATTCAGAGGAACTGGTAGAACTGTTATTAAGTCGCTGTACGGAAGTCGATAGCGGCGCACGGAATGTTGATCACATTTTGAATGCCAGTATATTGCCTGCTTTAGCCACAGAAATATTGATGGCTTTGGCAGCAGATCATTTGCCTAAAGTCATTCAGATTGATGTCAAAGATGATGAAATTACTTATATTTTAGACCCTGTCGAAAAAACCACGGCTAAAAAGAAACGACATCCTGCTAAAAAGAAAGCAAATCAAGTTTAATAGAATATAGAGTGTAAAATTATGAGCTTAGAAATCGAGCCTTTATTGTCTCCTATCTCAAGCGATCAACCATGTGGACAAGACTTGTCTTTTTCCAATGAATTCCACGCTATCAAAATTGCAAAAACTCAGGATGATCCACTACTCGATCAAGGCGACTGGGTCGCTGAACCTAAGCAAGCAGACTGGCATTTCGTTGAACAAAAATCTATCGAGCTCCTCACGGGAAAATCGAAGGATTTACGCTTATTGGGCTGGTTACTTGAAGCGTGGTCAAATTTATACGGATTCGAAGGCACCGCAAAAGCCTTAGAGCTTATGCATCGAACACTAAATGAGTATTGGACACAACTTCATCCTGAAATTGAAGAAGAAGATTTAGATCAACGTCTAGGTTTATTACAAGGTTCAATTAATCATTTGATTCCACTGATTAAACAAGTCGCTATCGTGAATGTTCCTTCATTTTCACTCAGTGATTATGAAGCCTTACTGAGACAAAAAAACCATTTGTTGAAACAAGTCGAAAGTTATACGGATGATGCCAATAGCTCTCAGATTTTGGAACAATTTGAGCAGAGCTTGTTCAATACATCAAAATCATTTCAATATCAGAACTATCAACATTTTTCGGCAATTCTGGCTGAATGGTCAATTTTGAAAAGTGTGTTAGATACCTTAATGGGTTTAGACGCACCAAGCTTTGCTGCGATTGATACTCAGCTTGAAAACATCCACACCAGTTTAAAAAAGCTCTATAAAACCGATGTTTTTACCCAACCTGTAATGGCGACACAAACATCTGAGTCTTCTGCTGCCGCAACGATAACAACACAGGCACTTTCATTTACCCAGCACAAAGAACAAGAGATTGACATGAACACCGTCCATCCATCCAAAGGCTTTCAGGTTCAACCGCAAAATCACTTAGCAAACCGTGAACAAGCCATGCGGGTATTACAAGAAATTTCTGACTATTTCCAAGCCAATGAACCGCATAGTCCCGTAAGCTATATGTTACAAAAAACCATCAAGTGGAGTCAGATGCCACTACATGAATGGTTAAATCAAGTCATTAAAAACGAAAATCCACTGCATAACGTCCAAGAACTACTGGGCGTGCAACAAGCAAATGAATCAAACGATTGGTAATCTAAATGTTTAAAGCAGAAAAAATACTTTGGGGTGAAGGTCTATTTTTACGTCCTCAACATTTTCAATTACAAGATGCGTATCATGAACAACGTCTGAATCATACCATTCGTTCCACGATTCCATTTGCCTATGGCATTCAAAATATTCAATTTGATGAAGCCCAGTTACACACACATATCTTGGCACTCGAAAGTATTAGTATGATTTGGCAAGATGGCGAAATCTATCAGGCGCCGACACGTGATTTACTGCCAGAGCCAGTGTTATTAGATGAACTGAATTTACGTGGCGAAACCTTGGTTTATTTGGCTTTGCCGATTGTACAAGCCAATAAGAAAAATGTGAGCGCTGAAAATAGTGCACAGTTCGGTCGCTATCATTCTTATCTAACCTCAACTCATGATTTATTTACAGATGCTACTGCGGCAGATATCACCTTATTGCGCCGCCGTGCAGAGTTTCGCTTGTTAGAGGCGAACGTAGAACCGAATCAAGAGCTGGATGGCTTTTTGTATTTAGCTTTAGCAAAAATTAAACGTCAAAGCTCAGGTCAATTTGAATTTGATCGTCATTTTATTCCGCCTATCTTGCATATTGAATCTTCTGAAAATCTTATCTCGAGTTTGAAACGCAGTTTAAATGTCATCAAAGCGAAAATTAAGACCATTCAAAGTAATAATCGAGAAAATGAGCAAAAGCTGATTGAGTTTCGCTCTGGCGACATTGTGTCATTTTGGTTGGTCAATGCACTCAACACAGCACACGCGACGTTGAATCATTTATTGCAATATCCGCATATCCATCCAGAGCGACTGTTTTTTGAATTATTACGTTTAACAGGCTCATTACTGACCTTTTCAACGGCTCATGAGGTTGATCATTTACCTCGCTATCAACACCATAATTTACAAGAAAGTTTTAGTCAGCTCGATGTCATTCTACGTGAGTTATTAGATACGATTATTTCAAACCGCTACATCAGTATCCAATTGAAAGAAACACGACCATCTTATTGGTTAGGCAGTTTAGAGTCAGACAAAATTACTCGAGATTCAAGACTTTACTTGGCTGTTTCTAGCAGCATGATGCAAAGTCACGAACTAATTCAATTGGTTCCGTTACGATTTAAAGTGGGCAATACCGTAGATGTTGAACAACGCGTCATCGCCGCACTCCCTGCAGTTCCTTTGCATCATTTAATGCAGGTTCCAACCGCTATTCCAGTGCGATCTGGTGTGAGTTACTTTGAAATTGAACCAAATAATGACTTATACCAACGCATGTTGGATGCCGAGTCGATTTGTATTTATATTCCGGCAGGTTTCCAAGATATTGCTGTTGAATTGATTGCTGTGATGAATGGCTAAGGAAATGAATCATGAATAATGCCCCTTCACTTTTTGATGATGGACAAATCGGAACTGGTTCAATTACTCAGCCCATGACCGCCAAAGTCACCAGCACAACCAACTTGGTCGACTTACTCCATGACGGGTTTTATATTGTATTTTTATTGAAAAACAAATATATACCGAGTAGTTCGACTGAATTTCGCGAAAAAATCATTGCCCTACTCAACCGTTTTGAAAACCAAGCCCGAAAATTACAATTTTCATCAGATGATATTCAAGATGCTAAATATGCTTACTGTGCATTATTAGATGAAACCATTGTGACTCAGCAAGATGCACAATTTTTCGAGCTACAAAATAGTTGGTTAATCAGTCCCTTACAGCTTAGTTTATTTGGCTCGCAACTTGCGGGTTATCGTTTTTTCGAAATTTTAGAAGAGTTACGCCGTAAAGGAAATAGTCGATTAGCCGCACTTGAAGTTTATCATTACTGCATGCTTCTGGGTTTTCATGGTAGATACCGTATTGAGTCTATAGAAAATTTAAACCATTTGGTCGCACGTGTGGGTGATGAAATTGACTATTTGAAGGGGAAAAAGGCAGCCTTTTCTCCCTTTGCATCGCTCCCCGATCAAATTAAACATATGATTCACCGTGAGCTTCCTTTTTACTGGATTTTACTTTTTCTAATCGTATTCGCACTCTTATCCTTTGCGGGCTTGCGCTATATGTTATCAAAGCAAAGTACGAATTCTTTAGCCACATATGAAAATGTCATTTCTACGCCAACAGAACAGGCACATATTACTATTCATTTACCCTAAGAACTAACTCCATGGCTCATGAAAAACGGACTTCAGTCAAAATTTTGACGTCTACAAAAAAGAAAAATATTTCACCTATGCTCTATGCGTTTGGTGGTTTTTTGGGTGGTGTCGTATTGATGGCCACTCTTGGTTTTACTTATTTTTTTGCACAACAAAAAAATGATTCAAGACAGGTTAATCAAAGTTCTAGCGTGGATGTCACTGAACCCTCAGTCGATAATGAAGCCCCGACGCGGGAACCCGAAGCTATTTTTGAAGCGACTAAAGCCATCCCTTCTAAAAGTGTTCAACCTTCAAATGTAACTGAGCCGCCTTCTGATTTTCCTCAACCCAAAGAAGATGAATTAAGCAAAGCTTTTCTTCGTCCAACCGAAACAGTTGCTGCACCATCGATGAAGAGTGCTAGTCCGCAGCCCTTACCAAAAGAAAATAAGAAACAAAACTCGTCAACGCAAAGTTCGGCCGCACCGAAAGATAAAAATCACGACAAAGTAACCAAAGCAGAACAGGCTGTGGAAAAATCCGAAGAATCTCCCACAGGTAGTGTACAAACCAAAATTACAACTCGTACCGTCGAAGCCCCAATGCCAGCTACTATCAGACTATGATTTATGCTCTTTTTTCGCTTTTTCTAATCCTGGCACTAGGACTAGGTTTGGCACTGTCCTACGAACTCAGAGCAAAATTTGTTGGCTTTTTTGTCGGGTTAATTCCTCAAGGAAAAAAAAGATTTCAATCCGCTCGTCATTTTGCACAGCATATAAATCATGCTGCTGCGCCCGAGCAATTGCAATCGCATTGGCATATTCAACAGTGGTGGATATTGGTTGCGGGTCTATTCTTATTTGCTAGCATCTTAATGTTTGCTTTTACCAGTCCAATCACGCCCACTAAAATTGAAGCGGATTATTTAAGACAATCGGATCCACAAATTTATGCCCTACTTGATGGACAAATTTTGTCTCCGCCACCAGAGATCGAAGAATCCTTAGTTGCTGCGGCCATAGTTGAAGCAAGTCTGCTTGAGCAAGCGGATCTTAATAATAATTCTATTCAAGCCAGTGCTTTGAACTACGATCCAAGTATTCAGGATGTTCATTCAACTCATTCACATGACAATTTAGCAACGGCTGATCGTAAGTGGCACAAAATGAACCCACGCTATAAACAACGTCTACTGATGGTATTTAAAATAATGCGTGAGCAGCATGGATACGAACTGGTTTTACTGGAAGGCTATCGTAGTCCGCAGCGTCAGAATTCTTTAGCCAGCAATAAAAATACGACTTTGGCACGTGGTTATCAGAGTTACCATCAATTTGGCTTGGCGGCGGATGTCGCATTTAAGCGGGATGGAAAAGTCGTTATTTCTGAACGAGATCCATGGGCGATGCGTGGCTATCAGCTCTATGGTGAAGTTGCAGAATCTGTAGGTTTAACTTGGGGCGGACGTTGGAAGTCGATCCAAGACTATGGCCATACTGAATATCGAATGCCGAATTTAAAGAAAACTGCGGAAATGGCTGAAAAGCTGACCTCTGAAGGACAACTTTCAGCTGCGAATTTGAGTTAATCAGGTTGAAGGCTGACTCAAATATTGAGTGATGATTTGCAGAACTTGCGCAGTTTTCTCTGCATGTAACCAGTGTCCAGCATCTACCACCGTCTGAATCTGGGCTTGAGAAAACTGCGATTGGATAGCTTCTATATATTCTGGCTTTTCTACATAAGGTGAGTTTCCACCACGTATAAACAATGCAGACTTATGCCATGTTTCTATATTTTCCCATGACAAAATTTGGGCATAGTTCTGATACAGTGCATCCACATTAAACAACCACTTCCCTTTACTAAAAGATTTCAAGAGAAACTGAATCACCATTTCTTCTTTGAGATATTCACGCATGATTTCTATGGCTTGTTGACGTGTTTCAATATCTGCTTTTTGTACCGCAAAGAGCGCTTTAAAAATCTGCTCATGATGATTTTCTTTATAAGCAATAGGCGTAATATCCAATACCACCAGTTGATCTAGTCGATCTCCTGCGAGTTCGGTCACTTTCATCACCAGCTTTCCCCCCATCGAATGCCCGATCAAAGAAAAGTGCTCGATATTGAGTTCATCTAAAGTTTCAATTAGATCAGCTGCCATTACCTCATAATTCATCACATTTGAATGTGCAGATAACCCATGATTACGTACATCTACCTGTAATACATGGTGGCTTGAATAAAACTCCCGAGCCAACATCCCTAAATTACTTAAACTGCCAAATAAACCGTGAACAAAGACCAATGTTTTTGCACGCGGCTGCTCATTTTGATGAAATTGATGATTTAGGATCATATGAAACTTACTTTATTTGATTGCTATAGATATTGAATTTTTAATAGAAATAAATCAAATGACTTTTTGCGTTTCATCAAAAATTTGCTTAGGCTATTTTGAATAGGGATTTGCTTAGGCTAAATTTAAAAACATCGTGTACATGTATTGTTCCTAATATCAGCTTAAATTTTTGAATCAAATTTTAGGCAGATGAGAAAATGCTCAAGACCTTAAGTCTTGCTACCTTTTTATTTTAAAAATAATTCAGCGGAATTTTTAAGTAAGAAATACCATTGTCTTCTGGTTGAGGGAACTTGCCTGCAAACATATTGATTTGAATTGCGGGTAATATCAATTTTGGCATGCTTAACGTTGCATCACGGCGGTTTCGCATCTCGACAAAATCGGCCCTTTCCGTTGTAGTATTGATATGAATGTTTTCATGCTTTTGCGAATAAACCGATGTCTCATATTGGTATTGATCACGACTTTCGGGTAAGTAGTCATGACATAAGAACATCCGCGTTTGATCTGGCAATGTGTACAAAGTCTTCACTGAGTCAAATAAAGCCGCCGCACTCCCCTTTGGGAAATCACAACGTGCTGTTCCATAGTCAGGCATAAACAAAGTATCCCCCACAAAAACAGCATCACCAATGACATAACTGAGACACGCAGGTGTATGCCCTGGTGTCGGAATATTATATGCTTTTATGTTGCCTATCAAAAAAGTCTCGTGATCTGCAAAAAGATAATCAAAGGACTGCGTAGCGTTTAAACTTTTAATATCTAAGTGATAAATCTCACCAAAAGTTTGTTGTACGATCTCAATCTTATGACTAATCGCAATTTTTCCACCTAGCTTTTGCTTTAAATACTGTGCAGCACTTAGATGATCTGCATGAACATGCGTTTCTAAAATCCAGTCTACGCTTAGGCTATTTTCCTGAATATAAGCAATGATTAAATCAGCCTGCTCTGTTTTAGTCGTTGCCGATGCTGCATCATAGTCCAACACACTATCAATCACGGCGCAGCGCTGAGTGTCGGGATCACTCACCACATAACTAAACGTGTTGCTCACCGAATCAAAGAATGCTTTTACTTGAGCAATTTGCATCATGGCATTTTCTCCATTACTTTACGATGTAGCAGTACACCGACAAACATCGCAATTATAAAATAGATCGCTTGATAATAACCCAGTCCAATCAAAGTAAAGCTCGGCGCAGGACAAATTCCCGCAATTCCCCAGCCTATACCAAATAGCAGACTTCCGAAGATCAGTTTTCTGTCGATTTTCGTATTTTTAGGAAGTTGTATGGCTTCACCATAAACCGTTTTTGGATCTGGCTGACGTACAGCTTTTTGAAAAGGAATAAATGCAACCGCAATTGCACCCATCATCACAAAAGCTAAACTGGCATCCCAGTGCCCAAAAATATCTAAAAAGCCAATCACCTTCGCAGGATTCGACATTCCTGAAAGCATGAGACCAATTGAAAATAATCCACCCCAAATGAATGCCCAAACATTTTTCATTTTTAGATTGCTCCAAGCATATGACGGACAACATACACAGTGATAAAGCCTGCAAACATAAAACTCATTGTAGCGATGATTGAACGTTTGGATAAGCGACTGATACCACAAATACCATGCCCGCTGGTACAACCAGAGCCTAAGCGAGTTCCAAAACCTACCAATACGCCCGCAATAATTAACATGAAAGGTGTAGCTTCAATATAGATCTCTGGCTGAACAAAAGCGGCATATATAAACGGAACAATGAACAGGCCCAATAAAAACCACAGTGCAGGCGTATTTATAATCCCTTTTAAGTTTAAAACTTGAGAGACCAGACCACTGATTCCCGCAATCCGCCCATTGGTATATAAATATCCAACGGCGGAGATGCCGAGTAATATTCCACCTATAAAAGACCACGCAAAATCATGCATTGGTAAGCACCCTAAAACAATATATGTTTTTATAATATATTTAATTAAAAAATAATCAAGTACCCTTTGTATCTATCGATGCTATGCACGTCTATGACCACTGTTTACGGGCCCTTGCATCTAGATTTAGATATTTGAATGGTTACTATCTGTTCGTTATCGAAGCTTTTAGTCTTTTAGATAACACCTTAAAGCATTTCTTTTACATAGTTATTCTTCACAATAACGTAAAAAGCTTGAATATATCCCCGAGGGATTTTGTATTCAGCTCTTTTTTAGATTAGAAATACTTAACTTATCTCGTTTTATTTCATAATAGTTTTCATTTAAAGAAACTGAATAGAGTTAGAGGTACATCTCTACATCATGAGTATTATTCTGGGTTTATAAAACACATTTACGACTTTTGAATATATTTTTATGTAGGTATACACATGAAAAGTGATGAAATAGCCCGATCTTTTTCTGAGCCGTTTATTGGAATTCTGATAGTACGCGTTCTGCAAACCATCTTGGGAGCTTAGACACGGCGGCATTCATTTTTAAGGTTTCAGCTGCTTCTATTTCTGCAAGAAAAGACGCTTGTATACCGTCAGAAGAGTTATCAAACAAGTAGGCTCGATCACAGCACTCTACTGCTTGCATGAGCAGATCCATACTACGGTAGTAACGTTCAATAATTTTCTGCTCAGGAACAGGATGGCCACCCACACTGACGCGATACTTGACTCGGGCAATATTGATTTGTGGGTCTACTGTTGAGACATAATATAGATAGGTTTTATAACCCTGACGTTTCGCTTCTCGGAGAAACTCAACTTTAGAGATATGTGACATGACTGTCTCAAAAGTAAAACTGACTTTTAAGCGCAGAAACTCAAACCGAATATAATCAATAATGCGTGCACAGAGATAAGAATCAATTTCTTCGGTTTTAAACTCGATCTTCCATTCATCTAGCACAATTGGTTCATGCGCAAGTAAGGCCACGAACTGTCCCGCTTGAGGACGCTTCTTACTTTTTAGAAAAGTGACCAACTCTAAAGCTTTTAAGGAAGGATGATAATGCAATAAATCAATGCGTTGACTCTGTCTTAAGTTTTGTTCCAGTTCATCTGCATTTAAATATGCCCCAATATGTTGGGGCAAGAGGTAATCTTTAACAGTGCTTTTACCAGAACCATTCGGCCCTGCAAACATTCTTATTCTAGGTTGTCGAGGTGGCATATCAATCTATACGGTCGCGTGTTTCTTTTTACGTGTCAAGGTCGGTAAAACGCCTACATCGACATAAGCATTACTTAAGTCTTGTAAAACAGTTTCATTGCCATGAATATCGCGTTCAACCAACTGTTCAGCTTTTGCATAAACCACAGACGAACGAGTGGTTGCTTTTTGAAAAGCATCATGAAAAGCATGAATGGCAAGTTTAGGAATCATATCATCCTCATATTTGCCTACTTTAATGTCGGTATAAGCTGCCATACACCAACTCCTACTCAAACGATGGTTGATTTTTATTTATCTTAACACAATCGAGGACATTGTCTATTTATACAGCATCCTGAAACAATAAATTAGATCTTAATATCTACACTAATTTCATGCTGTCTTATTCGGTTACTTTACTTTTTAATCGTTTCGTATCTTCAACTTTTAAAGCTTTCGCCGTTGGGCAGAAGGCACTTTCATTCATCCCTGCATCGGTCAGGCTTTTTTCTTGCTGATCAAGATAACGGTTGGCCACCATCAGCATCACTGAAGCGGTACTTAACTCAATATTGGCTTTAGATAGCGCAGCAATTTGATGATATGCATCCATACGCTGACAAAATGCGGTTTTCATTTCTGTTGCTGTCGCTGGATTATCTTTTGCATCTAAAACGGTTTTAGTTGAATTCACAGTTGCTGTATATTCAGCCATCTTCTGATCATACTGTGCCTGAGTTAGCTTCGTTGTTTCTGCATAACTCAGGGCTGATAGAAACGATGATAAAAATAACGAAAGGCTAAGCAACGTCCATGTCTGTTTTTTCATGTATTAAGACTCATCGCCTTCTTTCCATACGTCTTCATAGTCATCGCCATCAATCATA
>ERZ650300.277-NODE-277-length-29595-cov-8.461611_pt1 | contig 29595 bp, 29 predicted proteins | sample MGYA00376236_ERZ650300 | MGnify/ENA primary metagenome ERZ650300 (study PRJEB26733, sample SAMN07839303) | wastewater metagenome | biome: urban; feature: wastewater treatment plant; material: waste water | place: USA: North Carolina | collected 2016-04-28 ...
ACAATTGTGATTAAAGAAACTGCTCACAATAGCGATTACAGCTTATTTGAGCTGTTGACTTAATTTACAGATGGTTTTGTATTTGGAAGATTGCGATATCAAAAAAAATATTCTAAAGTACGAAACCCCTATAGTACTAAAAACTTCAGACGTCAGTTTGGCGTAACGAAAAAAAACAAACACAGAAATATGAAAAGTAAAACTTTACTACTAATATTAATTTTATCTATCTCAAATACTCTATTTTCTCAAGAAAAAGAAAAGAATAAAACCGGTTGGGAACTAAATTCACAGAGAGTAAAAGATTCTATGATAGTAAAAATTGACACTACTTTTTTCTTGTTAGGCACATTAAATGACTATATGGGTAGAAAATGGATAGCAAAAGGTGAAGTTTTTGATCGATATTATCCATTCGAAAAACCATTAATGAAATTTGTAGATCGTATTGTAAAAAAAGAATATAAAATTGTATTAATTGAAAAAGATAATTGCTTAAATTCTAAAGAAATTGCAGACAAAATGAACTCTTTTTATGTAGAAAATAATTTAAATGATAGCCTTTTTACAACAAAAGAGAAAAATTTATCATTTCTTTTAGGAGCTTATTATCGCTATGGTGAGAAAGTGACTGACAATATCTATAAAATTCAAATTGCAAATTCATTTAAACATATTGAAATTCAGAAAATTCTTATTTCTTTAGGTTGCAAAAATATTTTTTACAAAAGATTGCAAAATATTCCTGTTCAAAATATCATCTATTTTGAATCAAACGATTTAATAAAAGCATATTTTGAAACAATCGAGTTCGAAAAGCAAAAACTATTTGATTCATTTTTTAAATTATTTCTTTCTGATAAATTAAGTAAAGAAGAGTATCTTAATGAAATCAATAAAAAGAACTTAATCATTATAGAAATGTTTAATCAAAGATAAAACGGCACTGCAAACAACCATATGGGGCGATTGTTTTTTTGGGTTTAATTTGAAAATGGTTTTCTATTTGGAAATTTTTTGTTTAGATGAAAAGTATTGAATCTTTAGTCCCCAACCACGTCAGGTGGCTAGACGTTGTGCCAAATTTTTGAATCCGCCGCCCCTTGTAAAGAAGAACAATGACAAAAGTTGTTGGTCTTGACGTAATGACAATTAATTTAAAATGAAACTTATTACTATGAGCTATGAAGTCCCCTTACTAATTTTGATTCTTGCTATTCCAGTTTACTTTTTATCTATATGGTTTTTGAAAAAGTTCAAACTTGGGAATGAAAAAAATAGAAAATTATTAGCCATTATCCCGGCGATAATATTAAGTCCGATACTTTTTGGAGGTATAATACTACTATGGATTTTTTCTATTTCATATTATCCCAAAACTGATTTTAATAAACAAGAATGGGCATCAAATAAAGAGGAACGATACAAGATGTCGAATGATATTATGGAAAGCAACTTATTGATTGGGAAAACAAAGGACGAGGTTATTTCTCTTATGGGTAATGATTTTTATAAATATGACGAGAATCACATTGCATATGGCTTAGGATTTGTACCTGGATTGTTTAACATTGACCCTGATGTTTTGGATATCTATTTCAAGAATGGCAAGGTTTTTAAAGTAGAACAGCATCAAACATAATAAATAAAAACTGGCCATAACAGCAGTTCCTAATGTATATAAACCCAGTGAAAATATACGCAATACTATAATCTCAACAAAAATGAAAAAAAATACCACCCTACTTTTAATGCTATTTTTCACTACAATAGCCTTCGCTCAAGGTGCAATGGAAACCCATAAAAAACAGTTTCAAAATTTAGTGCAAGAATCGTTTGATGAAATCTGGTCAAAATTAGAAGCTAAAAACATTGAGAAATTTTATACCAAAGATTTCCTGCTTTTGGAACACGGCGAAGTTTGGAATAACGATACCATCTCAAAATATTTAAATAAAGCCAAACTCAAATTGCCCATTCCAAAACGAGTAAACAAAATTGAAATCATTGATGTCAAAGTTACCAACAAAACCGCTTGGGTGGCTTATCACAACTATGCAACCATTTCTATTGATGATAAAATCATTCGAAAATTGCATTGGCTAGAAAGCGCCACAGCCATTTTAACCGACAAAGGTTGGAAGTTCGATATGCTGCACTCCACGCGTGTTAAAAGTGAATAAATAGATACAACCAAAAAGCCGATTTCAGTACTAGAAATCGGCTTTTTTGTTAATGCATCGCATCGGCAGGATTGATTTTGTTTTTTCCTTTTTTGACCAAAAGAATGAACGGAATGCAAAACAAGAACAAATACCCTAAATACAAAAATATATCCGAAAAAGTGAGTACTGCGGCTTGTTGGGTCACCATCATTTCAAGAGTTTTATAGGCTTTTGCTAAGGCTTCGTTCATAGCATATCCTTTAGACATAAATCCCATTTGCAATTGGTGCACTCGCTGTTGTACTTCAAAGGAAGTATTGTCTAAATAACCAATCATATTTACGCGGTGTTCTTGATTGATACGAGCGATATAAGTCGTGATGATAGCAATTCCAAAAGAACCTCCCAATTGACGCATCATTCCTGTAAACGCAGCACCTTCACCAATATGTTTCCCTGTTAAGGTTGACAACGATAGGGTAGTGATGGGAACAAACAAAAGCCCTAATCCTACACCTCTTAAAATTAAAGGCCAATACATATGCTCTTCTCCAGAATCTGGTGTTATGACTAAATGCATCCAATACGTAAAAGCAAAAAAGACAAAAAATCCAGCGGCAACCAAATACGTTTGTGGGATTCCTTTTTGAATCATTTTACCAATAAAAGGCATCATAATTCCTGTGGTTATCGAACTTGGAATTAATAACAATCCCGCATCAGTAGCACTCCATCCTAAAATCGATTGGGTGTAAATAGGAATGATAAATGTAGAACCGTATAAACCAAAACCAAGAATAAAACACATAATGGTTCCAATTCTTAAATTGGAGTCTTTGAGTACTCTAAGATTAACTATCGGATGTTCGTAGGTGAGTTCTCTCCAAATAAAAAATAATAAACCAAAAAAAGAAACCACACTCAAAGTAACAATTACAGGGTCGTTGAACCAATCGTCTTGTTGTCCGTGTTCCAAAACAAATTGTAAGGAACCAATAAAAGCAGATAGAAAAAAGATACCCAACCAATCGACTTGATTGGCCTTTAATTTAACGCCGTATTTTGGACTTTTTATAAAGGAAAGCGTAAGCAATGCCGCAATAATTCCAATAGGAATATTGATGTAAAAGATAAACGGCCAAGAGAATCGGTCAACAATATAACCTCCTAGCGGTGGGCCTAAGGTTGGTCCTACGATTACGCCCATACCATAAATAGCCTGCGCCATACCTCGTTTGGCTAATGGGTAACTTTCAGTAACAATCGTTTGTGCAGTTACCAAAAGAGCTCCACCACCCAATCCTTGAATGAAACGAAAAGCCACCAATTCCCATATATTGGTTGCATTTCCACATAAAAAAGAGGAAACAGTAAATATAATAATCGATACCGCAAAATAGTTACGTCGCCCAAATTGTTGCGACAACCAACTGGTCATTGGGATGATAATTACATTAGCAATGGCATAGGCTGTAATTACCCAAGCAACATCCGTAAGTGTCGCTCCCAAACTGCCTCGCATATTGTTGAGTGCAACGTTGACAATTGTTGTGTCAACTACTTCAAGCATTGCACATAGCACACAAGTAATGGTAATTATTACGCGTCTAAAACCGTACTCAACTAAATCGTCCGCTTCTGTTTGTACCATTTTTTTTAGTCCTTAGTTTTTTTTAGTGATTAGTTTTTAGTCCTTAGTGATTAGTAAAATAGTGTGTGACGAAGAGCCCTTAAAAGTTTGCCTGCTAACAGCTAGGGACAATTACTAATCACTAATTACTAACAGCTATTTATTTCAAATGAACATCAACTTCGACATTCATTCCAGGACGCAAAAGTTTGATTTTATTGGCATCATTGGTTTTGTCTAAACTAATTTTTACAGGCAAACGCTGAATGGTTTTTACAAAGTTTCCAGTAGCATTGTCTGGAGGTAATAACGAGAATCTTGAACCAGTAGCTGGAGAAAAGGAAGTAATCGCTCCTACAAATTCATAGTCTGGGTAAGCATCAACTTTCATCGTTACTTTTTGACCAATCACCATTTTGTTCAATTGCGTTTCTTTGAAATTCGCTACAACCCAAGCTTCATCGTTATTGATAATATAAAATAAGGATTGTCCAGCTTGTACTAATTGTCCAGGTTGAATGTCAATTTTAGACACTTGACCATCAATGGCAGCAGTAACAACAGTATAAGTTAAATTAAGTTTGGCAGCATCTAAAACGGCTTGTGCTCTTTTGATATTGGCAGCAGCAACTTCCGTTTGCTTGTTCGAAACTTTTGATTTGGCTTCAATTACTGATTTTTGAAAAGAACTGGCACGTTGTTGTTGTTGTAATACTCTCAATTGGCTCTCAGCTTCTTGTTTCGTAGCCAATGCTTGTTCGTATTGTTGCTTTGTGATGGTGTGATTCTTGTATAAGTTTTCATAACGAGCAAAATCACTAGTAGCTCTTCCAAGTCTGATTTTTGCCGATTCGATGTTGCCCCCTGCAGAAAGTACATTGGCTTCAGAAACCGAAATACTAGCTAAAGCACTTCCAATATCTGCTTTGGCTACTTCAAAACCACCTTCAGCACCAATCAATGCCGCTTTGGCCTCTTCAATTTTAACCTGAAAATCTTTTTTGTCTATCGTAAATAAAGTATCTCCTTTTTTTACAAAGTCATTGTCTTTTACATATACTTTACTGATATAACCTGCTACTCTAGGAATAATAGGCGTCATGTTTTTCTCTATTTGAGCATCATCAGTTTCTTCATGCGATTGTGCATGATTGTATTTGTAAATACCATAAATACTGCCAAGTACTAACAATGATATTGTAATAATTAGGAACTTTATATTTGTTTTTTTCTTTTCCATGGGACTGGTACTTATATTTTTGATGGGTTGAAAGTTGTGGTTAATTGTCCGGTTACCGATAGTAATTCGTAATATTTTTGAATGATATTGGCTTTGCCTAGGGCTTTATTGATTTTGGCAGTCAGTTGGTCTACATCAGCTTCCAATAAATCGTTGGTGTTAGAAAGTCCATTATCGTATTTGTCTTTTACAATTCGGTAATTTTCAGAAGCTTGGTCAATAGCTTCCGCATAAACAAGGTCTTGTTTTATCGCCAATTGATAATCTTCTATGGCTTTTTGTACTTGTACTTTGATGTAATCGGTCAAAATAGCTTCAGCGTTTTGTACTTCCATTGCCTTGCTTTCTGCAACTTTAACCAAAACATCATTTTTGAGCAAACTGGTAAAGTCATAGGAAATGCCAACACCTATGTTCATTGCGTTTTGTACACTAACCACATTGTGTAGTTCAAGTGCGGTGTAACCTCCCAATATGGCTATTGAAGGGAAATAAGCACTTCTAGCAATTTTGATATTCGATTGGCTGGCTTTTGATTGAAAACGAAGGGCTTCTAAATCCTTTCTGTTTTCTAAAGCTGGCTTCTCATCTGAAGGGACATTGTTCATTTGAAAATTCACAAAATCACTTTCTTTGATTTCTATTTGAGTATTCGTATCCAATTTTAGGAGGTTGACCAAATAAAAGTTTACGATATTCAGATTGTTTGTTGCTTCATCTATTGCGAGTTGTATTTTAGAAACTTGCAATTGCGATTTTAGTAAATCATTACGTGGAATAATACCGTTTTTCTCCAAATCGATAAAATCAACTACGCGTTGTTTGGCACGTTTTTGATTTTCTTTGAGAATTTCGATTGTCTTTTGCGCTTTGTACAAGCTAGCATAATAATTAACGACTTTTAGCGCAATCTCTTCTTTAGATTGAACCGCATTGGCAGTTTCGGCTAAATAAAGATTGTCGTGCAAGGCAATATTATTTTGAATTTTGAAACCTGAAAAAACAGGAACACTGGCCGTAACTTGTCCTAATAGTAATCGATCCACTGGACCAGCTGCAAGTCCGCTTCCACCTGAACTGGATTTCATATCAATTTTGGCACTAGTTAGGTGCTTGTATTGACCAGAGAGTTTTAAATCAGGATATTGATTGTTTTTGCTGGCTTGTAGCTCGTATTTTTTGGTAGCTACTTTTGAAGTAGCAAGGGATATTTCGTTACTCTTGGTCCAAGCCAATTGTACAGCATCTTCTAGCTTAAGATGTGTTTTTTCTTGAGCGCTTACCGTCGAAGTTCCCCAACACAAAATCCCAAAGACAAATAGTGGGCTAATTTTCATAAATCAAAAGGGCTTTAATTGTTTGTTGTATGTGCTTTGTCAAGTTCGTCTTGATATAATTATTGTACAAAGTCTCTGTAGTCAAGTTCAATAGATTTTCGAAGTAGGTTTTATTCATATGGAAATGAAAAAAAGTACCTAAAATCGTTGGTGTTATTAATGGGATAATGATATCTTTTCTAAATACACCTTTGCGTTGGCCTTCTTCAATGATGGATTCTAAATATTTGAGATTGCCTTTTCTGAATTCTGTAAATGCCTGTAAATTTTGTTCTCTTTTTTTTGAAGAGAGTTCAAAGTGTAAAATGCGATAGATTCCCTTGTTGTTATTGATGCGGTTAATATAAATTTCAATCAATTTATTTACCTTTTCAATGGGTTCAAGGTCTTCTTCTAGTAAATGTTCGAGTTGGGTTTTGATATCTGTTGTTCGATAAACAATAAGCGACTGCAGTAATCGTTCTTTCGATCCAAAGTAATAGGATATCATAGCAACATTGATTTTTGCTACTTTAGAAATATCCCTAATGGAAGTGCCGTCAAATCCTTTTTCAGCAAAAAGAGTTTCTGCAACTTCAAGGATTTGGATTTGTTTTTCGGTAAATTCCGTTTTCAATACCTTGATTTTTTGTTAAACAAAATTAAACAACCGTTTAAATTAAACAATTGTTTAATTTAATTTAACATAGTATTAACAAAATCAAAGCAATGAATCATTGTTGGCGAATCGGAATCCATATTTGTTCTTCCGAGTTAGGGTCTCCATTTTTGTATTTTTCGCCCAATAGTTCAAAATGAGGTCGATGATCCAAAATATAGGGAGCGTTGGGTAGCCACTCAGTAAAAATTTGCTGAAAAATTGCTGTGTCCATTCCTTTGTGTTCAAAAACGGCATAAAGCCCAGTGGATAGGGTAAAGGACTCCATATCTTCGGGGATTTTTTCAAAAGCATTCACCGCTACAGCTGCCCATTTTTCGAAAGTCTTGGAAGGATTAAAATGTTCAAAATAATCCGGATTGTAGTTTTGAACCGAATAATAATCGTTGCCTATTCGGTTGGTAATGCCTTTTCGATTTGGCATAAAATCCTGCCAAAGCACTTGAGTTTGATTGTCAATTAACGACATGCTTCTTTTTTTACCAACCAGTTTGGTTTCTGGTAAAGTAACAAGAGTTGGCTTTAGCATTGCTTTTCTTTTTTTAAACACACACTTGTAGCTACGCCTTCATAAGGGGGATAATTAGGGATGAATTTATACCCTAGTTTTTGATATAATGCAATGGCTACAGGATTGTTAGTACCGGTTTCGAGTACATAACTATTGTATTGCAGTTCGTTGGTCCATTGCTCAAGTTCTGCTATAATTTGATGGGCTACTTGTTTGCCTCGGAAAGATGCGACTACAAACATTCGCTTGATTTCAACACTTTTTTCGTCAAATGCTTTAAAAGCACCACAGCCTATGGCTTCATCTTCATAATAAGCTACGACTACATGCTTTATATGGTCGGTTTTGTTATGTTGTGCATAAAAATCGTGATCTTCATCGTCTTTAGATTGCAGAAATTGATCCAAAAGCAGGACTAGTTTTTGAAAATCAGAATCGTTGGATGTGGTTCTTTTTAGTAGCATTTTGATGACTAGTTATCGAATGGATTCCACGAATGCTTTGATATTGGCAGTTCCATTTTCTTTTAAATAAGTAATGAAAGCGCTTCCAATGATGGCTCCTTTGGCAAATTGAGTAGCTTGTTGGAACGTTTCGGCATTGTTGATTCCGAAGCCTATAACTTGAGGATTTTTCAAATTCATTTGAGCGATGCGTTGGAAATACGCTTCTTGTGTGTTTCCAAATCCTGCACTGGAACCTGTTACACTAGCCGAGCTTACCATATAAATAAAACCATCCGAAACACTATCGATAAAATGGATGCGTTCGTCTGAAGTTTGTGGCGTTATTAAAAAGATGTTTTTTAATCCGTATTTTTCGAAAATAGCTTTGTATTCGTCAGCATACACATCTACAGGTAAATCAGGAATAATCAATCCATCGATTCCTATTTCGGCGCACGTAGCACAGAACTTTTCCACACCATACTGTAGCATCGGATTAAAGTATCCCATAATCACTAAAGGAATGTTGACTGTTTTTCGAATGTCTTTTAGTTGGTCAAACAATACTTGAGTGGTCATTCCGTTGTGCAAGGCTTGCGTTGAACTCGCCTGAATAGTTGGACCATCTGCCAAAGGATCACTAAATGGCAATCCGATTTCGATCATATCGACGCCATTTTTTTCTAAATCTTGAATGATTTGTACGGTATCGTTTAGGTTAGGGTAGCCCGCAGAAAAATAGATGGACAATATTTTTTTATTTTCTTGTAATTTTTGATTGATTCGGTTCATAGTGTGTTTTGTTACTTTAATTTTTTTAATTCCATTTCGATGTCTTCAATGGAGGGTAAATCGCTTTTATAGTTTTCGGGTAAGGATTTTTGGAGTTTATATTCAGAAATGCCTATTGGTTTTTCAATACCTCTCAAGGCATACTCTGCTTCGATATTGTCTTTGGTTTTACAAATAATAATTCCAATGGTAGGATAATCACTTGAGTGTTTTAATTGATCGTCTATTATATTGAGGTAAAAGTTGAGTTTTCCAGCAAATTCTGGTTCAAAAGGGACAACTTTAAGTTCGATTACAATAAAACATCGCAGTTTTAGATGATAAAAAAGCAAGTCTATTTTGTACTCTTTTTCACCAAGCCTAACTAAGTATTGTTTTCCTACAAACGAAAAGCCTTTTCCTAATTCTAATAAGAATTGTGTTATATGCTGTGTTAAGGCTTTTTCTAATTCGGTTTCATTATATTTCTGAGTGAGCTGCAAAAAATCAAAACAATAGGTGTCTTTCATTAATTGGTTGGCTAAATCAGATTGAGGCTTGGGTAATGTTATAGAGAAGTTGTTGATTGTTTTTTCATAACGAAAGTATAAGCCACTTTCTATTTGATGTACCAATACGGCTCTACTCCAATTGTTTTCGATGGTTTGTTTGATGTAAAATACAACTTGTGTTAAATCTTTTACCTTTTCAATAATTATGATGTTATGGAGCCAAGGAATTTTGCTGCATAAATTAATGATTAAATTATTTTTTTCTTTCTTTTCTTGATTTTCAAATTGTCCATCAGTTTGATGGATAATTGTATTGGTTTTATTTTGTCCATCAATTTGATGGATTGTTTCAGAGTGCTGATTATAAAATGAATAGAATTTTTTGATGGCAAATAAATTAGACCTAGAAAATCCATTCATTTGAGGGAATTCGGCCTTTAAATCAAGACTTAGTTGGTCAATAAATCCAGTTCCCCATTTAGCATTTTCTTGTTTTTCTACTATTTGTTTGCCTAATTCCCAATAAAGTAAAATGAGTTCTGAATTTACAGCTATGGCGGCTTTGATTTGCCTTTGTTGAATGGTTGATTTTAGTTCAACTAACCAATCTTTGTAATCCATGTTCTTTACTAAATCGTTCATTTTAAAAAAGTCTATTGTTTTTTAAACTACTTCTTTTCTACACCACCAAACTATAAGCCCAAGCCTTTTGGTTGGATTGCAAAACTACTTCTACACGTTTATAATGCTTTCCTTCGTAGAGGTCGGCTTGGCGAAGATCATTGGTCGTCACGTCATATACAATGCCTTGAATGGTATCTTCAGGATTTTCAGTTTCGACGATTATGGGGTAGTTGATCAGACCAAATTCTTCTTCGATTTGAATTTCTCTGACACGATAGCCCAAAAGCGTTTCTGGGGTTCCTTTGAGTGTTCTTCCAAAAAGATCTTCTTGCACCTCGGGATGCTGTAATGTTCCGTATGTAAATAATTTTTGCATAGTGCTTTGGTGTTGATGGCTACTTCATTTCTGGTGATGCAGGGTTTGCGTTAGGGATGGGAGCGGCATCCTCTAGGGGCGGGGTTCGCCCCTAGAGATATAGCGTACAGCCCGACCCTTGTGGTAACGCCCTACTACAATTTAAAGTAGTCAATATACGTATTTAAATCTTTATCTCCTCGTCCTGAAAGGCTAATCACGACAATATCTGAGGGTTTGAATTGTTTTTGTTTGAAAATAGCCAAGGCGTGCGAGGTTTCGATGGCGGGAATGATGCCTTCTAATTTACATAATTCGAGTCCAAACTCCATCGCATCATCATCGGTAACGGAATAGAATTCGGCACGACCAGATTCGGCCAAATGCGCGTGCATAGGTCCCACACCCGGATAATCTAGGCCAGCTGAGATTGAGTAGGGCTCCGTAATTTGACCATCTGGGGTTTGCATCAACAGGGTTTTGCAACCGTGAATGATTCCCATTTTTCCTAGTTTACTCGTGGCGGCACTATGCCCAGAATCGACGCCTTTTCCAGCGGCTTCTACGGCAATAATACCCACTTCTTCTTGGTCTAAGAAATGGTAAAATGTTCCAGCAGCATTGCTTCCGCCACCAATACAAGCTACGACATAGTCTGGATTTTCGCGACCTTCTTTTTCGTTTAATTGCCATTTGATTTCTTCGGAAATGACACTCTGAAAACGGGTAACCATATCAGGATAAGGGTGCGGCCCGATGGCGGAACCAATGATATAATGCGTGTCTACGGGATTGTTAATCCAATCGCGGATGGCTTCGTTAGTAGCATCTTTTAGCGTACGTGAACCTGATAACGCAGGACGTACGGTAGCACCCAACATTTTCATTCGAGCCACATTAGGTGCTTGACGAGCAATGTCGATTTCGCCCATATAAACGATGCATTCTAATCCCATTAAGGCGCAAACGGTAGCGGTGGCCACGCCGTGTTGCCCCGCACCTGTTTCGGCGATGATGCGTTTTTTGCCTAACTTTTTGGCGACTAAAATTTGCCCAATCGTGTTGTTGATTTTGTGTGCGCCCGTATGGTTGAGGTCTTCTCTTTTTAAGTAGACTTTGGTATTGTATTTTTCAGACAATCGCTTCGCAAAATACAATGGGCTTGGACGCCCAACATAATCTTTTAATAGTTGGTTGAATTCTTCTTTAAAATCGGGTGTAGCGGTAATGTCCAAATAGTTTTGGCGCAATTCTTCTACGTTAGGATATAACATTTCTGGGATGTAAGCTCCTCCAAACTGACCATAATAGCCTTTTTCGTTTACGTTGTATGACATTTTTTTATTTTTTTTGTGTAGGGACAATTCGCGTAAGGACAATTCGCGAATTGTCCCTACGCGAATTGTCCTTACAAGATTGAGATTTTTTAATCCAGGTTCTATTTCAAATTTACTATTTACGTCTATGGCGTAAAGGGGTAAATGGGTGTTCAAGATTTCGTTTACTGCTGCGATTTCGTCAATTCCGATGCCTCCACTTAGGAAAAACGGTTTAGAGGAGGGATACTTTTGTAAAATGGTCCAATCAAAAGTAGTTCCGTTACCTCCTGGTAATTTGCCTTTGGTATCAAAAAGAAAGAAATCACAAACAAGCTCGTAGGGTTTTAACAGGCTAAAATCAAAGGTTTCATCTGCTGAGAATACTTTGATGATTTCGACACTAGTCCCTAATTTATTTTTCAATTCCAAACAAAAAGCTACCGATTCTTGTCCGTGCAACTGTACGGCTTGTAAATCGTATTGGGTTACTTTGTCTAGGATGCTATCACTTTTTTCGTTGACAAAAACCCCCACTTTTTTGATGGATTTGGGTAACTCAGGCAACGGTCCCTCAAAATAACGAGCCGACTTTTCCCAAAAGATAAATCCCATATATTCGGGTAGGAGAGCCGCTACTTCGAGTATATTATCTGGATATTTCATACCGCAGATTTTAAGGCCAAAGCCCCCCATCCCCCGAAGGGGGAGTTCTTGTGCGGATGTTGAATGCTGATTTGTTTTTGGTTTCATAACAATAGTGGTTAGTTGCTAGTAACTTATTGGTTTGCTTCCCCTTCGGGGGTTAGGGGGCTATTTTCTTTATAAAATCAGTGGCAGCTTCGCCTGCGTTATCTGTTTTCATAAAGTTTTCTCCAATCAAAAAGCCTTGATAACCATAGGGTTTTAATTCTTGAATCGCCTCAACAGTCGAAATGCCACTTTCGGATACTTTGACAAAATCATTTGGAATTTTGGAGGCTAATTCTTTACTGAAATCCAAACTCACTTCGAAGGTTTTGAGGTTGCGATTGTTTACTCCAATCATATCTAGTGTGGGCATAATCGATTTTTCTAATTCTTCTAAATTATGCACTTCAAGCAAAACTTCTAGTCCTAAACTTTTGGCAAATTGGGATAACGATTGGATTTCTTCACGAGTTAAAACCGCAGCGATGAGTAGGATTAAATCGGCTCCGTGGGCTTTGGCTTCTAGGATTTGGTATTCATCTACAATGAATTCTTTTCGCAATAAAGGAATATTTACCGAGGCTCTAGCCAATAGTAAGTCATCTAGCGAACCCCCAAAATATTTACCGTCGGTTAGTACAGAAATTCCACAAGCACCAGCATTTTCATAACCTTTTACGACTTCTTCAACTGTAAAATTGTTGTTGATGATGGATTTGGAAGGCGAACGACGTTTGTGTTCGGCAATAATTCCAGAATGACTTTCTTTTAATTTTTGGCTAAGAGAAATGGTTTGTTTTTCAAAAAATACAGAAGCTTCCAATTGCGAAACTGGAATAATGGATTTCTTGAGAAGGACTTCTCTTTTTTTATCGATGATGATTTTATCTAGGATGTTCATAACTTATAAGCCCCCTAACCCCCGAAGGGGGAACTGTTGGGCGAGTTGGGTTCCTTTTTGTTTTCTAATTAATTTTTCATTACTATATTAAATTGCTCCCCCTTTGGGGGTTGGGGGGCTTATGTTTTTTAGCTTGTTCAAAGCTACCAAGCCTTTGCCAGATAGCAAACTTTCTTTCGCTATTTGAAATCCTTCTAAAGGAGTGCATTGGGTAACGGTTGCAATGGCCATAGCAGCATTGGCACAAACCACATTGTTTTGGGCTTCTGTTCCTTTTCCTGAAAGAATAGAGAGAAACATAGCAGCTGATTCTTCGATGGTTTTTCCACCCTCGATTTCGTTTTGAGATAAAAGGGATACACCAAAATCGCTTGGATGTAACATACCTTCCATTGTTTTGGTAATCGTTTTGGTAGGGCACGTCAATGAAATCTCATCGTAGCCATCGAGTGCGTGAAGGATAGTAAAATTCACCTCGGTGTTTTGATACAAATAGCCATACATTCTCGCCAATTCCAAATTGAAAACCCCTACCAATTGATTTTTAGGAAAAGAAGGATTAACCATTGGTCCCAACATATTGAAAAAAGTTTTTACGGCCAATTCTTTTCGTATGGGTCCTACATTTTTCATAGCAGGATGAAAAAGAGGAGCGTGCAACACACAAATACCAGCTTGGTCAATACATTTTTCTAAAAAAGAGGCGTCGTTACTAAATTGAACGCCCATTTTTTCAAGTACATTACTGGAACCAGAAATAGAAGACACTCCATAATTTCCGTGTTTGGCTACTTTTATTCCTGCACCCGCCGCAACAAAGGAAGCCAAAGTGGAGATGTTAAACGTGTCTTTTCCATCGCCACCCGTACCACATAAATCAATGGCATTGTAGGCGGATAAATCTACTTTGATACACAAATCCAATAACGCTTCTCTAAAGCCAGCTAACTCGTCTATGCTGATGCTACGCATCATATAAACGGTCAAAAAAGAGGCAATTTGACTAGGATTATAACTTCCGTTGGATATATTAATCAATACATTTTTTGCTTCTTCTTTCGAAAGCATTTCGTGATTGATAAGTCTGTTTAATATGTTTTTCATGGCCTCCCCCAGCCCCTCCAAAAGAGGGGAGTTCCTATTGGGGTAATAGGGATTTAAATTTGTTAATCACAATTATTTTGTTCCCCCTTTGGGGGCTAGGGGGCTTTTCACCCAATTCTCTAACATTTTTTTTCCGTCAGGAGTCAAGACACTTTCGGGATGAAATTGTACGCCACGAACATCATAGGTTTTATGGCGCAAAGACATCACTTGTCCGTTTTCGTCTATGGATGTGATTTCTAAATCATCGGGTACATTCGCATCGACTACCCAAGAATGGTAGCGCCCCACTTCGAATGTTGGTTCCAATCCATCAAAAAGGAGTTCATCATTTACAATCGTTTTTACTGTTGTGGCTACTCCGTGGTATACTTTGTCTAAATTGGACAAAGTACCGCCGTAGACTTCTCCAATGGCTTGTTGTCCAAGACATACTCCAAAAATGCTTTTGGTGGGACCGTATTTTTGAATCACTGCTTTGAGTAAACCCGCTTCGTCAGGGATACCAGGTCCTGGCGATAATAAAATTTTGTCGAAATGAGCGATTTCATTTAAATCAAATTCATCATTTCGGTACACCGTTACTTCACAATCTAAATCTTCTAAATAATGTACTAAGTTGTAAGTGAAGCTATCGTAATTGTCTATGACTAGAATGGCCCCCCTGCCCCCAGAAGGGGGAGTTGTTGGAGCTGATATATTGTTGTTGTTCATTTTTAAATATTTTTTTAATTTCCATTTGTTTTTAACTACCTCCGCTCAGCGAAGTTCCCCCTTTGGGGGTTAGGGGGCTTATATCGTCTCTGCTAAATCCAATGCCGTATTTAAGGCTCTTAATTTGTTATAAACTTCTTGCATTTCGCTTTCTTCATCTGAGTTGGCTACGATTCCTGCACCTGCTTGTGAATGCAATTGATGGTTTTTGCTTAAGAATGTTCGAATCATAATGGCATGATTAAAATTGCCTTCAAAATCCATAAAACCTATGGCACCTCCATAAAAAGCACGATTGGTTTTTTCATACTCTTCAATCAATTGCATGGCTCTATGTTTTGGAGCGCCACTCAACGTTCCAGCAGGGAAGGTGTCTGCGACCACTTGTAACGTTAGGGCTTTTTCGTGTAAATACCCTGTAACTTTGGAAACTAAATGAATCACATGCGAGAAAAATTGCACTTCTCGGTATTTTTCTACTTGAACATCATGTCCGTTACGGCTCAAATCATTTCTGGCCAAATCGACAAGCATCACATGTTCGCTGTTTTCTTTTTTGTCTTCCGAAAGGGCTTTGGCTAGAACAGCATCTTTTTCATCATCGCCAGTTCGTTTGAATGTTCCTGCGATAGGATGGATTTCGGCTTTTCTGTTTTTTACAATAATCTGAGCTTCGGGAGAAGAACCAAATAATTTGAAATCACCATAGTCAAAAAAGAATAAATAGGGAGAAGGGTTAATGCTTCGCAAAGCACGATATACATTGAATTCATCGCCTTTGAAACCTTGTGTAAAACGTCGTGATAAAACCAATTGAAAAACATCGCCACGGAAACAATGTTTTTTGGCTAATGCTACATTGTGTTTGAATTCTTCATCTGTAAGGTTCGAAAAACCTTCGCCTTCTTTTGAGAATTTATACGAAGCAATGTTTCGAGATTGCAAGAGTTGTTCGATTTCAGAAATATTATTTTTTTCATCCAAACTATGACAAAAAATATAGGCTTCGTTTTTGAAATGATTGATGGCTATGATGTTTTGGTACACCGCATAATATACATCTGGGATAGTCGTACTGTTTTCTTTTTTGGCAATACTTACTTTTTCGAAATAACGAACAGCATCATAAGCAATGTAACCAAATAGCCCGTTATTTATGAATTTAAAATCATTTTTCTTGGATTCAAATTGACTTGAAAAGTTCTGAATAATCTCAGGTATTTTGGTGGTAGCATCAATGTTTATGGTTTCTGAAGTTCCATCTGGATAATTCTTAGAGATGATTTCGTTTTCTATTTTAAAAGAAGCAATAGGATTGCAGCAAATGTAGGAGAAACTATTATCGTTTCCATGATAATCACTACTTTCCAATAACAAACTGTTAGGGAATTTATCTCTAATTTTTAAGTAAACGCTAACGGGTGTAATGGTGTCGGCAAGGATTTGCTTGTAATGGGTATTTAATAAATAGGCTTTCATATCTTTTTAATTAAGACTTTTAGTTGTTGGTTTTTTACTGAAAACAAAGCAATAAAAAAAGGCTTGTCGTGATGACAAGCCTTTTTATTTATAATAGTTCAACTAATACTATAGGAGCTTTGTTCACGACGTTTGACGTAAAGTATTCCACCACCAAGTATTGTTTGTTATTGTTCTCATGTTTTTTTCGTTGAGCAAATATATAAAGGAAATTGAACTAAACAAAAGTAAAAGAATAAAAATAAAAAAAGTATTTATTGTTTTTTGTTAGATTTCAAACACTTGCTACTTTTTTATTTATTGATTACTACCGTTGCGTTTTGTTTTTTTCTGAAATCTGGGTTGTTTTTCAAATCTATTGAAGTAAACAAGTCAATAATTGGAGTTGTTGCAATTTCAAATTCCATTGAAGCTGGGTCTGGCCAGTATTTTAGTTTTCCATTATAGCTTTGTTCTTCGCTCACTAAGTTTTCTTTACAACGGTTTACAATGATGTTCTTTAAATTGATTTTAGCAAAATTTTCTGGAGATAAAGTTATTTTTTCACCTAATAAAACAAAAGGTGCAAATCCAGAAACAATACTATTTGTAAAAGTCAAATTACAATTTTCTTTAAGGTAGATAGCTTCACGAACCAATCCTTGATTATTTTCTTCAATATTTACAAATGTAATGTTGTTGGCTTTTACATTCGTAAGCTTTTTAGTCATATCTGCATTTTCTTGTTTGTCATACGAATCAATTTCAAAACATCTTGAATTTCCTGAACCAGATGAAAAAGGGTGACGAATTGCAATACTATTATTTAGTGTTGCTTGAGTTCCTTCTGAGAAATCAAAATCATCATCATCATTTCTAAAAGAAATTACGTTATTCATTGCTACTTCTCCACCAGTTATTTGATAAGCATCTCCATTTGAGTAGCTAACTTGAATATGGCTTAAGGCTGTTTTTTTTCCAACACCAGCTAAGATAAGGGCATCGATTTCTTTTGAGCCGTTTATTTTTTTTCCAGCAAATTCAATGCGAACATACTTTAAACTTCCAGAATTATCTTCTGGTTTATCACCGCCATAGGTAGCTTTTGTAGTATCAAGATTGAAATCTGTTAAAACATGCTTGTTGTCTTTGTCAATTTTGTTCACAGGCGCATTACCTAGGATGATGATGCCACCCCAGTTACCTGGTTTTCTTACTGTAGCTGCTTTTTCAGACGTAAAAACAATTGGTGCTTTTTCTGTCCCTTCAGCAATAAGTTTGGACCCTTGAGTAATGATTAAGGTTCCACAATAGTCGATATCGCCTACACCTCCTCTGATTACAGTACCTGGTTCAATTGTAAGTGTAGCATTATTGGTAACATACACTCTGTTGTTTAGAAGGTAGGTTTTGGTACTTACTAGTTTGGTGTCTTTGTCGATAATTTCTGGTAATACCTCATTGGTTTCTGGGTATTCTGCTGTTGCAGGTTTAAAATTGGTCCAATTGTTCATCCAATTAGAGTCTCCATAAATACCATTACTTTTTTGCGCAAATAAAGATAAACTGAACGCGATGCAAATAATTACTAAAGATTTTTGTTTCATTTTTATTGTTTTAAAGTGGGGCTTTACTTTCTTTTTGGTTAACTTAAAAACTAAAGTAATAAAATAAAATTATAATAATGAAAACTTAACACTTTAAAATGAATAAATGTTGATTTTGGAATAATTATCCTCTTTTTTATTAAAGAAAATAATTAATATGCGTTAAAAATAAAAAAAATCCAATTGCGAAAGCAGTTGGATTTTTTAAACTATTGTATAGAATAGTTGGTTTTTCTTGTGAATTTTTCGTAAAAAATTAGTTAGTACTAACTAGAACGGCACTCTCTTTTTTTCTAAAATCTGGGCTAAATTTTATTTGAGATGATTTGAACAAATCGTTAATTGCAATAGATGAAAATTCGATTCCCATTGACGAAGGATCTGGCCAATATTTTAGTTTGTCATTGTAGTTTTGTTCTTCGCTTACTATTGATCCTTTGCAATTGTTTACTAAAATGTTTTTAAGAGTTATTTTGGATAAATTATCTGGGTTTAAACCAATTTTTCCATCCATTAATAAGAAAGGTGCAAAGCCAGATACAATACTATTTGTCAAAGTTAAAAAGCTTTTTTCTTTAATATGGATCGATTCTTTGACTAGTCCCTGATTGTTTTCCTCTAAATTAATTAGCGTGATATTGTTTGCTTGAATCATACTTAGTTTTTTTTGAGGATCATAGTTGTCAATTTTATCGTAGGAATCAATTTCAAAGCATCTTGATCCAGCTGAATCTGACGAAAAAGGGTGGCGAATAGCTATACTATTTATAATGTTAGCTTGTACACCTTGGGTAAAATCAAAATCATCATCAGTAGTTCGGTATGAAATCAAATGGTTTAATTTCACATCACCACCATAGCATTCAAAAGAATCGTCGTTTGAATAACTAATTTGTAAGTGACTAAGTATTGTTTTGTTTCCAACACCAGCTAAAGATAAACCATTTAATTCTTTTAGAGCATTCAATTTTCTTCCTGCATATTCAATACGAACGTATTGTAAAATACCAGAATTACTTTCTGGATTTTCACCACCATAAGTACACTTTGAAGCATCTAAATTAAAGTCAAGTAAAGCTTGTCCGTTAATGCCTGCTTTGTTTATTGGGGCATCACTTAATAATATAATTCCTCCCCAATCACCTGGTTTTCTTACTGTAGTTGCCTTGTTGGAAGTAAATACAATAGGATTTTTCTCGGTTCCTTCAGCCATAATTTTGGCTCCTTTGGTAATTACAAGCGTACCGCAGGTCATTTCGTCTCCTCTAATTACTGTTCCAGCTTCTATAGTTAAGGTTGCATTATTGGTAACATATACAGTTCCTTCCAGTCGGTAGGTGTTGTCGCTACTAAGTTTGGTGTCTTTGTCGATTACTCCAGATAAAATGGCATTGGGTTCTTTGTATTCTGTTGTAGCGGGTTTGAAATTGGTCCAATTTAGCATCCAATTAGTGTCGCCATAAATTCCTTTTACTTGTTGAGCTGATGAAGATAAAAAGCTCAAGACAAAAATGATAAGTACTACTTTTTGTTTCATTTTTACTTTTGTTTAAACTACGTCTGTTATTGTTTTGTTGTTTTGACTAATCAAAAGTAGTAGCAGTCTTTAAAGGTAATTGTGAATTTATGTTAAGATTTTATTACTAAAAATAACTGGTTCGGGACATATTTTACGGTTTAGTAACCATTTGGTAACTAGAAAAAGGTTGGTTTTTTTATCATAAAAAAAGCCCCAACTAAGTTGAGGCTTTGTCAAAGTGGTATTTGAAATTAGAATTTTAAAGTCACTTTCAATTCAAATTCGTCGTTGATGGCTTTGTCACCAATGCTGTCAAAGAATGATTTTGAACCATATTTGATGTCATATTTAGTTCTGTCAACGTTGAAAGTTGTAGTAGCTGTGTTTCCGTTTACAGTTATGTCAAAAGTAACTGGTTTAGTAATACCTTTGATAGTTAAGTCAGCAGTTACTGCGTAAACATCTTTAGCTTTAGAACCAATTTTTTTGAATACTAAAGTAGCAGTTGGGAATTTTGCTGTTCCAAAAAAGTCATCCGCTTTTAAGTGACCATTCAATTTTCCTTGGTATTCACCTTGTAAGTCTGTTGCAGTTAATGAGTTCATATCAACAGTGAAAGAACCTCCTTTTAATGCTTTTCCTTTGAATACTAAAGTTCCTTCTTTAAAGTTTACAGTACCATTGTGTTGTCCTGTTACTTTTTTTCCTAACCATTCGATGCTACTTCCTGCAGCATCAATTTTTTTGGTTTGAGCAGTCATTGAAATTGTAGCGAATGCTACTAATGCTAATGCAATTGATTTTAAATTTTTCATGTTTAAATTGGTTTTTAGATTAATATTTGAGTTGTAAAATTATAAAGTAATAAATAAATCTTCGTTTGATTTTCTAACTTTTTTGTAATGTTGGGTATCATCCTCTTCGTGACGGTATCCAACTGCGGCTACTACAGCAGCATTTAAGTTTAATTTGTCTAAGCCTAAAATAGTATTAAACTGAGCGGGGTCAAAGCCTTCCATAGGTGTAGCATCAATTTTTAATTCAGCAGCAGCATTCAACAAATTGCCTAAAGCTAAATAGGTTTGTTTTGCAGTCCATACTTTTTTTGCATCTTCAGGTAAATTAAGAAGACTTCCTTTCATAAAATCCCCATAACCATTCAAGGTTCCTTCTGGTAAACTTCTGGTTTGTTCTGCATTTTTTAAGTATCCTTCGATATCTTCTGCATCAACAGTTGTTTGATTAGCAAAAACAAATAGGTGTGAAGCCTCTGTAATTTGAGTTTGTCCCCAAGCTGCAGGTTGTAATTGTGCTCTTAATTCAGGATTATCTACAATAAAAACCTTGTACAATTGCAATCCATAAGAAGAAGAACTCAATCGGATGGCTTCTTTTAAAGTATTTAAATCTTCTGTTGTTATTTTTTTGCTAGCATCGTATTTTTTGGTAGCATATCTCCAGTTTTGATTTTCTAAAAATGTACTCATGATGTATTTATATTTATTTAGTTCTATATTTTTCTAATAAGTAATTCAGTTGTTGTAATTCGTCAGCGCTTAAGTTGTTGGCAAAAGATTCTTCATGCTCTTTCAACTGTGGTTCTAATTCTTTTAGTAACGACAAGCCTTTTTCGGTAATTAGTACTTCTATTTTTCTTCTGTTGTCAGGGCAAACGTTTCTTGTTACAAAATCTTTTAATAATAGTTTGTCAACTAATCGTGTAGTGTTGCTTGTTTTTGCTAACATGCGTTCTTGAATCACACACATATTCGCTGGTGTTCCTTTTTGACCTCTTAAAATTCGAAGTACATTGTATTGTTCTCCAGAAATGTCGTGAGGTTTTAAAATTTCATTGAAATTCTCAGACAGAACAATTTGAGTATACATGATATTTAAAATCGCTCGTGTCGATTCGTTGTAATCGATGGTGCTTTTTAAAACTTCTTCTATTTTCATGTTTGTAATTACTTTATTTGTCGATACAAATGTAACACTTTTTTTATATGTATATACAAATGTTTTAAATTTAACAGTTATTTCACATCTTAAAGGATTAAACCCAGATTCCGCATTAGAAATTTACTACAACTAAATTCTTCTTCAAAACCAAGAACTTACTCCCTTTTTTAAATTCAAAATACGAAAGTATTCCTTCTTCAAAAATAGTCCGTGAGCTCTTGCTTTTATTGAATAATTTAGTTTCGCTACAAAGTCTAATGCGGATTCTGGGTTAAATAAGGGCATAAAAAAGCCGTGAAGTACTAATTCACGGCTTGTAATGTGTTGAAATGTATTTTTTTAAATCATTTAGTCTTTTACTCCCAATTTGGTTAGTATGTCTTCCATTAAACACCATTTGGTAATAGCCGATTGCAATAGATTAGCGCCCACAAAGGCGGTAAACCACAACCAATTTTGATTGACATAGATAGATAATACGATACTTAGTAGCACAAAAGTTCCGGCTATGGCTCTTATAATTCTGTTTTTCATTGCTTGATTTTTGAGGTTAATTGGATTTTTCTATACATAAAACCGCCAAATGAATTTGTGATGGCGTTTCTTGCTTTGCATTGAAATCTGCAACCCATTCAAATAGAGGGTCTACTTTTTTTTCATGAGCAAAAACATAAAATAAAACGGATTCATTTTCGATACTATTGGTGGCGAACCAGTTTTCTTCTATCAATTCTTCTGAACTGTTTTGGTAGCCCGTTACTTCTTTATAGGAATATGAACTAATATTGGCCTTCTTCAATAGCTGTTGGATTTCTTTTTGGAAAGCTTTGACGGCAACGATGAGTAATAATTTCATTTTTTTAGGTTTAAAGGTTTAAAAGTTTAAGGTTTCTAAAATTGGAAACCTTAAACTTGAAACTATTTTTTATTGATTAGCAGCTCCTGATTCCTCTTTTTCGGAGAGATTATTTGTTTCCCATTTTTTTCTCTCAGTAATATAATAAATCAAAGGCACGACAATTAGCGTCAAAACTGTAGAAACAATAGCACCAGCTACAAGTGAAATGGCTAATCCTTGAAAAATGGGGTCAAACAAAATAATTGATGCTCCAATCACCACTGCACCAGTGGTTAATAGAATAGGAGTGGTGCGGACAGCTCCCGCTTCAATAATGGCTTGTTTCAAGGCCACGCCTTCATTCAATCGGATTTCGATAAAGTCAATAAGTAAAACTGAATTTCGAACCATAACCCCTGCTAAAGCAATCATTCCAATAAAAGAAGTTGCAGTGAAATAGGCATTTAGCATCCAATGGCCTAAAACGATTCCTATCAACGAAAGTGGAATAGCCAGCATCATAACGATTGGTGTTTTGAAGTTTTGAAACCATCCTACAATCAACATATAGATTATCACAATCACCACCATAAAGGCTACGCCCAAATCACGAAACACCTCTAAGGTTATTTGCCATTCACCATCCCATTTTACAGTATAATCACTTTCATCTGTAGGTTGCTCCATGTACAATTCATTTATCTTGTAGCCTTTTGGAATTTTCATTTTAGACAGTTTTTCATTCATTCCTAAAATAGCATAGACTGGGCTTTCTAATGTACCTGCCATATCGGCTGTAACATACACCACACGTTTTTGATCTTTTCTGTAAATGGTTTTTTGAAGGGTGTCCTTTCTAACTTTTACCAAATCGCTAATCGGAATCATATTCCCTTGACTTCCTTTTATTTTCAAGTTTTGGATATCTTGCAAACTGGTTTTGTCTTTGTCATCTAATGAAAGTACGATACTAACATTGTCATTTGAGTTTTCGTCGTATAAATTAGAAACAGGATATTCCTTTAATAAATACGTAAGATTCCCTACTACTTGTTGAGGAGCAATTCCATTGAGCATGGCTTTTTCTTTATCAACTTCAAGGCGGAATTCCGTCTGATGGTCTTCTACCATCCAATCGATATCTACAATATCAGTCGTGTTTTGCAGAATGGTTTGTACTTGTTGGGCTACCTTAATTTGTTCTTCATAATCAGGACCATAAATTTCTGCGACCAAAGTAGACAGTACAGGAGGTCCTGGCGGTACTTCAATCAGTTTTACATTGGCACCATATTTTTTGGCAATCTTTTGAATCTCTGGACGCATGGCTTTGGCAATGTCATGACTTTGCAAATCACGGTCTTCTTTATGTAACAAATTCACCTGAATGTCGGCCATATTACTACCACCGCGCATATCGTAATGACGCACCAAACCATTGAAAGTAATAGGAGCAGAGGTACCTACATAGTTTTGATAATTGACTACTTCGGGTTGAGTCGATACATATTGAGCAATTTCTCTAGTAACTGCCGAGGTTCTTTCCAAAGTACTTCCTTCAGGCATATCAATCACTACTTGAAATTCATTTTTGTTATCAAATGGCAACATTTTAACTACTACCGATTTGGTAAAGAACATTAAAATCGAACCCATCAATAAGACCACAGTTCCAGCCAATAAAAGTCTTCTCTTGAAACTATTGTCTAGAAACGGACGCTCTATTTTGCTGTATATTTTATAAATTAAATTTGTTTCTAAGCCTTCGGCATGTTTGTGCGCTTGTTCTTCTTTTTCTTGTAGCAAATGATAACCTAAATATGGAGTTACGGTCAAAGCAACAAACAAGGACAACAACATAGCAATAGAGGCTCCAATAGGCATCGGACTCATATAAGGCCCCATCATTCCAGAGACAAAAGCCATAGGAAGAATAGCGGCAATTACTGTAAACGTGGCCAAAATTGTAGGATTCCCCACTTCATTAATCGCATAAATTGCGGCTTGTTTAAAGGGAAGTCGCTTCATTTTGAAATGCCTATGCATGTTTTCGGCAATAATAATACTATCATCAACCACAATTCCAACTACAAAAACAAGGGCAAAAAGTGTGATTCTGTTCAGTGTATACCCTAACAAATAATAAGCAAATAGCGTTAACGCAAAAGTGAGCGGAACAGAGAAAAACACTACCAATCCACCACGCCATCCCATAGCTAGAATTACCAAAACAGTAACCGCAATAATCGCAATTCCCAAATGAAGCAGTAATTCACCCACTTTGTGCGATGCAGTTTCCCCATAGTTACGAGTCACTTCAACGTGTACATCATCTGGAATGATGGTTTTTTTAAGTTGCTCTACTTTGGTCAAAATCTTATCCGATATTTTCATAGCATCGGCACCTTTTACTTTTCCAACAGAAATGGTAACAGCAGGATATTCTGATTTTGCCGTTTTGAATTGTTCATTGGCTTTGCCATAACCAAAAGAAACATAGCTTCTAGGAGTAGAAGGTCCATCTGTAATTGTAGCTACTTGTTTTAAGTAGACAGGCATATTTTTGTTGACACCAACCACTAAGTTTTCTACATCTTCTGCATTCGATAAAAATTGTCCTGTTGTAACCAAAAATTCTTCATCGTTCTCAACAAAACTTCCCGATTGCGAACTGCCGTTATTGGCCTGAATCATTTGCATAATTCCTAAAGCATCCACACCATTTTCGGACATTCTATCTTTGTCGAGAATAACTTTAAGTTCTCGATTATTGCCGCCAATTTCTTTGGTAATGGCTACATCTTTTACTTTTTCTATTTCAGAAGTTACTTCTTCTGCAATCTGACGCAATTGGTAATCATCCTGTTTCTCGCTCCAAATGGTTATTCCAAGCATAGGAACATCATCGATAGAACGAGTTTTTACCATAGGTTTGTACACACCTTGAGGGAACATATTTTCGTGTTTGGCCAATTCGTCATACAGTTTTACATAAGAGCGCTCTACATCTTGCCCTACATAAAATTGTACAATAAGCATCGCCTGACCGTTCATAGCCATAGTATGCACGTGTTCTACACCCTTAATATTAGAGATAATTTTCTCTAGTGGTTTGGCGACACGACTTTCCACTTCTTTTGGACTCGCTCCAGGATAGCCAACCATAATATCAGCCATCGGAACATTGATTTGCGGTTCTTCTTCCCTTGGAATTAGAAACGAACTGTATACCCCAATAATCATCAACCCAATCATTAACAATATCGTTAATTTGGAGTTCATAAATGCTTGGGCAATTTTGCCTGAAATACCTTCTTGCATAATTTCTTTTATTTATTTGGGCGTGACCCTCCCGAAAAGGTCGGGTCGGGCTATCCGTTGCAATCTTTTTATTCTAAACCCTGTCGGGATTTAGAACAAAAAGGATTTCCACTACTATCCCTCACGCATGATTAATGATGATTTTTATGTTTTATTGAAACCATTTATGTTCAATACTAGTTGTCAGTATTCAGCAATTGAATACTACGAAACCGAGCACTGACCACTTTTTTTACTGTACTGTAACCAAAGCTCCGTTGTACAATTTCCCTTCTGCCGAAACTACGTATTGTTCTTTGACCGAAAGTCCAGATAAAACCTCTACTTGATTGCCTAATTTTTTACCAACGCGTAACCATCTCAAAATCGCAACATTTCCATTGCCAATAGTGTAAATTCCAGTCAGCTGACCTTGATGTACCAAAGCACTTTCTGGTACAAGCATTCGTTCATTTGTTGATGAAGGTGTTTTACTTTCAGTAGGAAACTGAACATTTACAAACATTCCAGATAACACTTTCGCTTTCGTTGGTTCTAAATTGATTTTTACCAAATACTGTCCACCTGTGTTTTTGGCTGAAGCGCTTACTTCTGTCACTTTTCCTTTAAGTGCAGTTGCATTCGATTTTACTAAAATGTCAACAAGCATTCCGTTACGTATTGCGGTAATATCATTTTCGCTAACCATAGCCGTTACTTGTAGCTTAGAGGCTCCTTCTATGCTAACCAATGGCATTCCAGGATTCGCCATGTCGCCTTCTTTTACAAAGGTATTGGTGACTACACCACTAAAAGGAGCTGTTATGTTAGCATATGAGAATTGTGCTACTACTTCGTTTCGCATTTGTTTGGCGCCTTGCAAGCTCGCTTTTGCCATTTCGTAACGAGCGGTCATATCGTCCAATTCTTTTTGAGAAGCACTTTGTTGTTTGAACAAATTGGTAAAACGGTCGTAATCTTTTTTAGCATTGTTGTAAGCTGCAGTAGCTTGCAGAATACTAGCGTCTACTTGCGCTTTTTTTGCTTGTAAGTCGGTATTATTAATACTAACGATTAATTGTCCGCTAGTTACTTTTTGTCCCACTTGTACGTGCAGTTTGGTGACAAAGCCCATCATTCTTGTACTCAGATTAGCTGAATTTTCAGCTTCAATTTTACCGCTAGCACTAACAAAAGAACTATTGGTACCTGCGGAAATTCCGCTCACTTTTACCACAATAGGCTTTTCTGTGGGTAGGGTTTCAGTTGCTTCTTTTTTGCATGAAACTAAAGCGATTAGGGCTATAAAAGGGATGATTATTTTTTTCATGTGATAGTTGTTGTAATAGTGAAGAATGATTTTTTATAGATTCGTTTCGGATTATTTTTATTTAGTTAAAAACTGTAAATATTCTTTAGTGATATTGTATTCAAAAACGGCTTGCAGGAGTTCTAATTCTTTTTGGGACATTTGGGTTGCTGCTTGCAATAAATCAGAGGTTTTTTCTAGTCCTTGTTGGAAGCGATTGTTTCGAATACGATAAGCTTCCTCAGATTGTTGAAGGGCTAGTTGCGTTAAGTTTACTTTGTTTTCGGCGTCTTTTAGCTGTCTGTTGGTTTTGTTCAATTCTATTTGACTTTGTGCTTTGTATTGTTGGTTTTCAATGCTTGATTTTTGATGCTCTGCTTTGGCTTTTTCCATTTTTCCAATGGATTTGTAACCATCAAACACATTCCAAGATAACTGCGCTCCAACCAAATAACCGCTTGCTCCCATACCTAATATATTCTTGTCATACAATTCATAACTCCCAAAAGCGTTCAAGCGTGGTAAGAAATTCATTTGACTAGATTGTGCCATTTTTTCATACGCTTTAACCGATTGGTCCATAGCTAAAAGGTCTTTTCTGTCACCCGATAATAATGGGTTGGTTGCGATAGTGTTTATACTGTTTTCAAGCGCTTCGATGGGCTTAAAAACCGAATTACTTAGGTCTTCATTTATCAGAAAAGCCAGATAGTCAGAGGCGTTTTGAACGTTACTTTTGGCATATTGCAATTGGTTTTTAATTTCATTTACTCTAACTTCAACAGTCAAAACATCTGTTTTTTGTAGCATACCTTGTTTGAAATAATTATTTACGACTTGCAAATTGGAAAGAGCCGTGGTGTTGGCTTTGTTCAAAACAGTAACCGCTTTATAGGCGAGTTGCAACTGCATATAAGCTTTATTGATTTCTAATTCAAGGTATTCTTTTGTTCGCTCAGTTTGCAATTGAAAGGCTTCCATTTTGGCCTTAGCAGCTTGTCTACCATAATAGCCGTCTATGTTAATCAAGGGTTGTAGTATCTCAATTTTGGTAGCAAAATTTTGAGTTCTTGCTGGGTTGTTGAGTAGTGCTGGATTAAAATCGGCTTGTGTTAGAATTTCTTGATTTAGTTTTGAACCAAAAGCCATCAAAGGGTTAGTTGTTGAAATTCCGGTATGTGAAGCCGTTATGCTTGGTAAAAATAATGCATTCGACTGTCTATAGTCTGCTTGTGCCGCTTTGAAGGATTGGTCGGCTATTTTGATTTGAAGATTTTTATCAGCGGCTTTATTGATGATTTCTTTTTTTGAAATCACAATTGTATCCTGAGCCCAACTTATAGTTTGGGTGAGTACTAGGGTAATAGCTACATATAACTTTGTTTTTTTCATTTTTTTACAGTTTGATGAAGCAAAAGTAACTTCAGAAAAAGGCAAAGTCTGTAACTATTATCACACAGTCTTATTTTATGAATTATAATCAGCGGCAAGTATAATTTATTTGTGAATTTGATATTTTGGCTAATTGATAATCGTTTTGTGAATTTGTAATAAAAGTTTTAATTTTCTTTAAAATTAATTTATTTGTTATTTTTTTTGTGAATACTTATGTTTTAGTTGTTATTTTTTATGAAAAATTAGCGTACTTTTAATTGTAATAAGCAAGATAAAGAATGTCAAGAGTTGCTATCTAAACGTAAGAGTATGGGGTCTGATTCATCAAATCAACGAGGAGAAATAGAGCAATTAAAAAAAGAGCTTCTTTTTTACCGCTCTTATGATTCTTTTATCAAACAAAACAGTGATTTATTCTGAACGTTTAATCCTGACGGGAAGATTATTTCATTCAGTCCCAATTTTTTGCATTTAGGCTACAATAACAACCAACTAGAAAATCTTTCTTTTCTTCAATTAATAGCTACATCAGATGTTGAAGCTACTAAAAGTTGTATTCATTCGTCAAAAGAATCGGGTAATACAGCAACAATTATAAGTAAAGTTTTAGATAGTTCTGCAAATGCTATTTATTATCAATGGCGCTTCTGGTTTGATGTGCCTTCCAATTCCTTTCATGCTTATGCCTTTGATGTGAATGAATTTCAAATTAGTAGACAGGAATGTTTAGCTACGAAGTTGTTTTTTAATGATACTCAAAAGTTGGCCAAAACTGGGAGTTGGGTTTTTTATTTTGAAACCGAAGAGTTAATATGGTCCGACGAATTGTATGCTATTTTTGAAATTGACAAAACTACAAATGACCTATATGCAGATTATTTATCCTACTTGTCGTTATCAGATTTAGAGTTGTTGAATCGAAAATTGGAGGGCATAGTAAAAACCCAAATACCTTATGAGATTGAACATCAAATTCATTTTTCAGATAAGCGTATTAAATGGCTTTTTGCAACAGCGACCCCAAATTTGGATGAGAATAATAAGGTAGTTAGACTAAAAGGAATAGCGCAAGACATTACCAAAAAGAAAGAATTAGAATTGTTTCTTAAAGCGCAAGAAGAAGTTGAAAAGGAAAGACAAATCAAAGTTTTAGAAGAAAAAAGCAATAGCAAATTTAGAAGCTATAACCCGTTGGGTGAAATTATTTTTTACCACATAGAATCATAGAATTTGTAG
>ERZ650300.280-NODE-280-length-29539-cov-16.291955_pt1 | contig 29539 bp, 25 predicted proteins | sample MGYA00376236_ERZ650300 | MGnify/ENA primary metagenome ERZ650300 (study PRJEB26733, sample SAMN07839303) | wastewater metagenome | biome: urban; feature: wastewater treatment plant; material: waste water | place: USA: North Carolina | collected 2016-04-28 ...
TTGTTGTACTGTCTGCGGTCACACGCCTAGCCAGGGCCGCTTCGCTGAGTTTTGTTAGCGGCTCTAAATAAACAACGCCCCAAAAAAACAGGCCCCGAGCATGCTGCCGGGGCCTATTTTTTTGGGGCGAAAATGGCTTAGCGGCCGCCAATCCGTGCGTAATACGAGCGCTCTTCTGCCATCAAATCGCCTTGCGTGGGCGCTTTTTGGTGCAGGCCATAACTGGTGGAGACGGCATTGGCGCCAAATGCCTGAATCAAGGATTGGCGCATGGCCATGCGGTATTCATTCTGGCTCAGATGCCGGTTTGCTTCTGACAGCTGGCTGATGTTCACGCCCGCATTGTCATGCCAGTACACGCTGCCATCCTTGTACAGCACCGCCAATATCTGATCGCCCCGGCGAAACACCGTGTCAGCTTCCATTTTCATCTGCTGAGTCATTTCAGCTTGGCGGGCTTGCGTATCATAAGCCGCAGCCAGATCGGCATCATTTTCTTGCCTGCGCGCAGCCAGGGCTTTGCCTGCTTCAGTGTTAAGCCATTCCTGATTGGAGTACACCAAGGGCGCATCAGCCTGCGAACCATCTGCCCGTCGGGAAGGGTTGCTGGTTAATGCGCTGAAATTGCCTTGGGAGGTGGGGGAAATCTGCATGGTGACAGTCCTTTTGTGTAAGTACATACGCGCTAAAAACCGGGTAAGCTGAATGTGCTAGATAGCCGCGCATGGCTCACAAGTCATAGCGCATGACATGGGTGGTTGTGCACACATAAATACCGCAAATTATTGTTATGATATTAATGTCTTTCTCGTGGCAAAAGCCGCAGCAAAGATTGCCTTGCCCGGCTTTTTTATTCAAAAAGTCATCTTTATTTCCGCAGAGACACATCATCTTATTTGCACTTTTGCTGCAAATTCAAGTGTTTTTATTTAATTTTTATTGGGTTAAATAATGATGGCATATGGCTATAACGAGTGTCAATCAGTAGTATTACTCTAGTAAAATTACGGATTTTCCGTGCTTGAAAGTGAAATATATTTTGCGATACAACCCGTGTTTGACGAGATTAACCAAAGTGACCTCATGGGCTGTGTTGGTGGCTCAGATTGAGCGCCTCTACAGATCAAGCACCGTTCACAAAACTTTCCTGGCGTTGTGGCGCGACTTTGCTGTGCTGCCTGCGGCCACACACCTGGCCGGGATGGTTACCCTGAGTTGTGTTAGCCGCTCCAATCAGCGTCTTTCGCCTGCGCGCCAGCACATCCATCTCTCTCTTCCCTCGCACCATCGTATAATCCCCGGTTTCCCTTCACTTTCTGCCTGCAATGACCACCCCCGCCGAACTGAAGCGCGCCCTTGATGAGTGTATGGCGCGCGACCGCCATGCTTTGTTGTCCCGCATCCGCCAATGGGAGCAGCGCCGCCGTGAGGGCAAGCCGACCGACCGGCTGGCGGGCGAGCTGGCGCAGGCGGTGGCGCGTTCAGCGGCGCGGGCGGCCGAGCGGCGCGCCGGGCTGCCGCAGCCGGAGTTCGATCCGGCCTTGCCGGTCAATCAGCGGCTGGACGAGCTGCGCGCGGCGATTGAGCGCCATCAGGTGGTGATTGTCTGCGGGGAAACCGGCTCGGGCAAAACCACGCAGCTGCCCAAGCTGTGCCTGGCGCTGGGGCGTGGCGTGCGCGGGCTGATTGGCCACACCCAGCCGCGCCGGCTGGCGGCGCGTTCGGTGGCGTCGCGGATTGCCCAGGAGCTGAAATCCACGCTGGGCGAGGTGGTGGGCTTCAAGGTGCGCTTTACTGAGCGCAGCTCGGACAAAAGCTATATCAAGCTGATGACCGACGGCATTTTGCTGGCGGAAACGCAGACCGACCGTTATCTGACTGCTTACGACACGCTGATTATCGACGAGGCGCACGAGCGCTCGCTGAATATTGATTTCCTGTTGGGCTTTCTCAAGCAGTTGCTGCCGCGCCGGCCCGACCTGAAAGTGATCATCACCTCGGCCACCATCGACGCCGACCGCTTTAGCCAGCATTTTGACGGCGCGCCGGTGATGGAAGTCTCTGGCCGCACTTTTCCGGTGGAGGTGCGCTACCGGCCGCTGGACGAGCGCGACGAAGACCAGCACGAGCTGGATATGGAAGCGGCAATTGTCGAGGCAGTGGAAGAGCTGGCCCGCCACGGCCCTGGCGATATTTTGGTGTTTTTGCCCGGCGAGCGGGAAATCCGCGACACCGCCGAGCAGCTGCGCAAGGCGCGGCTGAGCGCGTATGAAATCCTGCCGCTGTTTGCTCGTTTGTCCAATGAAGACCAGCAAAAGATTTTCCGGCCCTCGGGCGGGCGGCGCATTGTGCTGGCCACCAATGTGGCGGAAACCTCGCTGACCGTGCCGGGCATCAAATATGTGATCGACACCGGCCTGGCGCGCATCAACCGCTACAGCCCGCGCGCCAAGGTCGAGCAGCTGCTGGTGGAAAAAATCAGCCAGGCGGCGGCGCGCCAGCGCGCCGGCCGTTGCGGCCGGGTGGCGGCCGGGGTGTGCATCCGGCTGTATTCCGAGCAGGATTTCAACGCCCGCCCGGCGTTTACCGACCCGGAAATTGTCCGCTCGAATCTGGCGGCGGTGATTTTGCGCATGGCGGCGCTGCGGCTGGGCAAGGTGGATGAGTTTCCGTTTTTGGAGGCGCCGTCGTCGCGGCTGGTGGCCGATGGGTATCAGCTCTTGCACGAGCTGGGCGCGGTCAGCGAGCGCGGCGAAATCACCGAGCTGGGCCAATCGCTGTCGCGCATCCCGGTTGACCCGAAAGTGGGCCGCATGCTGCTGGCCGGCGAGCAGTTTGGCTGCCTGCGCGAGATGCTGATTCTGGCCTCGGCCTTGTCGATTCAAGACCCGCGCGAGCGGCCGTTTGACGCCCGCGAGGCGGCCACGCGGGCGCATGCGCGCTTTAGCGACGAGAAATCGGATTTTCTGTCGTTTTTGGCGCTGTGGGACTTTTTTGACGAAGCCCTGCAAAACAAAAGCTCCAACCGCCAGTTGATCCAGCTGTGCCACACGCATTTTTTGTCGCATCTGCGCATGCGCGAATGGCGCGAGCTGCACGCCCAGTTAAGCCAGATTGCCGATGAACTCAAGCTGCGCCGCAATGAACTGCCGGCCACTTACGAGCCGCTGCACAAGGCGCTGCTGACCGGCTTATTGGGCAATGTCGGCATGAAATCGCTGGAAGGCGACGATTATCTGGGCGCGCGCGGCATTCATTTTCATATCTTTCCAGCTTCTGGCCTGAAAAAAGCCCGGCCCAAATGGCTGGTGTCGGCTGAGCTGACCGAAACCAGCAAGCTGTACGCCCGCTGCGTGGCCAGCATTCAGCCGGAATGGCTGGAGGCGCTGGCGCCGCATCTGGTCAAATACCATTACTTTGAGCCGCATTGGGAAAAAGCCCGCGGCGAGGTGGTGGCCAGCGAGCGGGTGACGCTGTACGGCCTGAATATTGTGCCGCGCCGCATGGTGTCGTATGGCCGGGTGGCGCCGCAGGAGGCGCGCGAGATTTTCTTGCGCGAGGCGCTGGCCAATGGCCAACTGAGCACCCAGGCGCCGTTCTACCGGCACAATCAGGCGCTGATTCGCGACATCGAACAACTCGAACACAAGGCCCGCCGCCAGGATGTGCTGGTGGACGAGCAAACCCTGTTTGATTTTTACGCCGAGCGCGTGCCGGCCGAGGTGTGCACCGCCGCCGGCTTTGACGCCTGGCGGCAGGACGCCGAGCGCAGCAACCCCAAGCTGCTGTATCTGACCCGCGATTACCTGATGCAGCACGCCGCCAGCCATATCACCGAGGACCAGTTTCCGCCCAAGCTGAGCACCCCGGACGGCGAGCTGACCCTGCGTTACCGCTTTGAGCCCGGCCACGCGCTGGACGGGGTGACGGTGGACGTGCCGCTGCCGCTGCTGAACCGGCTGAACCCGGCGCAGCTGGAATGGCTGGTGCCGGGCATGCTGCGGGAAAAACTCGCCCTGCTGATCAAATCCTTGCCCAAGGCGCTGCGCCGCGCCTGCGTGCCGGTGCCGGACAGCGTGACGCGCTTTCTGGAGCGCCAGCCGGACGGCCAGGCGGCGCTATTGCCGCAGCTGGCCTTGTTTGTGCAGCGCCTGGTTGGCGCGCCGGTCAGCGTGGCTGACTTCAACCCGGACACCCTGCCGGCGCATGCGCACATGAATATCCGCGTGCTGGACGACGGCAAGCAGGAGCTGGGCATGGGCCGCGATTTGCTGGCGCTGCAACGCCAGTTTGGCGACGTCGCCCAGTTGACCTTCCGCGACACCTCGCTGGATTTCGAGCGCGATTCGGTCACCAGCTGGGATTTGGGCGACCTGCCGGCCACGCTGAAATTTGCCCGCAACCGCCAGCAGCTGACCGGTTTTCCGGCGCTGGCGGTGGAAGACGACCGGGTGGCGCTGCGCCTGTTCGACACCGCCCGCACCGCCGACGCCGCCATGCGCGGCGGGGTGATCCGCCTGTTGCAATACGCGCTGAAAGAGCAAATCAAGCAACTGAACAAAGGCCTGCCCGGCAATTTCACGCAAACCGCCATGCTGCTGCGCAACCTGGGCCACGCCGACGGCCTGCTGGCCGACGCCATCGCCGCCATTTGTGATCGCGCCTTTATTGGCGAAGACCCGCTGCCGCGCACGGAAAAAGCCTTTAACGAACAAAACAAACGCGCCCGCGCCCGCCTGCCGGCTGTCACCGAGGCCGTCAGCCGCTATCTGGCCGACATCGCCGCCGAATACCAAAAAACCCTGAACCAGGCCGAGCGCCACAAGCTGGGCCCGGCGCTGCGCGCCGAAATCGCCCAATTGGTCTACCCCGGCTTTTTGGCCGCCACGCCGTGGGACAAGCTGGCGCATCTGTCGCGCTACCTGAAAGCCAAGCAGCTGCGCATGGACAAATACGCCGCCAACCCCAGCCGCGACGGCCAGCGCGGCGCCGAAATCGCCCAGCTGTACAAACAATGGGAAGCCAAACTGGCCGAGGCGGAAGCGCTGGAAGGCGCCAGCCAGGGCCTGAAAGACTTCCGCTGGCTGATTGAAGAACTGCGCGTGTCGCTATTCGCCCAGGAGCTGAAAACCCCGTTCCCGGTGTCGCTGAAACGCCTGCAAAAAGCCTGGGGCGAGATCGAAGAAAACCGGCGCTGAGCGCTGCCTTGCCCGGCCGGGTGTGCGTGGCTTATGCCTAAACCCACAGGAAGCACCCGGCTTGCACGCCAGTTTCAATATATGGATATGGCGAATTGGTTTATGCGCTTGCTGGCGCTTGCGGTAAAGTGCCAGCCTGCCAGAGCCAAATGTCTCTGGCCGCATCCCTTCCGCGCGCCGGCTGCCGGCCCGCCTGACCGAACCTTGCTTGGAAAGCTGCAACCACCATGGCGATTGACATTCCTGACTCCCGGCTGACGCATCTGAAGCAGCTTGAAGCCGAATCCATTCATATCATCCGCGAAGTGGCCGCCGAGTTTGATAACCCGGTGATGCTGTATTCCATTGGCAAGGATTCCGCCGTGATGCTGCATCTGGCGCTCAAGGCGTTTTATCCGGGCAAGCCGCCGTTTCCGCTGCTGCACGTGGACACCACCTGGAAGTTCCGCGACATGATCGCCTTCCGCGACAATGTGGTGAGCAAATACGGCCTGAAGCTGTTGACCCACACCAACCCGGCCGGCGCCAATGGTGAAATCACCCCGTTCACCCACGGCAGCGCCAAGTACACCGACCTGATGAAAACCGACGCGCTCAAGCAGGCGCTGGATTTGCACGGCTTTGACGCTGCTTTTGGCGGCGCGCGTCGCGATGAAGAAAAATCCCGCGCCAAAGAGCGGGTGTACTCGTTCCGCGACAAAAACCACCGCTGGGACCCGAAAAACCAGCGCCCGGAGCTGTGGAATGTCTACAACAGCCAGGTGAACAAGGGCGAATCCATCCGCGTGTTCCCGCTGTCCAACTGGACTGAGCTGGACATCTGGCAATATATCTACCTGGAAAACATCGACATCGTGCCGCTGTATTTCTCGGCGCCGCGCCCGGTGGTCAACCGCGACGGCCTGCTGGTGATGGTGGACGACGAGCGTTTGCCGCTGAAAGAAGGCGAAACCCCAGAAATGCGCTCGGTGCGCTTCCGCACCCTGGGCTGTTATCCGCTGACCGGCGCGGTGGAATCCACCGCCGCCACCCTGCCGGAAATCATCCAGGAAATGCTGCTCACCCGCACCAGCGAGCGCCAGGGCCGCGCCATCGACCATGATCAGTCGGGCTCGATGGAAAAGAAAAAAATGGAAGGCTATTTCTAAGGCTGCGCTGAACCGCCCGTCATTCCCGACGGGGCTTGATCGTGGCAAACCTGTGTTTTGCCCCGCCAAGCAGCGCACCCCAAGCCCGGCGCAGCGTGCGCCACGCCATTTACCGGATTGCCGCCGCCGCCCGACACGGGCGACGGCCACACAGTAGAGAACCCGACCATGTCCCACCAGTCCGAACTGATTGCCAGCGACATTCTTGGCTATTTGAAGCAACACGAAAACAAAGACCTGCTGCGCTTTATCACCTGCGGCAACGTCGATGACGGCAAATCCACGCTGATTGGCCGCCTGCTGCACGACTCCAAACTGATTTTTGAAGACCACCTGGCCGCCATCGCCAAGGACTCGCAAAAGTACAACACCACCGACCAGGAAATCGACCTGGCCCTGCTGGTGGACGGCCTGCAAGCCGAGCGCGAACAAGGCATCACCATTGATGTCGCCTACCGCTATTTCAGCACCGACCAGCGCAAATTCATCATTGCCGACTGCCCGGGCCACGAGCAATACACCCGCAATATGGCCACCGGCGCCTCCACCTGCGACCTGGCGGTGATCCTGATCGACGCCCGTCGTGGCGTGCAAACGCAAACCCGCCGCCACAGCTTTATTGTTTCGCTCTTGGGCGTGCGCCATGTCATCGTCGCCGTCAACAAAATGGACCTGGTGGACTTCAGCCAGCAGGTGTTTGACGACATCCGCAGCGAATATCTGGCCTTTGCCGAAGGCCTGAACATCCCCGACATCCGCTTTGTGCCGATTTCCGCGCTGCGCGGCGACAATGTGGTCAGCGCCAGCGAGCGCGCGCCGTGGTACAACGGCCCGACGCTGATGAACCTGCTGGAAACCGTCGAGCTGGAAAGCGACGCCCCGCTGGCCGCCTTCCGCCTGCCGGTGCAATACGTCAACCGCCCCAACCTGGATTTCCGTGGCTTTTGCGGCACCATCGCCGCTGGCCACATCCGCCCCGGCGACACCGTGCAAGCCCTGCCCGGCGGCAAGACCAGCAAGGTGAAAGCCATTGTCACTGCCGATGGCGAACTGCCCTACGCCCACGCCGGCCAGGCCGTGACGCTGACGCTGGAAGACGAAATCGACATCTCGCGCGGCGATATGCTGGTGCACGTGGGCGAAACCGCGCCGAAAGTGGCCGCCACGCTGACCGCGCATCTGGTGTGGATGGACGAAACCCCGCTGACCCTGGGCAAGGAATATCTGTTCAAGCTGGGCGGCAAAAAAGTCACCGGCCGGGTCAGCGCCATCGACGCGCGCATCGACGTCAACACCCTGGAAGCCAGCGCCGCCAGCGAGCTCAAGCTGAACGAAATCGGCCGCGTCACCGTGGCGCTGAACGCCGCCGCCGCCTTTGACGCCTACACCGCCTGCCGTGGCACCGGCGGCTTTATCATCGTGGACCGCATCAGCAACGCCACCGCCGCCGCCGGCATGGTGATCGACGCGGTGGCCGACGCCAGCCAGCACAGCGACGCCGACGAACTGGCCCGCCTGCGTGCCTTTGAAGTGGAGCTCAACGCCCTGGTGCGCCGCTACTTCCCGCATTGGGAAGCGAAGGATATTGTCAGCAAGTTGGGCTGAGAATGCGCTAAAAATAGCCGTTTATGCACCGCCAGACTCTCAGCAATGGGGTATTACTGGGACTGTGTGTGCAAAAATAGGATTTTGTGTGAATGAACGCCACGCCCCTCCAGGCACCGCTGTGCCGAGAGGGGCGTGGCGTTTTTATGCCTAGTAGTTAACCCTGCGGCTACAAATCAACAAAACCCTCCTGGCGTTGTTGTTCGGCCTTGCCGTGTGGTTGTGCGCCCAGTAGTCAGTCACCATGATGTAAATAGATCATTGGCGTTAAAACTCGAATTCACATGCTTACCTGAACCTTTGTGTTTCAACGTGATTGGCGACCAGGAGCACTACGCTGCGTTTTGTTAGCCGCTCAAACTGGACATCTCTCCCGTTCACCTGATGCCCATCGTCATTTTCCCTGTTGAAATCCCAGCCCTGCACATCCATATACAAAAGGCGGGAGCTCGTCTCCTGCGCTTTGCTGCGCCTGCATGTTGACGAACTTTTCTCCATGCGGGCCGTCTGCCGTGAATTGACAACCCTGACCGGATTGCCTGCGATGAACATCAAACGTGTTGTGTTATTTCTTGCCACCAACCTGGCGGTAATGCTGGTGCTCAGCCTGGTGGCCAGCCTGCTGGGCTTTGGCCGCCATGGCGGCCTGGGCTCTTTGCTGGGGCTGGCCATGGTGATGGGCTTTGGCGGCGCTTTTATTTCGCTGTTCATGTCGAAAATGATGGCCAAGTGGTCTACTGGCGCCGAGATCATCGACCAGCCGCGCAACCAGACCGAAGCCTGGCTGGTGGACACCGTTGCCCGCCATGCCCAGCGTGCTGGCATTGCCATGCCGGAGGTGGCCATTTATGAGGGCGAGCCCAATGCCTTTGCCACGGGGCCATCGCGCAATAATTCGCTGGTGGCGGTATCCACGGGCTTGCTGCACAGCATGAATCAGGAAGAAGTCGAGGCGGTGATTGCCCACGAGGTGGCGCATGTGGCCAATGGCGATATGGTGACGCTGACGCTGATTCAGGGGGTGGTGAACACCTTTGTGTTCTTCCTGGCGCGGGTGGTGGGCTCGGTGGTGGACAGTGCCTTGCGCCGCGACAATGAATCGTCCGGCCATGGCATTGGCTATATGGTGACGGTGTTTGTCTGTGAAATCGCCTTTGGCATCCTGGCCAGCATGATCGTAGCCTACTTCTCGCGCCAGCGCGAATACGCTGCCGATGCCGGCGCGGCCCAGTTGATGGGGAACGCTCGCCCGATGATCAATGCCCTGCGTCGTCTGGGTGGGGTTGATGCCAACGATCTGCCCAAGGATATGCAGGCAATGGGCATTGCCGGCGGCGCGGCATCGCTGTTTGCCAGCCATCCCAGCCTGGAAGAGCGCATCGCCGCACTGCAACAGCAATAAAACCCATCACGGCGGTTACGCCACGTCTCAAGCCCCCTGCCACTGCTGGCCTGGGGGCTTTTTCATTGGTTCAGACGCTGGTGCTGATGGCGGTCTTGAGCTGGCCAAGCGCCTGGGTGATGTCTTTGGGTTTGCCCGCCATGGCAGCCTGGGCCAGCCCCAGGGCACTGGCGGCAATTGCCAGTACGCGTTCGATTTTTTTCAGTCGGCGCAATTGGGCCTCGGCGGCCTGGGCGGTGCTGGCCACTTCATCGCGGGCTGCCTTGCTCTGGCGGGCCAGGGCAGTGATGCCCTGGGCGCGCATTTGGGCGCAGGCCTGGTCCAGCGCCACTTCGGCGGCTTCCAGCCGGGTGCGGTCGGTGGCGCTCAGGCTGGCGCGCTGTCTGAGGCGAAAGCGCAGCAGTTCGCTGGAAATCAGCGCAATCTGGTCAGCCAGGTCAAACAGCTGGTCGGCAGAGGCGTCGGGCATGATGGGCTCTCCTGGGTGAAGGGCCGGCGAGGCCGGCCGGGGTGATTTTTTGTGGCATATCGCGTCGCTCACCATGCTCAGCAAAGCGGGCCTGGCCAGGTAGTGACCGCAGACAAGACAGGTCACAACGACGCCAGGCGGGTTGTGTTAGCGGCTCAGGGTGGCAAGGTGCTTGCGCACGGTGTTGACTTCCTTGCCCAGTTTGCGCAGTTCGGCCAGCAGCTCTGGCCGGGACAGTTGATCGATATTGGCGCGTAATGCGTGCAGGGAGATTTTCAGCTGTGCCACGGCGGCATGCAAAGCATCAATGGTTTGCTGCTGGGCCTGAAGGGTAGCGATCTCATGCTGGATATCCAGCATGCGCAAACGGGCGTCGATGGGCGCGGCTTTTTGCTGGCGCAATTGCTCAAGCAGCAGCGGTTGATCACGCAGCCGATCGTTGAGCGTGGCGCGATACACCCGTTCGGCATAGCGCGCCAGCGCATCGGCCAGCGCACCCACGGCCTGTTCGTGGTTAAGGGCCTCGATGATGGCGTCGCGCTGACTACGCTCCAGCACGCGATGGCCCACAAACCTGATCAGCCCGTTCACCGCATCGACCTGGTCCGCAGGCAGCGCGGAAAAACGCTTGGCCTGCGCCGCGACGGCGTCCAGATCATCGTCGGCGCGCTGTGCCACGCCGTCAGCCGCCAAGGCGGCCAGTTGCGCGGCGTATTCGGTCAGGGTATCGGCCAGAGCCAGGGCGGCAGCATTTTCCTGGGCAATCGGCTGGCAGGTGCTGCGGGCTGCAGCCAAGGTAGCCGCGGGATCAAAGCGGGATAGCGGGGCATCGGTGGTATACACCCGACGATCCAGAAAGGCTTGCTCGCATTGCTGCACGGCGTGATCCAGCATCGGGGTAAAGCTGGTGCTCAGCCGGCGGGTGTCATTGGCAAAATCCCGGACGGCCGTCAGCGGGGTGGCGCAGCCGGTCAGCAAAAGCAGACAAAGGCAGGATGACAGTGAAGTGCGCATGTGATTTCCCGTGCCCGGCGCAAAAATGGGCCAGCCACGCAGGCTCCGGACAGGCCTGGCGGGCCGGGGTGTCCGCCTGGGCGGAGTGAAGATATTCACCAAGCATGGCAGAAATGCACAATGGACACAATCACACAAGCTGACCGGCCGCCATGCAGGGCAGGGCGGCCGGTCGTGGTAAGCCACAGCATGGTCTGAGGCGAAACAGGCACTTGGCCAAGCTCACTGAGCACGGTAAGGCAGGGCGTCTGACAGATTGCGCAGCGGCGGGCATTTAGAGCCCCCCCTGGCGTCGTTGCGCAGCCTTGCCGTACTCCGTACTGTCTGCGGTGGTGCGCCAGGCCAGGATCGCTTCGCTGAGTGTCGTGAGCGACTCTTACTCAGGCTTGCCAGTTGGGCTTGCGTTTTTCCAGCAGCGCCGCCACGCCTTCGCGGCCTTCGTCGCTGGCGCGAGCGTGGGCAATGCGCTCGGCGGTAAAGTCCACCAGCCGCTGGTCAATCACCTTGCCCCACACATCGCGCAGCAGTGCCTTGCTGCCGGCAATGGCGTGCGGGCCGTTGCGCACCAGGGTTTCGGTCAGGTAGGTGACCTGGGCGTTGAGCGCTTCGTGCTCGACCACAATATGCACCAGCCCCAGGCGCTTGGCCTTTTCGGCGTTGAAGCGCTCGGCGGTGATGAAATAGCGACGCGCCGAGCGCTCGCCAATGGCGCGCACCACATACGGCGCGGTGGAGGCCGGAATCAGCCCCAGGCGCACTTCCGAAAAGCCAAACAGCGCTTCGGCGGTGGCCACCGCCACATCGCAGCAGGCCACCAGGCCGGCGCCAACGCCAAAGGCCGAACCTTGCACGCTGGCGATGGTGGGCAGGCGCAAGGTGTCCAGCTTGTGCAGCACGCGGGTGAGCGCCTGGGCGTCGGCCAGATGCTCGGCCTCGCTGTAACCCTGCATGCGGCGCATCCAGTCTTGATCCACCCCCGAAGAAAAACTCAGGCCATTGCCGGTGAGCACCAGCACGCGCACGTCCGGATTGGCTTGCACTTCGTCCAGCAGCTCGCTCAGGCGGGCAATCAGGGCGTCGTCGATGGCGTTGTGCAGCTCCGGGCGGTTCAGCGTCAGCGTGGCCACGCCATTGGCGGCCAAGGAATACAGAATGGAATCAGTCATTGATGAGAACTCGGCGTGCGGACGGGTGAAATTAACAAACATTGTAACGACAAGGGCGGCGCTGTGGTTGACGCTTTCATGACAAGCCGCCCCGTCAGATCAGGCGGTATCAGGCCTCGCGCAAAAACGCGCTGGTCAGCGCGACAAACTGCGGCAGGGCTTCCAGGTGGCTGGCGTGGCCCACGCCCGGCAGCACTTCCAGCCGGGCGCCGGCAATGCCGGCCACCAGCGCGTCGGCCTGATAGCGCGGGGTCATGCGGTCTTCGCTGCCGACCACCACCAGGGTGGGTTGGCGCAATTGGTCCAGCCAGGGGCGGGCGTCGTGCGCCAGCACGCCATTGCTCAGCCGGCGCACCGGCTCCCACGGCGCTTGCGCGGCCAGCGCGCGCATGGCTTGCAGCATGGCTTGCTGGCTGGCCAGAAACTGGCTGCCAAACACCCAGGGCAGCATGTCGGTGAACAATTGGTCGCCGCCGCCAGTGCACTGGGCGGCTTCCCAGCTGGCGGCAATGGCGGCATTGGCGGCGTCGGAATACGCCAGCGTGCTGGCCAGCACCAGCCGCGCCACCTTGGCCGGATGCTGGCGCGCCAGGTGTTGCGCCACCATGCCGCCATAAGACAGCCCCAGCACATGGGCGCGGGCAATGCCCAGCGCCTCCAGCAGGCTGGCCACATCGTCGGCCTGCTGGGCCAACGAGTAGGCGTCCGCCTCGGGCTTGCTGCTTTGCCCCTGGCCGCGCAAATCCAGCGTCAGCACCTGAAACTGGCCAGCGTACAGCGGCGTGTGCCAGCCCCAGGCGGCGGTGTTCATGGTCAGGCCGTTGAGCAAGACCAGGGTGTCAGCGTCAGCGGGGCCGCTGAGTTCGTAATACAGCGAATGGCCATCGGCCAGGGTGTGCATGGGCATGTCGGCAAATCCTGCGGGGTGAGTGAGCCAGGTGGTCGCAAGGGCCGCTGGCTGGGATGGCCTAGTGTAACGGCAAGTGCGGGCCATGTCAGCGCAATGGCATGCCCCCGGCCTGTCAGCGCCGGGGGCATCACGGATTTTATGCACAGCGCCAAGCGCCGCTCACCACACTCCGCGCACCGGCGCATGACCGCAGACAGGCAAGGTCGCGCCACTACGCCAGGGCATTGAGTGAGCGGCGCTTACTGGCAGGCTTTGACGGCGGCTTCCAGTTGGATTTCGTAGCCCTGGCGTTGCAGGCGTTCGCTGCGCAGCGCCTGCATTTGCCGCCAGATACCGGCATTCAGTGGCAGGGCATCCACCGCAAACGCCGGGCGAGCCACATCCGGGGCTTTGCATGGCACCGGCACCGGGATGTGCACTTCCTGCACCGGACCGGGCAGTGGAGTGCTGGCGCAGGCGGCCAGCAACAGGGCGCAGGGCAGCGCGCAGATCAGAGAGCGTTTCATGATGTGGCGCGCTCCCGTTTCAGTTCGGCGTCAAAGGCAGCGCTGGCAGCCTGGCAGGCAGCAGCGTGGCCACCGCTGGTGGGGGCGGTTTCACGTTGCACGGCCTGGGCCTGGGCCATCCATTGCTGGGCCTGGCCCTGAGCCTGGCTGACGGCCTGGCGGGCTTGTTGTTCGCGTTGCTCGGCGTCGCTTTGCAGCTGGGCTACCGCCGCATTTTGACGCTGGGCGGCGTCGGCCAGCGCCTGATAGGCGCGGGTGGCTTCAGCGGCTTGCTGGCGGGCCAGTTCCAGCCGGGGTTGATAAAAGGCCGAAGCGGCAGCGGCGCCGGCGGCGGCAATCAGCGCGACGCCAATCGCCATGGCCACCCAGCGATAGGGGGCGGGGATCAGGTTGAGTAACATGACTATTCCTTGGGCGTTAAGTGCCGCTCACAAAACCCCGCGCAGCGCGCCTGGCCAGGCGCACGACCGCAGACCGTGCCAGTCGCACAGCAAGGTCATGCAACCATGCCAGGTAAGGTTTGGTGAGCAGCGCTAAATCAGAAGTGCTGCCTGAACAGGAACGCCAAAGGCAAAAGTGTGTGCCATGCCCACTGTAAAAAAATTTGCCCCGGGTTCTGCTGAGCAGCCTAGCGGCGGTCAGCACCCGGGGCATGTTGAGGCGCGTCAGTGGTTTCGGCATGTGTCGATATACGCGGCAAGATCATGCCAGGCAAAAACAAAGCCTAAAAAATCAACACTTTGGGTTCAGGGTGGCGTATATGCGGCGGCTGTTTCAGCCTATCCTTGGAACGCAGCGTCACGCGCCTGGCCAGGCGCGCGGCGCGGGGTGTGGTGAACCAAACTAACTGGCGCTCAGGCCCAGCACGCAGCCCTGGGCCATCACCTGACGGCAGATTTCATCCCATACCGCCCCGGCGGGCAGCAGGGTTTCCCGGCCACGAAAATTATGCGGCAGACGCGGCTGCACCAGATCTTCCAGCGCGCCGACCGGCGTCAGCGTGGGCCGGTTAAAGGCGGCAATCTCGCCAGCAGTCGCCGGTTTGGCCGGAAAAAAACTCACCAGCGCGCCCAGCGGCTGGTTCAGGCAGGCGCCGCGATACACCGGCAGGGTGGTGTCGTCAAAGCAGCTGTCGTTCACCCGGCGAAACAGCTGCGAGACGTGGGTATCGCCTACCGGCGTGCGGCCATTCACCACAAACACCGTGTCCAGGGCAAATTGGCCATGCAGGTGCGAGCCAAACACCACGATATCGCCCGGCTCCAGCCGGCTGAGCATGCGGTTGGGGCTGTCCTTGCCGGGCAAAAACAAAAACGGCGCGTCAAACACAAAAGGATGGGTCGGCAGCGCGCGCACGGCGTCCTTGCCGTGGCGGGCGCGGCCGGACAGCACCGGCTGGTGTGCGGCCACCGGCGCGGCTTTGTCGCTGCTGGCCGGCAGCGGGGTGTAGCGGGTGGCTTGCTCCCAGCTGCCCCAGAAGGCCAGCGGGCCTTCTTGCACCGGCGCGTGGGGAGCGGCCTGCCAGTGGCCGCTGGCCACCTGGAAAAACTTGCGCTGGTGGCGCGGGCCAGGGTTGGCGGGGCACAGGCCGCTGGCGTCCGTGCGGGCTTGGGCGGCCGGGTGCATGTACTGGATGAAGCGCATGAATTCAGCTTCCTCTGTGGGCAAAAAACCCGCTCCGGCGGGGGCGGGAGCGGGCTGTCCGGGGGCGCGACCTCAGCGCGGCGGCATCAGGCGCCCACGCGCGGCAGGCGCGCCAGCGCGGCGCGGATGGCGTCTTCGGGGTAGTCGTAATCTTCCAGCGCGCCAGCAAAGTATTTGTCGTAGCTCGCCATGTCGAAGTGGCCATGCCCGGACAGGTTGAAGAACAAAGCCTTGGACTCGCCGCTTTCCTTGCAGGCCAGCGCTTCGTCCAGCGCGGCCCGGATGGCGTGGCAAGACTCCGGCGCAGGGATGATGCCTTCAGCGCGGGCAAAAGTCACGCCGGCCTCAAAGGTGGCCAGCTGCGGCACGGCGCGCGCTTCGATCAATCCCTCGTGATACAGCTGGCTGACCAGCGAGCTGGCGCCGTGATAGCGCAAGCCTCCGGCGTGAATCGACGGCGGCATGAAGTCGTGGCCCAGGGTGTATTGCTTCATCAGCGGAGTCAGCCCGGCAGTGTCGCCAAAATCATACGCATAGTGGCCACGGGTCAGCGTCGGGCAGCTGGACGGCTCCACCGCCACCAACCGCACCGGCTTGCCGCAGGCCTTGTCGGCCAGGAAGGGGAAGGCCACGCCGCCAAAGTTGGAGCCGCCGCCGCACGGGGCAAACACCATGTCCGGGTAGTCTTCGGCCAGGGCAAACTGCTTGATTGCCTCCAGGCCAATCACCGTTTGATGCAGCAGCACATGGTTGAGCACCGAGCCCAGGCCATAGGTGGTGTCTTTGCGGCTGGCGGCTTCTTCCACTGCTTCGGCAATCGCCAGGCCCAGCGAGCCAGGGTTGTCGGCGTCAGCCTCCAGCGCGGCGCGGCCGGCGGCGGTGTGCAGGCTGGGGCTGGCCAGCACTTCGGCGCCCCAGGTTTGCATCATCGAGCGGCGGAACGGCTTTTGTTGATAGCTGACCTTGACCATGAACACCCGCACATCAATGCCAAAGGCCTGGCCGGCAAACGCCAGCGAGCTGCCCCACTGGCCGGCGCCGGTTTCGGTGGTCATGCGGCGGATGCCGGCTTCGCGGTTGTAATAAGCCTGGGCGATGGCCGAATTGAGCTTGTGGCTGCCGGCCGGGCTGCTGCCTTCGTATTTGTAATAAATGCGCGCCGGGGTGCCCAGCGCGGCTTCCAGCCGGCGGGCGCGCACCAGCGGGGTGGGCCGCCACAGTTGATACAGCTCGCGCACCGGCTCGGGAATGGCAATCCAGCGCTCGCTGGAGATTTCCTGCTCGATGATGGCGTCGGTAAAGATGGCCGACAGCGCGTCCGGCCCGATGGGCTGGCCATCCGGCCCCAGCACCGGCGCGGGCGCGCTGGGCAGGTCGGCGACAACGTTGTACCAGTGAGTGGGAATATCAGTCTCGGGCAGGATGAAGCGGGTGGCGGCCATGATGCTCTTCTCGGGTGAGTGCGGTTGTTGGGTAAAGTGCCCCTGGCCAGATATCCGGACGTTCACGGCATGGGGCAAGCCGTGAGCATAATCCATCGTGACCAGACCGGGCAATTGCCCGCCCGCCAGGCGGAATCGGTCCGCATGGCAGGGCTGTTTTCCTGAACGCGATCATGCTAGTATACGATTCATATACAAACCATATATTTCTACTTTCCCCATGGGCATTGTCAAAATCTCCGATTCCATGCACGAAGCGCTGCGCCACAGCAGCGCCGCGCTCAGCCGCTCGATCAACGCCCAGGCCGAACACTGGCTGCGGGTGGGCATGCTGGCCGAGCTCAACCCCACGCTCAGCTATGCCGACATCTGCCAGTTGCTGATTCAGCAAGCCGCCGCCGCGCCGGCCGATGAAAACTCCCTCACCGTGATGCGGGTGGCGTGATGAGCCGTTCGCGCACCGTGCCGATTCGCAATCAAGAAGAACTCACCCAGCTGCGCCGCGCCGGCGCGCTGGCCGCCGATGTGCTGCACATGATTGGCGAGCACGTCAAAGCCGGCGTCACCACCAACCAGCTGGACCGGCTGTGCCACGATTACATCGTGCATGTGCAGCAGGCCGTGCCGGCCAATGTCGGCTATCACGGCTATCCCAAAACCATCTGCGCCTCGGTCAATCAGGTGATTTGTCACGGCATCCCGTCCGATGCGCCGCTGAAGGATGGCGACATCGTCAATATCGACGTGGCGGTGATCAAGGATGGCTGGTACGGCGACAGCAGCCGCATGTATTGCGTGGGCAAGCCCAGCGGGCTGGCGCGCCGGCTGGTGCGCACCACCTACGACGCCATGCGCGCCGGCATTCTGCAAGTGCGCCCCGGCGCCACCCTGGGCGATGTCGGCTACGCCATCCAGCGGGTGGCGCAGCGCGAAGGCTTTAGCGTGGTGCGCGAATACTGCGGCCACGGCATTGGCCGCATCTACCATGACGAACCGCAAGTGCTGCACTACGGCCAGCCGGCCTCCGGGCTGACGCTGAAGGCCGGCATGGTGTTCACCATCGAACCGATGATCAACGCCGGCCGCCCGGACATCCGCCAACTGGCCGACGGCTGGACCGTGGTCACCCGCGACAACAGCCTGTCGGCGCAGTGGGAGCATATGGTGGCGGTCACCGAGCATGGCTTTGAAGTGCTGACGCCCTGGCCGGATGGCCAGGGCGGGTATCCGGCGATTGACTGAGAATCAGGCGGGGTGAGCGCGCAACACCGTGTTCAACCAACGGCCCAGCTCGCTGATTTCTTCCTCGCACACCGCGTGCATCATCGGGTAAGTGCGCCAGCTGATCGGCTGTTGGCGTTGTCGCAGCGCCGCCACCGCCTGCTGGCCCAGCGCCAGCGGCACCACATTGTCAAACTCGCCATGCGCGGCAAACACCGGCGTGGCGTGGTTGGCCGGTTGGCGCAGCGCGTCAAGGTCAGCCAGGTTGGGGATATAGGTGGACAGCGCCGCCACCCCGGCCAGCGGCTGGGCATGGCTCAGGCCGGTGACATAGGCCATGGCGCCGCCTTGGGAAAACCCCACCAGCGCCAGCCGCTCGGCCGGCACGCCGCGCGCCGCCTCGCGGGCAATCAGCGCCTCGATCTGCTGGCGCGAGGCGTGAATGCCAGCCTGATCCACCGTGCGCTCGACACCATCGGCGTGCAGGATGTCGTACCAGGCGCGCAGCAGATAGCCGTGGTTGATGGTCACCGGAATCATCGGCGCGTGCGGAAACACAAAGCGCACCGGCAAATCATCTGGCAGATTGAGTTCGGGGACGATGCCGGCAAAGTCGTGGCCGTCAGCGCCCAGGCCATGCAGCCAGATCACCGCATGGCGCGGCTGGCCGTGGCCGGTGGTGAGTTCAACGCAATCCAGCAAGGGGGTGGTCATGGTGGGGCTCCTGGTGGTCAAAGAGCGGCTCGCTATTTGATTTCGTCTGACGATGTGCAACTCGGATGAATGCCGGAGATTACCGGGTAATCGCAAACATCATCCACACGGCTCCGGTAGGCCGCCTCGATACATGCACCGTCAGCGCACTTATTGCGCTTGGCGACCCACGCACGCTGCGTCTGCCTCAGGTCTTTCCGCGCACCGTCGCCGATGTTCGAGGCCATCATGTACCTGTAATTCTCCGCAAGCGCCTCGTCCAACTTGCCGAGTGTCGGGTTGCTGCAAATCGCCTTCTCGACGGACGAGGACGCTTTTTGGCAATCGAACGAAGCGGCATAGGAAAGCGGTGTCGCCAAGGTGAGCACGGCGGCAATGACAAGTGACTTCATGACAGCTCCTAGTCTGGTTATGGCGTCATGATATTAGACATGGAGGGCATTGTGTCTTCCTTATGCACATCCATATCAAGGCAATAAAAAAACGGCATCGTTGCCGATGCCGTTTTTGCGGTCAAGCCTGCGAGAAGATTACTGCTTCTTCTCTTCGGCCGGGGCTGCCGCCGGGGCCGGAGCGGCTGCGCCACCCACGGTGCCCATGACTTCCCACTTGCCGCCCTTGACTTGGTAGACGGTGATGGCGCCGTTCAGCACGTCGCCCTTGTCGTCAAACTTGATCTTGCCCACCACGCCATCGTACTCGATGCCAGCCAGCGCCGGCAGGTACTTTTTCGGATCAGCCGAGTCGGCCTTCTTCATGGCGGCAGCCACCAGCTTGGTGGCGTCGTAAGCGTACGGGGAGTACAGCTGCACTTCGCCGTACTTGGCCTTGAACTTCTCGTTGAAGGTGGCAAAGCCCGGCAGTTGTTCCTTCGGCACACCGGTGTTGGAAGCGAACTGGCCTTCAGCGGCGTCAGCAGCCAGCTTGATGAATTCCGGGGTCTGGAAGCCGTCGCCGCCGATCAGCTTGGCGGTGATGCCCAGCTTCTTGATCTGCTTGGCCATCGGGCCGGCTTGCGCGTCCATGCCGCCAAAGAAGATCACGTCCGGCTTGGCGCCCTTGATCGAGGTCAGGATGGCCATGAAGTCGGTGGCGGTGTTGGTGGTGAACTCGCGCTTGACGATTTCCACGCCCTTGGCCTTGGCGGCTTTTTCCACTTCGTCAGCCAGACCCTGGCCGTAAGCGGTGCGGTCGTCAACGATGGCGATCTTCTTGGCTTTCAGGGTGTCGGCGATGAAATCACCGATGGCCTTGCCTTGCTGCACATCGTTCGGGATCACACGGAAGGCGCTCTTGAAGCCCTGGGTGGTGTAAGCCGGGTTGGTGGCGGACGGCGAGATCTGCACGATGCCGGCGTCAGAGTACACCTTGGAAGCCGGGATGGTGGTGCCGGAGTTCAGGTGGCCGATCACGGCGGCCACCTTGGCGTCCACCAGGCGCTGGGCCACCTGGGTGGCGATTTTCGGGTCGGCTTGGTCGTCTTCGGAGATCAGCTCGAACTTGACCTTCTGGCCACCGATGGTCACGCCTTCGGCGTTCAGTTCGTCAACAGCCAGCTTGACGCCGGATTCGCTGTCCTTGCCCAGGTGGGCGATCGGACCGGTCAGCGGGGAAACTTGACCCAGCTTCACCACCAGTTCGCCGCTGGGGGCGGCAGCCGGGGCGGCGGCTTGTTCAGCCGGCTTTTGTTCACCCTTGCCGCAAGCGGCCAGTGCCAGGACAGCGGTGGCGATAAGGCTCAAACGCGCATACTTCATGAAAACGTTCCCCTGTGAAATTATTTGGAAGGCGAACCGATTATTCATGATGCGATTTCACACTGTCAACGGCGATTTGACGGGCGTTTGAATTTGCCAGCAAGCCTTATCCGGCGGGAAATGTTCCATTGCAGTGCACAAAAAACGCGGCGCCCACAGGGACGCCGCGTCAAGGTGCGCAAAGGCCGGCAAATGCTTATTGCGCGCCGGCAGCCTTGCCCGCTGTCGGTGCATCGGCCTGTGCAGTATTTTCACCACCCACCACGCCGATCACTTCCCATTTACCCTGCTTGACCTGGTAAATGGTCACTGCCGAGCGCTGGCGATTGCCCTGGGCGTCAAAGGTGATATGGCCGGTGGCGCCCTGGTAATTGGTGGCGGCCAGCTTGGGCAGGTATTGCTTGGGGTCGGCCGAATCGGCGGCTTTCATGGCCATGGCCATCACCTTCACCGCGTCGTAGCTGTACGGCGAGTAAATCACCACTTCGGCGTTGTATTTGTTTTTCAGCTTCTCGGCAAAGCTGGCGTAGCCCGGCAGTTGCTCTTTGGGTGCGCCGGCGGCCGAGGCGTACTGGCCTTCGGCGGCGTCTGCCGCCAGCTTGATGAAGTTGCCGGTTTGCGTGCCGTCGCCGCTGAGCAGCGGGGCTTTCACGCCCAGCTTTTGCATCTGCTTGACCATCGGCGCGGCTTGCGCGTCCACCCCGCCAAAGAAGATCAGATCCGGCTGCGCGCCCTTGATGCCGGTCAGGATGGCCATGAAGTCGGTGGCGCTGGTGGAAGTGAATTCGCGTTTAACAATTTCAACACCCAATGCCTTGGCAGCCTTGTCGAATTCATCGGCCAGGCCCTGACCATAGGCCGAGCGGTCGTCGATGATGGCGATTTTCTTGGCCTTCAGGGTATTCACGGCAAAATCCGCCAGCGCCTTGCCTTGCTGCACATCATCGGCAATCAGGCGGAAAGTGGTTTTAAAACCTTGCTGGGTAAATGCCGGGTTGGTGGCCGACGGAGTGATTTGGCCAATATTGGCGTCGGCATAGATTTTCGAGGCCGGAATGGTGGTGCCGGAATTCAGGTGGCCAATCATGCCGGCAATTTTGGCGTCCACCATGCGCTGGGCAATTTGCGTGGCCATTTTCGGGTCGCCCTGGTCGTCTTCCGACACCAGCTGGAATTTCACCGGCTTGCCGCCCAGGGTGAAGCCTTCGCCATTGAGTTCATCGACGGCGATCTGGGCGCCGTATTCGGTGTCTTTGCCGATATGGGCAATCGGGCCGGTCATCGGCGAGGCGTGACCCAGCTTGATCACTTGCTCGCCGCTGGCGGCGGCCGGGGCGGCGGCTTGTTCGGCCGGCTTATTGCAGCCGGCCAGCGCCAGCAAGGACAACATCAACAAAGAAACGGGGCGGATTGCGCGCATTCTGGGTGCTCCTGAAAAAACGGTCGGCCGCCTGCGGCGTCAAGGCCGGGCGGCAAGGTCGGTGCTCAAATCTGGAATGTCAAACATGGGCGCGGGCAATGGCGGCGCTCTTGGCGCAAGCCTGCCGCGCCGACCGTGGCGGATGGCGTGGACGACGCGTAGTCTCAGGAAAGGGTGGCCTGGGCGGCGCGAATGGTTTGACAGCTTGTCCGTTATTGTCCCAGAACGGCGATTTTTGGCAATTTTGTTCCGGGTGATTGGTGTTTTTGTGAAACAACAGGTCGCAAAAACACAAAACTGCGCATATCCACCGCTGTCCACCGGCAACCCGAGCGCACTCCCTCGTAGTGACTGACCAAACTCTCCTGACGTGCTTGCCCAAGCCTGCCGCACTGCTCGCACGGCCCGCGTGCATCTGGCCAGGATTGCGGCACTGAGTTTTGGACGCGGCGCTGATGGCAGACAGGGCCGTTCTGTCGCAAAGCGCACAGCATTATGTAGTGATTTATACAACGACATGACAAAATCGGGAAAATACTGAGTCAATGTGCTGGCACATGACTTGCAGAACCAGATCAAGCCGGGCGATTCGACACGGCCATCGATATATACAAAAAGATACAACCATACCCGGAGAACCCGCATGATGACGCCCCCTTCCCTGCGCGCCTGTTTATATGGCTGCGCTGCCGCCAGCCTGAGCCTGCCTGCCCTGGCCGCCGATGGCGGCGCTTTTGAGCTGGGCGTGGTGGAGGTGATTGGCCCACGCGCCACGCCGCCGACCAGCAAGCAAACCGTGATCAGCCAAAGCCTGTTGCGCCAGTTCAACCGCGACACCCTGGGCGAGGCAGTTGGGCTGACGCCCGGCCTGAGTGTGTCGCGCAACAGCCGCAACGAAGACACCGTCTACCTGCGCGGCTTTGATATCCGCCAGGTTCCGCTGTTCATCGATGGCATTCCGGCTTATGTGCCCTACGACGGCTATGTGGATTTTTCCCGCTTTACCACTGCCGACCTGGCGGAAGTGCGCATCGACAAGGGCGCCGCCTCGCTGCTGTATGGCCCCAACGCGCTGGGCGGGGCCATCAATCTGGTGACGCGCAAACCCACAGAAAAACTGGAAGGCGACATCCGCGCCGGTCTGGCGGCGGGCAACCGTCAGCAATACGCGCTGAACCTGGGCAGCCGGCAGGACAGCTGGTATGTGCAACTGGGCGCCAGCTATAGCGACAGCCATAGCTTTCCGCTGTCTGGCAGCTACGATGTGCGCGCCTTGCCCACCAGCGCCAGCAACCCCAGCCGCACCGTGCTGGAAGACGGCGGCAACCGCAACAACGCCTACCAGACCGACAGCCGCATTTCGCTCAAGCTCGGTTTTACCCCCAACGCCAGCGATGAATACGCGCTGGGCTATGTGCGCCAGGACGGCCGCAAAGGCAACCCGCCCTACGCAGGCGACGCGCCCGGCCAGTACCTGAGCATTGGCGGCGGCGCCAACAGCCGCTTCTGGCAATGGCCGTACTGGGATCTGGAAAGCGCTTACTTCATCAGCAACACCGCGCTGGGCGACGCCCATCAGCTGAAAACCCGCGTTTACCACGACAGCTACCGCAACAAGATTCTGGCCTACAGCACCGGCAGCTACAGCACGCAACTGAGCAACACCAGCAACTTTCCCAGCTGGTACAACGACAGCACCAGTGGGTTTTCTGTCGAACTGACCAGCTTTGCCATCAACCAGCACGTGCTGAGCCTGGCCTATCACCACAAGATCGATAAACACGCCGACAACGGCCTGACGCTGACCAAGCGCTATGAAGACCTGACCCGCTCGCTGGCGCTGGAAGACCGCTGGCAGCTGGCGCCGGCCTGGCAACTGCGCCTGGGCGCCAGCCACGACAGCCGCAGCGCCAAAGAGGTGTATTACTGGCCCACCGGCAGCACATCCGCCAACAACTGGCTGGCCGAGCTCAGCCACTCCCTGCACGGCGGCGCGGTGGCCTACGCCAGCGCCGCGCGCAAGACCCGCTTTCCCACCATCAAAGACCGTTACTCCGCCTCCTTGGGCAGCGGCCTGCCCAATGCCGGCCTGACGCCAGAAACCGCGCTGAACCTGGAGCTGGGCATCAAGGGCTCGCCCTGGGGTGGCGCGCAGGGTCAGGCGGCGCTGTTTCACAGCGGCATCCGCGACTTGATGCAGCGCGTCAACATCACCCCGGTCAGCCGCTGCAACCAGCCCGGCATGGGCGCCGCCACCAGCTGCACACAATGGCAAAACATCGCCAAGGCGCGCCATCGCGGCGTCGAATTGCAACTGGAGCAAACCCTGGGCAGCGCCTGGAAGCTGGGCGGCCATTACACCTGGCTGGACCGCGACAACCGCAGCGGCGATACCCCACTGACCGACACCCCGCGCCACAAGCTGTTTGCCTACCTGAACTGGAAACCCAGCGAGCGCTGGGATGCCCAGCTGTCGGTGGATGCCGAACGCGGTCGGGTGGTGGCCTACGGCAGCGGCAACGCCGCCAGCTACACCACCTTGCCGGGCTTTGCCCTGGCCAACGTCAAGCTGGGCTATCAAGCCATGCGCAATGTGCGGCTGGAAGCGGGGGTGAACAATCTGTTCGACGCCAATTATCAGTTGAGCGACGGTTATCCGATGCCGGGGCGGGTGTGGTTCGTCAACGGGGTGTATCAGTTTTAAGCGCTGCTGACACAAGCTGCCCGGCGTGCTTGCCTGGCCCTGTCGTCTGGCCAGGATCGCTGCGCCGGGTTGGGTGAGCGACGCCCGGCGCAACGCCCATTGCCTCCCCAGCGCCCATGCGCCGCACGACGCCACGCGGCCTGAACTGAATCTGTCTGGAGAATGCCATGTCCATTCCACCTTCCCCTGCCCGTCGGGCCCTATTGCGTGGCGGCGCTGCGCTGGCGCTGGCCGCCTGGGCGCCGTGGCTGCATGCCGCGCCGCGCCGCGACATCACCGTGCTGACCGCCTACCCGGATGCTGTGGTGTCGCGTGTGGAAGCGGCTTTCGAGCGGGCGTTTCCGCACTACCGGCTGCGCATGGTCTGGCGCATGCCGCACGACGCCGGCCCCTATCTGCTGGAGCCCGGCCAGCATGGCGTGGACGTGTACTGGAGCGCCTCGCCCAACACCTACGCCCGACTGAAGGCAGCCGGCGCACTGCAAGCCCTGAACGTGGATTTCACCGGCCTGCCGGCGCGGCTGGGCGGCAGCCCGCTGCGCGACGCCGATGGTTATTACACCGCCAGCGAAACCGCCGGTTACGGCTTTGTGCTCAACCCTAAACGCTTGGCTGAACTGAATCTGGCTGCGCCCAGCGACTGGCCAGAGCTGGCCGCGCCGGCCTACGCCGGCCAGCTCTTGCTGCCCAACCCCATGGAGGTGGGCTTTGCCCCGGTGCTGGTGGATATTCCATTGCAATCTTACGGCTGGGACACCGGCTGGGCCTTGTGGAGCGCCATCGCCGCCAATGGCGATTTCATCGGTCGCGGCGGCGGTTTTGTCTCAGAAGAAATCGTCAGCGGGCGCAAGGCCATTGGCCTGTCCATCGACTTTTTTGTCGTCTCCGCCATCGCCAATGGCGCGCCCTTGCGTTTTGTTTACCCGCGCCAGGGCGGCATCAACCCCGGCCATATCGCCATCACCGCCAGCAGCCCCAACCCGGCCGGGGCGCGCGATTTTGTCCGCTTTGTGCTGTCGGCCGACGGCCAGGCGCTGCTGACCCACCCGGATATTCGCAAGCTGCCGGTGCGCCCGGCCAGCTATGCGCGGCTGCCTGCCGGCCACGCTAACCCGTTTGCCGTGGCCGACAGCGGCGGTTATCGCTACGACAATGGCGTCGGTCAGGCGCGCGCCGCGCTGGTGGCGGCGGCGTTTGGCCAGGCCTGCGTGCGCCCGCACGCCCGCTTGGTGGCGCTATGGCGCGCCTTGCGTGCAGGCGACCCGGCACAGTGGAGCAAGGTGTGGCCGCTGCTGGTGAGTGCGCCATTGACCGAGGCAGAAGCCAGCCAGCCGGCGCTGCAACAGCTGTTCGCCAACCGCCGCGACAATGCCGACAGCGAGCAGCAAGCCCGCGCCCACGAGGCACGCTGGGCCAAACAAGTAGACGCCCGGCTGGATCAGGCGGCGCGCCTGTTGGGGGTCAGCGCATGAGTCACGGCCAATGGGTTTTAGCCCTGGCGCTGAGCCTGGGCGGCATGGCGGCACATGCCGTGGATGGCGCAGCGGGTGAGCGTGAGGCGTTTTCCCGGCCGATGCCGGGGCTGAGCGAGGATGAGCGCGGGCAATTCACCCGTGGACGCAGTCTGTTCAACCAAAGCTGGGTGGCGGCGCCAGCGCGCGACAGCGAGGTGGATGGCCTGGGGCCGCTGTACAACCGGCTGGCCTGTGTGTCCTGCCATGCCCGCAATGGCCGTGGCCTGCCGCCGCAGCGGCTGGGCGAGCGCATGCTGGCCATGCTGGTGCGATTGTCAGTGCCCGGCCAGGGGCCGCATGGCGGGCCACGCCCGCATCCGGCGTATGGCGATCAATTTAACGAAGAAGGCATCCCCGGCGTACCCGGAGAAGGGCGGGTCAGCCTGCGCTGGCGGCCGGTCGAGCATCGGCTGGTCAGCGGCGAACGCCGCATGCTGCGTGCGCCACAACTGCGCTTTGCCGAGTTGGCCTACGGCCCACTGGGCCAGGTGCTGACTTCGCCGCGCGTGGGTCAGCAGTTGGTCGGCATGGGCCTGCTCGACGCCGTGCCAGCCGACGCCCTGCTGGCGCGCGCGGCCCAGGCCAAGCCGGATGGCGTGCGCGGCCGGGTGAATCAAGTCTGGAGCGTCAGCCAGTCGCAGCACACCGTCGGACGTTTTGGCCACAAGGCCAATATGGCCAGTCTGCGCGAGCAAATCGCCGGCGCATTTTTGGGAGATCTGGGCATCACCTCAGCACTGCACCCACAAGAAAACTGCACCTCGGTGCAAACCGCCTGCCAGCAGGCGCCCAGCGGCGGCGCGCCCGAGCTGGACGACAGCCAGCTGGACGCGGTGACTTTTTATCTGGCCCAACTGGAACCGCCAGCGCCGCGTCCGCTGCCGGCGGCCGAGCTGCGGCGTGGCCAGGCGCTGTTTGCCCGCGCTGGCTGCGCGGTGTGCCATCTGCCCAGCCTGCGCACCGCCGCCCAAGCCGCCACACCGCGCCTGTCCGGGCGCGAGCTGGCCGCCTACACCGACCTGCTGTTGCACGATATGGGCCCCGGCCTGGCTGATGGCCGCCCGGATTTTGCCGCCAGCGGCCGCGAATGGCGCACTGCGCCACTGTGGGGCGTGGGCCTCACCCGCGTCATCAGCGAGGGCGAAGGCTATCTGCACGACGGCCGCGCCCGCACGCTGGAAGAAGCCGTGCTGTGGCACGACGGCGAAGCGCGCCGCGCCCGCCTGCGCTTTGAAGGCTTCAGCGCCGCCGACCGCGCCGCCCTGCTGCGCTTTGTCGCCAGCCGCTGAGCCGGCTCCTGTTGCACCCTGTTTGGCGCGCCACCCCCGGCGCGCTTTTTTTATCCCACTCATGCTTTCATGAAACCGCATCATGCCGCTGCGCTGCCGCCCCGGGCCGATTGCGGTAAAATCCTGCCTTTGCCGCGCGCCGCGCGGCGCTTGCATGCCCTATTTATTGACGAAGGCCGCCATGTCCCTGACCGCAGACCTGCTGATTCACGCCCGCTGGATCGTGACCGTTGAAACCGATGGCGAAGTGCTCGCCGACCACGCGCTGGCCATCCGCGACGGCAAGATTGTCGCCATTGTGCCGCCGGAAGGCGTGGCCGCCGTGTCGGCCAAAGAAACCGTGCGCCTGCCGCGCCATGTGCTGATGCCCGGCCTGGTCAACCTGCACTGCCACGCCGCCATGACCCTGCTGCGCGGCTACGCCGACGACCTGGCGCTGATGGACTGGCTGCAAAACCACATCTGGCCGGCCGAAGGCAAGCATGTGTCGGACGAGTTTGTCTACGATGGCACGCTGATCGGCATGGCCGAGATGATTCGCAGCGGCACGACCACGGTCAACGATATGTATTTTTACAATTCGGCAGTGGCCCGCGCCGGTCTGGCCGCCGGCATGCGCACCTTTGTCGGCTGTTCGATTCTGGAATTCCCCACCAATTACGGCCTGAACGCCGATGATTACATCAACAAGGGCCTGAAAGAGCGCGACGAATTTGTCGGCGAATCGATGGTGACCTTCACCCTGGCCCCGCACGCGCCGTACACCGTCAGCGACGCCACCTTCCGCAAGGTGGTCACCCTGGCCGAGCAGCTGGATTTGCCGATTCACTGCCATATCCACGAAACCCAGGACGAAATCAACGGCAGCCTGAGCGAGCACCAGGTGCGCCCGCTGGCGCGCCTGGCCGCGCTGGGCCTGCTGTCGCCGCGCCTGGTGGCGGCGCATATGGTGCACCTGAACGACGAAGAAATCGCCCTGGCCGCCCATCACGGCGTGTCGGTGGCGCACAACCCGACCTCGAACATGAAGCTGGCCTCGGGCATCGCCCCGGTGCAAAAGTTGCTGGCCGCTGGCGTGAATGTCGGCATCGGCACCGACGGCGCGGCGTCCAACAACAAGCTGGACATGCTGGCCGACACGCGCATGAGCGCGCTGCTGGCCAAGGTGGGCACGCAAGACCCGACCGCCGTGCCGGCCGCCACCGCGCTGCGCATGGCCACGCTGAACGGCGCGCGCGCGCTGGGCATTGAGGCGCGCACCGGCAGCGTGGCGGTGGGCAAGGACGCCGACGTGATCGCCCTGGACCTGGGCGCGCTGGAAACCGCGCCGACCTTCGACCCGATTTCGCACCTCGTCTACGCCGCCGGCCGCGAGCAGGTCAGCCATGTGTGGGCAGCTGGCCGCGCGCTGCTGCGCGAACGCCAGCTGGCGCTCGAAAACGGTACGCTGTACGCCCAGATCGACCGTACACCAGACGTTATCCAGACCGATTTCTCCGATGGCGACCATTTTCTCCATATGGGAAAGACGCCGGATCTCATCCAGAGTATCCTGTGTCATAATTCCTGCATCGTCGGGATGAACCCCCACTGCGCCATACACAAAAGGATACGCTTTCATCAATTCCAAGGTCCCGCCAAATCCCCCGACGGACGCGCACACATTTACAATACAGCCCACTCCCCCGTCTTTCATGGAAGAAAGGATCTGATCTCTGTCTTCGTTAAATGCCTCATCATCATAATGTGCATGTGTATCAAATATCATTTTCCTCGTCTCGCTTTCTTTTTACTGACTGCTCTCAGATACTCTAAGTATACCACACATTCTTAGCCGCTGAATAGTCACTTTTTTTACTTGCTTATCCGGTTTCTTCTATGTATACTATAGATAGTGCAAATAGATCACATCTGCAAATGTATGGGGAATATATTTCTGAAGATTCTGATCAGATATTATAGGAGGATTTTAAAATGAAAGTATTTGACACTGTAAACAATGTCGAGCTGGAAGCCGACACAAAGAAACTTGTAGACATTATGGTAGACGGACGCCAGGTTGATGTATACCTGAAAGAAAAGAAGTCTGATGAAGACGGATACATGAGCTGGGATGTAGAGCATTGGTCAGCAATCGATAAAAAGCGTTTCATCCGCTGCTACTCTCTGGAAGGTCGTGTCCTCAGCGAGTCTACTGGTCACAACATCTATGACCTTTACAATGAATTCAAACCGGAAGATGCTTTAAAGGTAGAGCTCAGCTAATCTCTGCTGTATTCTACATAAGACGGTAATGAAATTCCGGACGGGCAGAACTTTCTGTCCGTCTTTTATTGTACAAAAATGTACGCTGATTCTGCACAATGTCTTTTCTGAGATACTTTTTCATTTCCTCTTGTCAAATCCGGCATACCGC
>ERZ650300.282-NODE-282-length-29435-cov-9.493431_pt1 | contig 29435 bp, 27 predicted proteins | sample MGYA00376236_ERZ650300 | MGnify/ENA primary metagenome ERZ650300 (study PRJEB26733, sample SAMN07839303) | wastewater metagenome | biome: urban; feature: wastewater treatment plant; material: waste water | place: USA: North Carolina | collected 2016-04-28 ...
TTTGCTTATCTATTAATACTATTTAAAAGATAAAATTATTCATACTTTTAGAATAGAGCAAAGATATGAGCGGGAACAATGAATCCAAGAATTCTGATTGTTTATGCTCCAAAAAAACTATTGCTTAAGTAATTCTGAACCAATAGCACAATCGAGACATCTACTTTTATTACAATATTCTGATTTTAATTGAAGTAATGTTTGAGCTTCAAAAGCATTTTTGGTGGAAATTCCAATTGATTTAAACTTGTCCAAAATTGCATTCTTTTCTGAATCTAGAGATTGCATCAAAGCGATTAATTCCTCTGTTATTTCTTTTCCCTGATTTTTTGCATACGCAAATTGAATTGGAATTATGGTATTGATTAACAACAAATCAATAAAAGATTTAGTGAGTTTCTTGCTCTTTTTAGGGCTGATTTTATCGAATTGATAATGGGTTTGCCAATACTCTGAAGTTGTTACTGCAAAGCGTTCATACAATAAAGGCAACGAAAACTCGTATGTGATTTTGGAAAAAAGATGTTTCTCTTGATGGTACAAACTCGCCAATTGAGCCAATCGAATAGTTGGAAAATTATCGGGTCTATGCTTGAAAAATTGAAGTGGCTCTATATTGACCTTCTCAATAGCATACTTTTGAAGTAAGTAATAGAACCGAAATTGTAAGTCCTTAAAATAGGTATCTTCTTTATCGTAATCTAACAAACCTGCCATTCCGAAAAATAGTGCTTCTAGATTTTGCAAATCCGAGGCTTCTTTTCGAATCACCGAAAAAGGTATGGATTGCGCAATTTTAAAAAAAGAAACCCCATTTGTATTGAGACCGAAATTCTTAGCTAACAAGAGGAATAAAACTGATTCCCAATCATTTTGGGTAACAACTAAATTATCAAAAACATACTGAGATTTTCGTTCTAAACGTTCAAAAAATAAGCGTTCTTGCCAATTGGAAACCACAAATGAATTGACTTCTTGGATTTGGTTTTCGCAATAAATCCAAGATTTTTGAGCTATTAAATTCTTATATGAAAACAACAGCTCTTTATTTACATAATTTCGAAGCTCCACTACTGGAATTTCTTGATTATTGGGGGCAAAAACATCGGAATCGTGTTCCCAAACTACATGCAAAATGACATTATTGTAAGCTGTATCACGTTCATGATTATGCAAATACCAATCGGAAGATTTGACATGGATTTCGATATTGCCTGCCCATTTTTGATTAGCAATTATGATTTGGGCATTGAAAAAATCAGGCCCTGCAGTTTCTAAATAATATCCAGGATGCAGTATCGAAATAGTTTCTCCTTTAACAGTTTGTAACTCAAGTGATGTTAACTTTTGGTATTTCCAGACATAATGCAAAAAATCTTCTTTCATATAGCAGGCGATTCAAATGAATTGACTACTAATGTATTAAAAAATATTAAATGAAAGAAAATTATTTCAATAGATACAATTTAGCACAAGCTCTTGCATCGGATAAGGCTTCATGATGCTCTAATGCAATATTCATTATTCTGCAACAGTCGCTCAATTTTGCAGGTTTAAATCCTTTGGCTTTATAAATTTTCACGGTACATTCCCATCGGGAACCAATATTTAGATCTTCATAATTCAAACCGTGCAAAGCCATCGTTTTGGACAATACATTTCGGTCAAAACTTTCGTTATGAGCTACAACTACTCTATTTTTAAGGCGCCTTTCAATCTCTGGAAAAACCTCTACAAACGTTTTAGCATTTGCGGTATCTCTGGGATAAATCCCGTGTACTTGAATGTTGAATGGATTATAAAAATTATTTGGCGGTTGAATCAAAGTAACAAACTCATCTACAATGATTCCCTCCTCGACTGTAACAATCCCAACCGAGCAGGGATGATAGGCCGTCGCCGTTTCAAAATCTATCGCAGTGAAAGTGCTCATATTATTTTATTGATCCGATAATATCGTATTTGGTAATAATATGATGATTTCCATTCCCAAGATCAATCAAAACAGCCGCATTTTCACGAGTGAATAATTTTGACACTTCCTCGATAGGAGTGCCCATTGGTACAATTGGAAATGGAGCTCCCATAATTTCTCTCAAAGGACGATCGGCCGTATTTTTATCATTAATATAACTTTGAAACAATAACGACTCATCTACAGACCCAACAAATCCAGTAACATCAACCACTGGAATTTGAGAGATTTTATATTTACGCATACGCTCAATTGCATGCGATACTAGCTCTTCTGTTCTTGCAATAACCAAAGGCTTATCAATATGATCTTTAATTACATCCTCAGCTTTTGTAATTTCATCTTCTAAAAATCCTCTCTCGCGCATCCAATCATCATTGAACATTTTACCAACATATCTACTTCCTGAATCATGAAACAACACTACAACAACATCTTCTGGTTTAAAGTGTTCTTTAAGTTGCAATAATCCCTTAATAGCGGCTCCAGCTGAATTCCCAACAAAAATCCCTTCCTCAAGTGCAATTTTTCTTGTATAAACTGCCGCATCTTTATCGGTTACTTTTGTAAAACCATCAATTAGAGAAAAGTCAACATTTTTAGGCAAAATATCTTCTCCAATTCCTTCGGTGATATAAGAATAAATTTCGTTTTCATCAAAAATACCCGTTTCGTGGTATTTTTTAAAAACGGAACCATACGTATCAATACCCCATATTTTGATATTTGGATTTTTTTCTTTCAAATATTTTGCAACGCCAGAAATAGTTCCTCCTGTTCCAACTCCAACCACAAAATGCGTAATTTTCCCTTCGGTTTGTTCCCAAATTTCAGGACCTGTTTGCTCATAATGCGCTATAGCATTCGATGGGTTATCATATTGATTCGCATACCAAGAATTTGGTGTTTCTTCAGCTAAACGTTTGGAAACTGAATAATAAGAACGTGGATCAGTTGGTTCTACATCTGTTGGACACACGACCACTTTCGCACCAACTGCACGCAGAATATCCATCTTCTCTTTGGATTGTTTGTCTGAGATTACACAGATTAGTTTGTAACCCTTTACAATCGCTACTAATGCTAATCCCATACCTGTATTTCCTGATGTACCTTCAATGATTGTACCCCCAGGTTGCAAACGACCATCGGCTTCGGCATCTTCAATCATTTTTATAGCCATTCTGTCTTTAACAGAATTTCCAGGATTAAAAGTTTCTACTTTAGCCAAAACCAAAGCATCTACTCCATTAACAATCTTGTTCAATTTTACCAATGGTGTATTACCTATAGTACCTAATATGTTTTGAGAAAACTTCATTTGTAAAAAAAATTAATTAAAGAAATTCCAAACCAAACCAAAACGAACCGTAAAATCTCTATAAGGTGTATTGGGAGCTGAAAAGTAATTATTTGAAGAAAAAAGAGAATTAAAATGCTCCGCTTTTAAATAGATACGTGTTCGCTGAACTTTAGCATTAACAAAAAAATCAAGCAACGGAAAGTTTCCGATTTTCTTATCGTTTTGTACAAAAAATTCTCCGACAACTGGATTGTAGTCATTAGCAAAGTACGATGTAAAATAGTTCAACACAATTCCGGTTTGCAAATACAAGGCTTTATTTTTGAAATAAGAATCTGAAAAATAAAAGGCACTTCTCAGCGTAAAATCGGGTACGTTCAAAATTGCGTTAGATTGGGTTACTTTTTGATATAAAAAGGTATTATCGAAACCAAACTTTCCAAAATTGAATTCACGACTTGCTTTTACTGATAAATAATTGATTGTTTTATCGTACTGATTAGGCGCAACAATCTGTTGTCTATCTAACTTTTGAGCAGCAGTCGTTATATCTTCAAAAAATAAAAAATCTTTTAAAATGGTGTATTGAGCAGAAAAATTAACCCATTTGGTAGTAGCATTAGCTAAAATGCTATTTATTTTTTCATTTTTAAAATTGTTCGACCAATTGTAATTCACAAAACTTGATTGGTACAAATTATAGTTATTATTGGCTAATTTATTCTTGTTTTGGTATTCAAAAGAAAACTGATTATCCTCGTCTAAGTCGAAAATCACTTTAGCTTCAAGATTAGACAATGATTGATTAGTAATAGATCGGGAATACAAAAATTTACCGTTCCATTTTCCTTTTGAATAATTGTATTGAGCACCAAAACTATTAATCTTTTCACTTATTACACTCGGGATTACTCCTGAAGCTAAAATTAAAATTTGGTTGTAATAATAGTTGCTTCTAAAATCATCAATGAAAAAATTAAACCTACCTAGTGTTGTATTTTCATATACAGCGCCAACTCGATTATACATTTTATTGAAATGCGTTTGGTCGTTGATATTGCTCGAAGAATAAGAATCTCCAAATCTCATAACAGAAGTGTTTCCTACTGTTGATGCTACAGTGGCTTGATTGTATTCAAAGAATTTATTTTCGTAATTAAATTGATGGTTCAACAATAAGTTATTAGCTCCCTTTTTTTTGTTAATCCTAAATTCGTGATCCAAAAACAAACGCCTTCCTTTCAAAAAAGATTTTGCATCGGTTAAAAAAACCTCCAAACGTGCTCGATTATCATAGTTTGGATCCTCGCCTTCAAAATCAGAAACCGTTGTGATTCCGCCATTTTCGCCATTTAGAATATCTTGATAGGTAAAATGACCGTTGGCAATATATCTAAAATCCTTAGTATGATAACTGGTAGTAAACCTGAAATTTCCTGAACTCGATAATTGGTTGATGTATCTTCCTAAAGATCGCAATCCGCGATAAGCTATAGAAAAATTGAGATTTTCATTCACATTCACGGCGAAATAGGAGTCTAAAGATTGCCCTTGCTGAATAGTGGTCTTAAAATAGAGTTCTGTTACAGGAGTAGCCACAGAAGCATATCTAATTTGATTGGCCTCCATAAAATTGAAATGCTTGGCTTTGAACCCCATTTCTGGAAAAATATCATTTTTGACTAAACCATAGTTAAGCGTATTATAAGTTTGCCCCTCATTCGGAAAAGCCAAAAGACCGAAATTATCTTTTCTTAAATAATTATGCGAATACTCTTTTCTGATGGTCAAAGAGGTATCAATATAAGTGGTGTCTCTATCCAAAGTAATAATACGATACAAATCGATTGGGGCAACTTTAACTTTGGTTGTATCCACCGGTTTAAAACTGCCGTTTTGAGAGTTCATCCTTTTTGGGGCTTGGGGGAAAGCATAAAAACACACAAAAAATAATACTATAAAAATCTTGTTTTTCATTTATAAATGATGGTAGATAAATTTTGACAAAGGTAGATTAATAAAAAATAAAAAAAAACAAGGGACCACAGATTGTCTGAATCTTACAACAAAGAAAACAAACCACTATGGAAAATCTCTATTCGTATTTCGGTAACATCATTTAAATTGATTACATTCTGTCCTCAACATTATCCAGCCTCAAACACCAAGGCATTCGTTTTTTTAACCTAGATTCCAAATGTATATTTTTTAATACTAAAAGTAAATGTACTAACGCACACATTTTTCAACAATTTAAAACAATAATTCCATTAACAAATGTTCAGAAAACAATAGCTATATGTGAAAATTTTAAATAATTCTCAACGAAAAACTTCATAAACGAAAAATAATAACGAATAAAACAATATTTTTGCCAAAAAAAATTTAATGCTAAAACCTTTTTTTTTAACGGAAAATTTAGAATGTGGCTGTGATGAGGCAGGAAGGGGCTGTTTAGCAGGGCCAGTAACCGCTTCTTCTGTAATACTTCCCTTGCATTTCAATAATTCTTTACTTAATGATAGCAAACAATTAACAGAGAAAACGCGAGAAAAACTTAAAGTTATCATAGAAAACGAGGCTATAAGTTATAGTGTGACTCATATTGAGCCTCTTGAAATTGATGAAATCAATATTCTAAATGCATCCATAAAAGCAATGCAAGAATGCGTTGTAAAATTAAATCCAAAACCATCAGCAGTGATAATCGATGGTAATGCTCCTTTTATACCCAAAAGAGGAATCATCAAAAAAGGGATTAAAATATTTACTGAGGAAGAAATTCGTTTTTTAAACACACTACCCAATGCGAGTATTATAAAAGGGGACGGGAAATACCTAAGCATAGCTGCTGCATCTGTTTTGGCTAAAACATACCGAGACGAATACATGAATCGCATTCATGAAGAGTTTCCTATGTATAATTGGAAAAAGAATAAAGGCTACCCTACTCAAGAACATCGAGAAGCCATAAAAAAATATGGTGTAACCAAATACCACAGAATGAGTTTCAGATTATTGCCTGAACAACTCAGCTTGGATTTATAAACTTAGAATGTTGCTTCTTTCTATTTATTAGTGCTGTTCCGAAAACTCACATTCGAATAATGCAGCAAAGTGGTTTAGGATTTTTGCTTTCACTTCATTCTCATCTACAACTTCTACTCCAAGTTCTACATTCAAAGAGGTAACAGCTTTACCTCGAATGCCACATGGAATGATGTTATCAAAATAACCTAAGTCAACATTAACATTTAAAGCGAAACCATGCATAGTCACCCAGCGGGAAGCACGAACACCCATAGCGCAAATTTTTCTTGCAAACGGCGTCCCAACACCTAACCAAACACCGGTTTCACCTTCGCTTCTACCGCATTCTAAACCATACTCTTGCAACGTAAGAATAATAGCTTCTTCAAGAAAACGTAAATATTTATGTATATCCGAAAAAAAGTTTTCTAAATCCAAAATGGGATAACCTACAATTTGTCCTGGGCCATGATAGGTGATATCTCCCCCACGATTGATTTTGTAAAAAGTAGCACCCTTTGCTTCTAACTGCTCTTGATTTAAAAGCAAATTAGTCATATCACCACTCTTCCCCAACGTATATACATGCGGATGCTCTACAAAAAGTAAATAGTTTGGAGTAGCAAGATGAGTATCTTCTCTCCTATTTTGAATTTTTAAGTCGACAATTCCTTTAAACAATTCTTCTTGGTACTCCCAAGTTGCTTTATAGTCTTTACTGCCTAAATCTTGAAGTTGGATAGTTCTATTCATTCTGTCTTTTCTAAAATTCAACCTCTAAATTCAATTTTTCTGGATTCTCCATATATTCTGAAAAAGGATAATGGAGTGTAACTGTTTTTCTGTCCTCACTAAATAAGGCTGAAGTATTCGAAACTTTTTTTACTGGTTTAGCAAAATGATACTTTACAATATAATTGGATGAAGCAAAAATCATTTTATTCATTTCAGCAGCTTCCTCATTTAGCATTTCCTTTTTGACTTTGTTCAAAACTGCAATTCTAGTAAATTTATTTCCTTTAAAAGAATAAGACAAAGTAGAATTGTTGTTTGCCAGCCCTTCTGAAGGAATAGCTGACCCAAATTCAGTTGCTTTATTAGCTTTATTTTGAAGTAGACTAATCGCATTGATTGCCGTCATTGCATCTTGTAATTCTGAGACGTTCTTGAAATTAGTTTGCAAGGAAAACAAAAACTGCTTTTGCTCTTGATTCATTTGCATACGCATATTGAAATTTTCTAATTTTTTCAATTGCTGTTGCTCAGAAATAGGCAATTTCGCAATACTGTCCTTATTATCCGCTAAAAGTTGTTTAAAGGTAAAAGTCGAATCAATGCTCTTCTCGTTTTTCAAAGAATCTTTAGGCATCATCGCCATTAAACTCGAACCATCCAAATCAACATTGAATTTTCCCGAGCCATCAGCTTCTATATAAATATTTTCTGTAACTGTACAACTCGTTAACAACAACGTCATACCTAAGATTAAAAACAATATCGATTTCATATGTACTATTTTTATGTGAAAGTGGTAAAAAACATTCTACCTTAATATATATAGGTAAGCATTTCCTACCAATCTTTTTATCTGTGCCAAAGATACTAAAACCCAAGCCATACTTTATAGAAGAAAAAATCTTTATTAATCCATCCTATGATTCTTCAAAAACGATTACAACTGATGTACTAATAGGGTCAAATAAACTTTCGAGCAAACCAAAAGAAATTTCAACTGATTTCTTATCAGGACTGACTTTGGCATTTGGGATTGAAACTGATTTTATTTTTTTCGTAAAATGATAACTAAGCGTTATTCTTTGATGCATTTTCTTGTCACCAAGTTGTTTCTTATAGTTGTTGATTGTTGCTTGTTCTCTTTTCAAATGCTCTTCATCGATTATGGTTACCATTCTTTTGAACTCATTTGACGATAATTTAAAAGCAACTTTATAATAATGCTCTTCGGCACTTAACGCATAATTATGAACAATATCACTAACATATTCTTGTGTTTTATATAAATCGGCGATTTGATTTGCTTGAAGAAAATTTTGCGTAAAGGTGGTACGGAATTCCTTTTCAAAAGAATTCTTCTTAGTGTGCACTTTCACGCCTTTGTATGCATTAAAAACCGCTTTATCTTCAGGCGTTAGCTTAGAAAAAGTTTCGGAATGTTTTGAAATATAATCATCAAAAACATAAGTGGTATCTACAAAAACTTCCCCTTTATTGTATTCTTCACCAGCCAATTGCTGATAACTCTGCTCTATTCGCAGCATTTCGACGGCGATAGTTCCACTACCGTCTTCATTAAAATGAATAGTTTCGGTTACTTGGCAGCTAGTGGTCAAAAGCAACAAAACGAAAATAAAATGGTGAAATCCGATTCTCATATAAAAATTAAAGTTCAAATATACAGAATAATCTTATAGTTAAATGTTATGAAAAATATAATTTCCTAAAATAGCCCTGATCGCAGCGGCATCCTTTTGCTTTTTTCTTAAAAAGCAAAAGATATAGCGAAGAGCAGGACGACTGGTCTTGAAAAACAATAGTTGTGCTCCAAAAAATCTAAAATCTAAAATCTGAAGTCTGCATTCTTTTCTTATCTTTGCAGACTTAAAATTCAGAACATAATGGCCTTATCAGAACAAGAAATTATCCGAAGAGAAAAACTACAAAGCCTACGTAATTTAGGAATTAACCCTTACCCTGCACAACTTTTTCCTGTAAATCATACCTCAAAGCAAGTAAAAGAAAGTTTTGAAGAAGGCAAGAAAGTAATTGTTGCAGGACGTTTAATGAGCGTTAGAGATCAAGGAAAAGCTTGTTTTGCTGAACTACAAGATAGCGAAGGACGTATACAATTGTACGTAAATCGTGATGTTTTATGCCCAGAAGAAGACAAAACACTATATAATCAAGTTTTTAAAAAATTAACCGATTTAGGCGATTTTATTGGTATTGAAGGAGAATTGTTCACTACCAAAGTAGGTGCGCAATGTATTCGTGTGGATGAATTTACCTTTTTGAGCAAAACCTTACGTCCTTTACCATTACCAAAAATCGACGAAGACGGAAAAATTCACGATGCCTTTAACGATGCTGAATTGCGTTACAGAATGCGTTATGTAGACTTGACCGTAAACCAACACGTAAAAGAAACCTTCATCAAAAGAACGAAATTGTTCACAGCGATGCGAACTTTCTTTAACGAAGCTGGATATTTAGAAGTAGAAACTCCCGTTTTGCAATCCATTCCTGGTGGTGCAGCAGCGAGACCTTTTATTACACATCACAACTCCTTAGACATTCCATTGTATATGCGAATTGCCAATGAATTGTATTTGAAAAGACTAATCGTTGGTGGTTTTGATGGTGTGTACGAATTCTCAAAAAATTTCCGTAACGAAGGTATGGACAGAACCCATAATCCTGAATTTACCGCTATGGAAATTTACGTAGCCTATAAAGACTACAACTGGATGATGGAGTTTACTGAGCAATTATTAGAATATTGTGCAACGGCTGTTAACGGAACTAGCGAAGTGACTTTTGGCGAGCACACTATCAATTTCAAAGCGCCTTATGCTCGTGTAACAATGACCGATGCTATTAAACACTTCACAGGTTTTGATATTTCTGGAAAAAGCGAAGCTGAATTGTTTGAAGCAGCCAAAGGAATGGGAATTGAAGTGGATGAAACTATGGGTAAAGGGAAACTGATTGATGAAATTTTTGGAGCAAAATGCGAAGGAAATTATATTCAGCCGACTTTCATCACTGATTATCCAAAAGAGATGTCGCCATTGTGTAAAGAACACCGCGATAATCCAGAATTGACTGAACGTTTCGAATTGATGGTTTGCGGAAAAGAAATCGCTAATGCCTATTCAGAATTGAACGACCCAATTGACCAAAGAGAGCGTTTTGAAGACCAAATGCGTTTGGCCGAAAAAGGAGATGATGAGGCTAACGGAACTATTGACGAAGATTTCTTGAGAGCTCTAGAATACGGAATGCCACCAACCTCTGGATTAGGGATTGGAATGGACCGTTTGATGATGTTCTTGACCAATAACGCGTCTATTCAGGAAGTGCTTTTGTTCCCACAAATGCGACCAGAAAAGAAAAAAGCAACCGTAGAGTTAGAAGCAGATGAAAAAGTAATTGTTGCCATTTTACAAGCTAATGACAATCAAATGGAATTTAGTTTACTAAAAATTAAATCCGAATTGAGTGGCAAAAAATGGGATAAAGCAATGAAAAACCTTTCCGCACTTGGAATGACCGAAGTTGTGGTTGATGGTGATGTAAAAGCTTGTCGATTGAAAGAGTAAATCTCACAAATTAAACATAGACAACAAAAGGAACTCAATTGGGTTCCTTTTCTATTATAAAATATTTCCTTAATTTTGAAGAATGGAAAGAGCAAAACTTATTGTTAAAAATTTCGGACCTTTAAAAGATATTGAAATCGAAGTTAGAGAAATGGTTACTTTTATTGGAGCACAGGCTTCTGGAAAAAGTACTTTGGCAAAATTGATTTCTATTTTAGAGGATGAAGAGTTCAGAAGTAACCACAACTCAGATTTCAAATCAGAACTTCAGAAATATAATATTTTAAGTTATTTAAATCAAAAAACTTATATAAAATATGATGTCTTGAATATTAAGATAAGTAATTTTAGTTTTGAATACTCAAATAATAATTATTTAAAAAACTCTATTCAAGAACTACTTTCTGTTTCAAAAAAACAAAAATTATCTGAAAATAATATTACTGAAGCAACTGAAACATTAAAACAATTAATAACATCATATATAAATCTACATCATTTAATTTTTAGAGAGGAATTCTATGAAATATTTAGTGATAAACTGCAAAAAGTAAAATTTGAAATTCAATTTGCAGAAAAAAGGATTAAAAGACTAGAAATCAACACAAGTGATATAGATTTACTTATTGAAATTTCAGAAAAAGAAAAAACACTTGAAAATTACTTTTATCTTTTAAATCAAATTGTAAATTGTTTTCCAAATATATTTTTATTTGATTCTATTTACATTCCTTCCGAAAGAAGTTTCCTTCACTTAATTGCCGAAAACGTTTTAGGATTAATTAATAATAATGTTCAAATACCAAAATATCTTTTGAGCATTGGACAAGAATATGAAAAAGCAATTCAAACAATAAAAGAATTGCCTTTAACTATTATTGATAAAAAAGTCAAATATAAACGAGAAGGAAAAACATCCTATATATATCACAACGAAACTGAAAAGGTTGATTTATTGGAATCAGCATCTGGTTTACAATCTGTAATCCCAATTTTACTTTTAGTTGAATATTCTAAAACTTTAAAAGAGGAATACAATTTCAATTTTGTGGTTGAAGAACCTGAATTAAACTTGTATCCCAAAGCCCAACACGAATTGATTAAATATTTAGTCAAAAATTGTCTGTTTGAGAGAAAAAATTTAATTCTTACCACTCATAGTCCTTTTGTTTTAGCATCTATAAATAATTTGCTTTTAGCTTTTGACAAAGGAAAAACGAAACCAACAGAGGTTAATAAAATCATCAAAAAAGAATCTTGGCTTAATCCAAAAAACTTCATCGCATATGAGTTAAAAAACGGAAAAGCAAAAAAAATAATGGATGACAAATTAGGGCAAATTAAAGAAAATATGATCGATGGTGTTTCAGATACTTTTTCAGATGAATTTGATAAATTATTGGATGTATGAGTTTTGAAGAATTATTAGCTAATTTTCCTTATTTAAAAAAAGACATCTGTTATAGAATATTAGAAAATTCTGTATATTACCTTGAAGAAATTAAAGATTCTGTAGTTGAATTTAAATCTGAAGAAGAATATTGGAATCTTTGCTTGGAAAACGAAAATTTAAAAGAAATTTTGTTTCTAGAAAACGAGTTTTCTGTTATGAAAAATGAAACAACCAAAAAATGTGATTGGGTTTTATTTCAAAATAACAATATTTATTTTATTGAATCAAAAGATGTTAAACCTAGAAGCAGAAACAAAGAAAGAAACGATGCAATAAAACAATTAATAGCATCTATTGAGTATTATAATTCTAAAATTGATTTAAGTACTATTACAATTTATTCTCAAATTTGTTTTAAATCTAACTCTCGAACAATTAAAGCAGGAGATCAAGCTAGAAAAGTATTATTTAAAAAATACAATTCAGAATTTACAGAAGGTAACTACATTTCCTTTGAATAACACAAAAGTTTATAAAAATTTCAATGAGCTAGGCTTCATTTACAAACCCGATAATATGACCTATTATCGGGTTTGTTGTTTCTATACAAATTACTTTTTTACTACTTCTTTAATATGCTTCGAGTGTAGCTTGTTGTCTTTCGCATATTTTGCCAATTGTCCTCCCGCTTCTTTACTTCTATCAGAGGATAAAACAGTAGCTCCTTTCGCAATTAATTGGTAATACAACCCATCGCCATTTGCAGCAGCGCTTTTATCAATATTGCCCATAGTTCCTAAGATACAAGCTATTGAACGACTATGTAAATAGGCATACATTTCTGGTTTAGGGTCCGAAGTTCCTACAAAGGCGACCATTTTTTCTGCTTTTACACCCAAAGCTTCCATACGTTCTACGTCCTCTTTTCCTCTTGCTGAAACAGAAATCATCAAATCGGGAGCCAAACGCGCTACTTCTGCTGCTTGATTGGCATTGTAGGTTATGATTACGGAATACGCTTCTGCCTTATTGCGACGCACCGCATTGATTACTTTTCGCATAGGAACTCCTCGTTTTACATCCAACGTGTAAATTACTTTTCCCTTCCCCCATTGCAATACCTCATCCAAGGTCTCTATTTTGTACGGAGTTGGATTGCCTTGAGTATCTTCTAGATAAAAATCTTGCAATTCTTTGTACGTGTAATTGCCAATCAATCCCGTTCCTGTCGTGGTTCTATCTAACTTATCATCGTGCATCATTACCAAAACCGAATCTTTGGATAGTGCAATATCGGTTTCGATTATTGCTGGATTATACTGAATCGTATTAGCAAATGTTGGAGTGCAATTTTCAGGAAAACCAACTGTTGGACCTCCTCTATGTGCGCTTACCAAAGGATAGGACTTTTTAGAATACGTCAAGAACTTTTGCAATTCTTTTCCTCTTTTAAATTGTATTCGGTATTCCTTAGTTTGAGCAAAGACTCCATTTAAGGATAATAAAAATAAAAAAACTAGTATATAATTCTTCTTCATTGTATAGATTTTGAACTAACAAAAATACCTATTCTTATTCGTTGTCGCGGCTCTTTTTTTTAAACATAATGAAAGAATAACAAAGTAACTTATCAACAATCCACCTCAAAAAACATCTAAAAACACAGCAAAACAAGGCTTCAGGACGGTTAATAAAAGAGCATAAAAAATTGTCAAATATGATAAATATCAGGTCGCTATTTTGCATTTAGACGTAAAATAGTACTACCAAATACAAATTCCACAACTCACATAAACCACTGATTTTAAATTATTTACAATAAAAATAAAATTGGTTCGCTATCTCAGAATTAAACTTCTGAAATCTAACTGTTTATTAAAACACTTATTCATTTATAACAACAAACACAAACTTAAACTTTCAAAAACTATGGAAAAATATGTAATCAAACGAAATGGAGGATACCGACCTTTTGAGGAATTCAAAATCAAAGATGCCATTGAAAAAAGTTTCAACAGTGTTCAATTGGCAATAGACGAGAAAGTAGTAAGTAGTGTTTTCGAACAACTTCAATCTAAAACTACTTGGGCCGTAGAAGAAATTCAGGATTGCATAGAAAAAACCCTTTTTGAAAAACAGTATTTTGATGTGATGCGTTCGTTTATGCTCTTTCGACATACACGAAAGTTGCAACGCGAACACATCAACGGACTCAACGAAGACACCACCTATGTAGACAGCACACAAACTATTGAAGAATACATAGAACAAACCGATTGGAGAATCAATGCCAATGCCAACACCTCCTACTCCAATGCTGGTTTGGTAAACAACGTAGCCGGAAAAATAATTGCCAACTATTGGCTAGACAAAGTCTACAGCAAACAAGAAGGATATGCGCACCGAAATGGCGATATTCACATACACGATTTGGATTGTCTTACGGGCTATTGCGCAGGTTGGAGTTTGAGAGTCTTACTCAACGAAGGATTCAATGGCGTTCGCGGACGTGTAGAAAGCAGACCACCCTCGCATTTTAGAGAAGCTCTGGGACAAATGGCTAATTTTCTAGGAATTCTTCAGAGCGAATGGGCCGGCGCACAAGCCTTCAGCTCCTTCGATACCTATTTAGCGCCTTATGTGTTCAAAGACAATTTATCCTTTGATGATGTGCTGAAAGCCGTTCGCAGTTTTGTCTATAACTTAAACGTTCCAGCGCGTTGGGGACAATCGCCTTTTACCAATATTACCTTGGACTGGGTCGTTCCCGAAGATTTGAAAACTCAAATTCCAACCCGAAAAGACATTCATTTTTTTGACAAAATAACCAATGAAGACCTATTACTTCGTGCACAAGCGCGTGGAGTAAAAACGTTAACCGAGTTGCGTTACGAGCATTTTCAGCCAGAAATGAACCTCATCAATAAAGCGTATTATACTGTAATGACCGAGGGCGATGCCAACGGACAACCTTTCACTTTTCCAATTCCAACCGTAAACATCACCGAGGAGTTTGACTGGAATGGAGAAAACACCGATTTGCTATTCGAAAATACCGCCAAAATTGGGTCGTCCTATTTCCAAAATTTTATTGGAAGCCAATACGTTCTTGACGAAAATGGTAACAAAGAAGAAAACCCAAATGCCTACAAACCCAACGCCGTTCGAAGTATGTGCTGTCGCCTCCAACTCGATTTACGCGAATTGCTAAAACGCGGTAATGGTCTTTTTGGAAGTGCCGAAATGACCGGAAGCATTGGAGTTGTGACCATCAATATGGCGCGATTGGGCTATTTGTATCAAGGAAATAAAACCGCTTTGCTAGAACAATTAGACCATCTTTTATACCTTTCAAAATCAACTTTAGAGAAAAAAAGAGTCTTTATTCAAGAAATGTACGACCGCGGTTTGTACCCTTACACCAAACGCTATTTGTCGCATTTCAGAAATCATTTTTCTACCATTGGTGTCAACGGAATCAACGAAATGATTGTCAATTTCACTCAAAAACAAGACCAAATCACCTCTAAAACCGGAATCGAACTGGCAGCCGAAATTTTGGAACACATCCGAAACCGAATGAAAGAATTCCAAGAAAGCACCGGAAACCTCTACAATCTCGAAGCCACACCAGCCGAAGGAACCACCTATCGCTTTGCCAAAGAAGACAAAAAACGTTTTGCCGACATCTATCAAGCGGGCGAAGGAGACAATATTTATTATACGAATAGTTCTCAAATCCCAGCCGATTTCACCGAAGACCCATTCGAAGCCCTTTGCCTCCAAGACGAATTGCAATGCAAATACACCGGCGGCACCGTATTGCATCTATATATGAGCGAAAAAATCAGCTCATCCGAAGCCTGCAAACAATTTGTCAAAAAAGTAATCTCCAATTTCAAATTGCCTTATGTCACCGTGACTCCCGTATTCAGCGTTTGCCCCGTACACGGCTACCTAAACGGCGAACACGAATATTGTCCAAAATGCGACGAAGCCCTAATTCTCGAAAAAGAAAAAGAAGCACAAGCCATATAATTTTAGGAGCAGCAAACAAAGGCTTTTTCAGGAAACACCGTCCCGCTCTCCGCTACACCCGAGCAATAGCGAACTGACGAAGTAATCTTTGCTGCCGAACCCCGGCAGCAAAGGATTTTCGCTGCAATCGGGGCTAAAGAGCCACAAATTACCCTTTTGGAAACATCCAAAAACAACCTTAAACAACCTTAAACAACTTTAAACCCTTAAACTTTTAAACAATCTAAAACCCTTAAATAATGAAAACACATCCCATTCTAGAACAACATCCAGAACGCAGAACCAAATGTTTAGTCTACACTCGTGTGATGGGCTATCATCGTCCCGTAGAAAGCTTCAACATTGGCAAAAAAGGAGAACACAAACAACGCACCCATTTCAATGAATGTAAGTGCTAGCACGCCCATTTACAGCATAACGCCTTTTACCTTACTAGATTATCCGCATCAGTCGGCCTGCATTCTTTGGTTTGCGGGCTGCAATATGCGGTGTTTATATTGCTACAACCCCGAAATAGTTTTAGGAAAAGGAAAACTCACCTTCCAAGACGCCTTGGATTTTCTCCACACCCGAAAAAACCTCCTAGATGCGGTTGTTTTCAGCGGTGGCGAATGTTTATTGCACAAAAACTGCCTTGAATTCATTGCAACCGTCAAAAAAATGGGCTTTCTAGTAAAAATAGACACCAACGGTTCTAAACCCAAAGTACTTCAAGCCCTACTCCAACAAAAAACAATCGATTATGTTGCTTTAGATTTTAAATCTTTACCCAACACTTTCGAAAAAATCACCCAATCCAATTTGTTCGATACTTTCGAACAATCCCTCGAATTGCTGCTCTCGCATTCTGTCCCTTTTGAAGTGCGCACCACCATCCACTCCGACTTAATTTCCAAAGAAGACCTCACAGCAATGATTCATTATTTGGAACAAAAAGGCTATCAAGGCCAATACTATATTCAGTATTTTGTAAATGAAGCTCCAACCCTAGAAAAAATGGGCTATTCTCACCGCGAATTAGATTCGGAATCCCTTTCCACAGCCAACATCAAAATAGTGATTCGGAATTAAACTAACCGCTCTTTTTGAAACACTTCTAAACCTGACATTTATCATTGGCAGTCCAATAGGATTAAAATACTTTTACACGCCCTTTATAAAATGACATACTAAAAAAAGGTAAAATGAAAGAACTCAAAGCAAAAATTGTTGCCCTAAAGAAAGAAAAAAATGCAGTCATTTTGGCGCATTATTATCAAGAGCCAGACATACAAGATATTGCTGATTATGTTGGCGATAGCTTGGGTTTGTCACAAGAAGCGACCAAAGTTGATGCACCTATTATTCTTTTTGCAGGTGTTCATTTTATGGCCGAAACAGCCAAAATACTCAATCCTAATAAGAAAGTAATTCTGCCCGACCTCAATGCAGGATGCTCCTTGGCCGACTCTTGTCCGCCAGACTTGTTTAGAGCATTCAAAGCCCAACATCCCAATCATATCGTGATTACTTATGTGAATTGTTCGGCGGAGATAAAAGCGTTGAGTGATATTGTATGTACTTCGGCTAATGCCTTAAAAATTGTTGCATCAGTTCCAAAAGAAACGCCAATTATCTTTGCTCCAGACAAAAACTTAGGCAAATACATTAGTCAAAAAACAGGACGAGAACTATTGCTTTGGGACGGTTCTTGTGTGGTTCACGAAGCTTTTTCTCTAGACAAGTTAGTTGAATTGTACAAACAAAATCCAGATGCCGAAATCATTGCGCATCCAGAATCAGAAACGCATATCCTAAAAACAGCCCATTACATTGGTTCCACTGCTGGAATGATAACGTATGTAAAAAATAGTCCAAACAATAAGTTTATTGTTGCCACCGAGGCAGGTATTTTACACAAAATGCAGCAAGAAGTGCCGCATAAAATCTTGATTCCAGCTCCATCAGAAGAGGATAACACTTGTGCTTGCAGTGAATGCGGTTATATGAAAGTCAATACACTCCAGAAAGTGTACGATTGTTTGCTCCACGAAACCCCCGAAATCATCGTTCCTGAAGACATCAGAGAACGCGCTTTAGTACCTATAGAACGTATGCTTGAACTCTCCAACTAATGACACAAACCAACTATTTAATTATCGGTTCTGGTGTGGCAGGACTAACTTTTGCCCTAAAAATGGCCACTCGCTTTCCAGAAAAAAACATTACAATCGTTACCAAAGCCAATGCTGAAGAATCGAACACGAAATATGCGCAAGGAGGCATTGCTATCGTAACCGATAAAATAGAAGATTCGTACGAAAAACACATTCAGGATACCCTAATTTGTGGCGATGGCTTGTGCGACGAAACCGTGGTTCGAAAAGTCATCACCGAAGGGCCAAAACGCCTACAAGAATTAATCAATTGGGGCGCACAATTTGACAAAAATGCACAAGGCAATTTTGATTTAGGAAAAGAAGGCGGTCATTCACAAAGTCGAGTGGTACATCATAAAGACCAAACGGGTTTTGAAATTGAACGCGCTATCTTGCAACAAGTCTATTTAAAAGAAAATATCACGGTTCTTGACCATCATTTTGCTATCGATTTGATTGCAGAAGATAATTGTTGTTTGGGTGTTCAAGTTTTGAATCAAAAAGACAAAACTATTTTTCCTTGTTTTGCCGATTATACCTTGCTAGCCACTGGCGGCATAGGAAATGTATACGGACATACCACAAATCCCATTATTGCGACAGGCGACGGAATCGCAATGGCAAATCGTATTCACGCCACTATCACCGAAATGGAGTTTATTCAATTTCATCCCACAGCTTTATTTCATAATGCATCAGGAACTCAATTTTTGATTTCAGAAGCTGTTCGCGGTTTTGGCGCCTATCTACGCACCAAAAGCGGACGCCGTTTTATGGAAGATTATGACGAAAGAAATGAATTGGCTTCAAGAGATATTATTTCGCAGAGTATCGATTTTGAATTGAAAAAATCAGGAGATGCTTGTGTTTACCTAGATTGTACTCACTTGGATTTGGAAGCGTTTATCGCTCATTTCCCAATGATTTACAAACATTGTAAGAGCATTGGTATCGACATCACAAAAGATTGGATTCCTGTCGTGCCTGCTCAACATTATCTTTGTGGCGGAATTGTAGTCGATGCTAATGGTAAGACTTCTGTAGAACGTCTTTTTGCTTGCGGTGAATGCTCTAGAACGGGTTTGCACGGAGCCAACAGGTTAGCTTCTAACTCCCTGCTAGAGGCTTTGGTTTATTCCAATGCAATTTATGATTACCTTTCTGAAAACCCTGACCTAGAAGTAAGCAAAACATCCGTTTACTCCAAAACCTACAAAGACCGTTTGCCTTTGATTACGAACTCTGTGTTGAGTCAAATAAAAAGTGAATTGCAACTTTTGATGCGAAGCCACGCAGGAATCGTGAGAAACAATCACGATTTGATGAAAGCCAAAAAACAGTTAAAACATTGGCTAAAAGAACTCCTAGAACTCGAACAAAATTATCAAGGAAATATCGCTTTTTATGAATTGAAAAATCTGATTACCATAGGAATTCTCATTGTTCAGCATTCTATGTTACGAGAAGAAAATCGCGGTGGCTTTTTCAAAATCAAGTACTTAAGACGCTAATTTTTTGTTAACATTAAACCTTTTTCTTTAAACGTCATCTTATCAGTATAAATCAAAAAAACGAAAGTAAGATGAAAAAAGTAATTATGGCTGCCTTATTGGTAGTAAGTTTAAGCAGTGTGGCACAGCAAAGAAGAGAAAGACCCAATCGTGACCAAATGGAAAAATTGACTCCAGAACAACGTCAGGAGAAACATTTAAACAAATTGACTACGGATTTGAACTTGAATGCCAAACAACAAGAAGAAGTAAAAAAATTATTAGCAGAACAAAGCGCAAAAGCAGCCGAATTTAAAGCCAAAAGAGAAGCCAAAAAAGACGAACAATTACTGGCTTCTGCTAAAGAAAGAAAAGAAATGGCTCAAAAAATGAAAGCCGAAAAAGAAGCAAATGATGCCAAAATGAAGTCGATTTTAACCCCAGAACAATACACCAAATGGGAAAACGACCGTGAAATTAGAAAAGAAAAAATGCTCGAAAAAAGAGAAGAAAGAAGAAGACATAAAGGTGATTATTAATAAAAAAAGGGAGTTTCTACAGCAAGAAACTCCCTTTTTTGTTGTGCTACTATTTCTTAAAAAGTCTTCGATACTTTATCAATAGCTTGAATGGTCACATCTAAATCTTCATAAGTCAACGCATCGGTAATAAACCAAGTTTCATACGCCGATGGTGCAATGTAAATACCTTCTTGCAACAAACCGTGGAAGAATTTTTTAAAGGTTGCATTGTCGCCTTTAGCAGCCGATTGAAAATCGACTACAGGTTCTGCGTCAAAATGCACCGAAATCATAGAACCTACTCTATTGATGGTAAACACCACACCATTTGCAGTAAGTACTTTACGAATTCCTGCTTCTAAATAAGAAGTTTTATCTTCCAATCGTTGAAATACTGTTCTGTCGTTGTTTAACGATTCCAACATTGCCAATCCAGCCGCCATCGCTAACGGATTTCCTGATAAAGTTCCAGCTTGATACACGGGACCTAATGGTGCCAAGTAATTCATAATTTCTTCACGAGCAGCAAAAGCGCCTACTGGCAATCCACCACCAATTACTTTTCCAAAACAAACGATATCTGCTTGAATGCCGAATAATTCTTGAACACCACCTGCTGCCAAACGAAAGCCTGTCATTACCTCATCAAAAATCAATAAAATTCCGTTAGCAGAACACAACTCGCGTAAACCTTCTAAGAATCCTTTGAGTGGTGGTACACAACCCATATTTCCCGCAACGGGTTCTACAATAATGGCTGCAATTTCATTTGGATTAGCAGCAATCAAAGCGCTAACATTTTCTAAATCATTGTAACGAGCCAGCAAAGTATCTTTAGCTGTTCCTTCGGTTACACCTGGACTATTGGGTACTCCAAAAGTACTTAAGCCACTACCTGCTGCAATCAAAAACGAATCGGAATGACCGTGATAGCAACCTGCAAACTTGATGATTTTATCTCTTTTGGTAAAGCCACGCGCCAAACGAATGGCACTCATACAAGCTTCTGTCCCCGAATTCACAAAACGAATTTTATCGATATTCGGAACCATCGAAACCGCCAAAGCAGCAATTTTAGTTTCCAACTCTGTAGGCATTCCAAAAGAAGTACCTAATTTGGCACGCTCGGTTACAGCCTCCACAACGGGTTCGTAAGCGTGACCCAAAATCATAGGTCCCCAAGAATTAATGTAATCAATCAATCGGTTACCATCTTCATCATATAAATACGCGCCTTGCGCTCTTTTTACAAAAATTGGAGTGCCACCTACGGCTTTAAAAGCTCGTACTGGTGAATTTACGCCTCCTGGAATTACTTTTTCCGCTTCAGCAAAAAGCTGACTGCTTCTTTGGTATATCATATTTTTACTATTTATAAAGTATTTCTAATTCTAAAATATCAACGCCTATTTTACTTCACAATCAATTTTTGTCCAATCGAAATGGCGTTGTCAGTTAAGTTGTTTTTGCGTTGTAAATCTTCAACCAAAACATTGAATTTTTTGGAAATGGAATACAACGTATCGCCTTTTTGGACTTCATACAAAGTTCCATCACCGTTTACCCCTTGGTTATCTACTCGATTCGAAACGGGAGCATTCACCACACTTTTCCCTAAAACCTGACTATCGTACTGATGCAAATCATAGCGCTCAATGTAGGCAATCAGTTTTTCAGGATAAAGTGGGTCGGTAGCGTATCCAGCGGCTCGCAATCCCATAGCCCAAGCCACATAATCTCCTTTGGCTAATGAAAAAAGAGAGGCATATCGCTTTTTGGTTGTCAAAAATTTAGAGTGGTCTTTATACGAACCTGCGGGGTCTTCGTACTTGCGGAAACATTCTTTTTCTGAATCATCATCTTGGTGTACAACTTCTCCTTCCCAATCATTATGACATTTGATACCAAAATGATTATTGGAATTGACTGCTAGACTACTTTTCCCAGCACCCGATTCTAAGATTCCTTGTGCCAAAATTATACTCGCAGGAATGCCGAAATTTTTCATATTGCTCATCGCAATTCCTTTGTATTGTTCTATGTACTGATTGACTACCTCTAATCTTTTAGTGGCAACACCATTAGCAGATGGCGTCTTGGTATAAACGACTGTTTTCTTAGCAGGAGTTGTGCTTTTTTTATAGGTTTGAGTAACCGGTTTAGTACTGTTACAGCTTACCAAAAACAGCAATACCATCAGGCAGAAAATTTGTTTTATCATAGTACTAAAATCGGTTTGTTTTGTTTTTCTAATTTGGCATTCATCCCCGCAATTCCTTGGAGTCCACCGGTGTGAATCATCAGAATTTTGGATTTTGGTGGAAAATAGTTGCGCTGGATTAAATCCATAACGCCAAAAACCATTTTTCCAGTATAAATTGGGTCTAACGGAATACCCGTTTGCGCATAAAACCAATTCATCCATTCGATAAATTCGGTGGTTACTTTGCCATAACCTCCAAAATGATAATCAGTGATTAATTCCCAATTTTTATTGTTGACAAATTTATGAATTTCATTTTGTAAAAAATCCCCTTTTAACGCCGGAAATCCCAAAACTTTTTGATGTGGCAAAGCACTGTTAATGAGTCCCGAAATGGTTCCTCCCGTTCCCACGGCGCTACAAACAAAATCAAAATGAGCATCAAACTCCGTTAGAATTTCTTCACAGCCTTTGACGGCCAAATCATTCGTACCACCTTCGGGAACTAGATAAAAAGACCCGAATTTTACTTGCAATTGTTCAATAAAAGCAGTCTCTGTTTTATGACGATAGGCTTCACGAGTGACAAATTCAAAACGCATTCCGCATTCTTGGGCAAAAGACAAAGTAGGATTTTCCGAAATTTTATCGCGTAATTCATCCCCCCGAATCACTCCAATAGTTTCAAAACCTTGCTCTTTTCCGGCATAGGCCACAGCAGCGATATGATTGGAAAAAGCGCCACCAAAAGTGAGCAAAACCGACTGATTTTCAGCTTTGGCTTGCAATATATTGTATTTAAGTTTTCGGAATTTATTGCCTGAGACAAAAGGATGAAGTAAATCCTCTCTTTTTATCTCAAGAGTAATTCCTTTGGGCAAGTCGTATGTTATTTTTTGATTCAAAGTGTATAGCTTTTATAAAATTAACCACAAGGTTTGCAAAGATTTACGCAAAGTTCACTAAGCTTTGCGGTCATTGCGCTTTCTTTGCGAACCTTGCGGTTAAATAGGCTTTTAATTTCTTTTTGTGTGCAAATAGTTTAAAAAACTAAAATACTTTCTAGTTTCAAGATACTCCAAATTGGATTCGTTGGCATAAGCTTCGCGTTCAAAACTCAGGTTTCGATACGCCAAATTTTTATCTTTGTAATGGTACCATCTTAGCAAAAACTCTAGGCTGTACCAAATAAAAAAAGGGACAATCAGCAATTCGAGTTGTTGTCGTAAATGTATTTTTTCGTGATTGAGGAAAATGCGATTCTCTTTGTATCCTGCTTTTTTAAGGAACACAAACGGAAAAGCAGCGAAACCACTATATCCTTTTGGAATTAAATATTTAGCAACAATAAGAATCATTTCGCTTTAAAATTTATAGATTTGCAACTGTTACACCCTTTTATTTAAGGAAAACACGATTCGTTCTAGAAGCACGAACATTCCCAAAAAACAAGTCGCTTATGTTAGAGCAAAGTAATGAAAATAAATTAATCGAGGGTGAAGATTTTTACTTTACTCCCGAAGGCTATAAATGTTTTACCGAAAAACACCATCTAAAAAGAGGGTATTGTTGCAAAAGCGGTTGCCGCCATTGTCCCTATGGCTATGATAAGAAAACGGGAGGGTTTAAGAAGACAGAGAGAAGTTAGAGGTTAGAAGTTAGAAATTAGAAGTTGGAGGTTAGGAAATTGAAGGCAGATTGAAGAAGGCGGAAATTAGTGATCAGTGCTCAGTCCCGAGGCTTCGGGATTAGTGTTCAGATTTAGGGTGGTAAAAGCAGAAAGCACAAAAAACAAAAGATTCGCGTTTCCAATGCAGCTGCTACTCCCCTCTTCAGAGGGGCTGGGGGTGTGTTTCTTTGGTGATGAAAGTAGAGAGCGAATTATTTAGACTTACCAAAGATTAATAGCCTCGATGAAATGATTGAATTCAAAATATAAAAAACGCTAAGAAATGGATGTCCTTTCTTTACAATACAGAATCAAAATATACAAGTCCTACCATCGGTCGGATATTAGGTATCCTTAGTCGGTTTTTTCCAACTGGAGGGTGAGAAAATAGTCCTAAGTAATTTAGGAAGCCATAAGTCCTTGGCCTACGGACTGCGAGAGGGATAGGAACTGGCTACCGAAGTAGCGTGGATAGCCCGACCGCAATACCGCAAGTGGCCGCATCACGACAACGCTTCATAGGCCACTTGGGGTATTGGGGTCTCGCCCAAATCTTACTAAAAAGTATCGCTATTATTTTATTTTCGATTGTAAAAACAAAAAAAGATGACATTTAAAGAACAAATCCAACAAGGAATTCCTGATATTTTACCACAACCTAAGCCGTATGATGCTGCTATAAATCACGCGCCGAAGCGCAAAGAGATTTTGACAGCTGAAGAAAAAAAATTGGCGTTGCGAAATGCATTGCGTTATTTTGACCCGAAACATCATTCGGAATTAGCCCCTGAATTCTCGCAAGAATTAGAGCAATACGGGCGTATTTATATGTACCGTTTTCGCCCTGATTACAAAATGTACGCGCGTCCGATTGACGAATATCCGGGAAAAAGCGAGCAAGCAAAAGCCATTATGTTGATGATTCAAAACAATTTGGATTATGCCGTGGCTCAACATCCACACGAGTTGATTACGTATGGCGGAAATGGTGCGGTGTTTCAAAATTGGGCACAATACCTTTTGACGATGCAATACTTATCGGAAATGACCGACGAGCAAACGTTGACAATGTATTCTGGCCACCCGATGGGATTGTTTCCGTCGCATAAAGAGGCGCCGAGAGTGGTGGTGACGAATGGTATGGTGATTCCGAATTATTCGACACCAGACGATTGGGAAAAAATGAATGCCTTGGGCGTTTCGCAATACGGACAAATGACGGCTGGAAGTTATATGTACATTGGTCCACAAGGTATTGTGCACGGCACAACCATCACGGTTTTGAATGGTTTTAGAAAAATAAAAAAGAATCCGAAAGGCGGTTTATTTGTAACTTCTGGATTGGGCGGCATGAGCGGCGCGCAACCCAAAGCGGGAAATATTGCGGGTTGTATCACCGTTTGCGCCGAAGTGAATCCAAAAATTATCCACATTCGTCACAGCCAAGGTTGGATTAACGAAGTGATTGAAGATTTAGACGCTTTAGTGCAACGTGTAGCCTTGGCAAAAACCAACAACGAAACCGTTTCTATTGCGTATTTGGGTAATGTCGTAGACGTTTGGGAACGTTTTGACCAAGAAAATGTGCATATCGATTTGGGTTCTGACCAAACTTCATTGCATAATCCGTGGGCTGGCGGGTATTATCCAGCGGGCATTTCGTTTGAGGAAGCCAATGAAATGATGGCCAACCAACCAGAACTTTTTAAAGAAAAAGTGCAAGAAACTTTGCGTCGTCACGCAGCGGCAATCAACAAACATACCGCAAAAGGCACGTATTTCTTTGATTACGGCAACGCCTTTTTGCTAGAAGCCTCAAGAGCGGGAGCCGATGTGATGGCCGAAAATCCAACGCTTGGTAGAGAATTCAAATACCCTTCGTACGTGCAAGATATTATGGGACCGATGTGTTTTGATTATGGATTTGGTCCTTTCCGTTGGGTTTGTACCTCAGGGAAACCAGAAGATTTGGCCAAAACAGATGCTATTGCTTGCGAAGTTTTAGAAAAAATAATGGAAACCTCTCCTGAAGAAATTCAGCAACAAATGCAGGATAACATTCAGTGGATTAAAGGTGCTCAAGAAAATAAATTAGTGGTAGGTTCACAAGCGCGAATTTTATATGCCGATGCCGAAGGACGTACTAAAATCGCCGAAGCATTTAACCAAGCTATTGCCAAAGGCGAAATAGGCTATGTAGTTTTAGGCCGTGACCACCACGATGTTTCGGGAACCGATTCGCCTTATCGAGAAACGTCGAATATCTATGACGGTTCAAGATTTACCGCTGATATGGCCATTCATAATGTGATTGGCGATAGTTTCCGTGGTGCAACTTGGGTATCTATCCACAACGGCGGCGGTGTGGGCTGGGGAGAAGTTATTAATGGCGGCTTTGGTATGGTTCTTGATGGTTCTAAAGAAGCTTCTAAACGTTTGGCATCAATGTTGTTTTGGGATGTCAACAACGGAATTTCTCGCAGAAGCTGGGCGCGTAACGAAGGAGCGATTTTTGCCATCAAACGTGCTATGGAAGTAGAACCTTTACTAAAAGTGACGCTTCCGAATGCTGTTGAAGATTATTTGCTATAACACAGGATTTCCTTTGAAATCTTCATAACAAATCTGTTTTTTGAAAGATTTTTGTAGTGATAATCTAATGTAAAAAAACTAACTTGAACTGAAAACAGCTTATTTTACAGCATAATTAGAAAATATAACTGATAATAACTTAAACAATATCCATATGAAACCTATATCATTATTTGCCTTAGTGCTAGTTGTTTTTTTTAGTTCTTGTAGTTCCGTTAGAGTGTATTCGGATTACGATAAGAATGTAGATTTTACTCCCTACAAAACCTATGCGTATTACAAACCAGGCATTGACAAAGTAGAGATTTCTGATTTGGACAAAAAACGTATTTTGAGAGCCATTGACCAACAAATGACTGCCAAAGGATTTACCAAAAGCGAAACGCCTGATTTGTTAATCAATATTTTTACCAAATCAAGAGAGGAAGTTAATGTGAACCAATTCAACGCTGGCTGGGGTTACGGCTGGGGCTGGGGTTGGAACCCTTGGATGATGGGTATGGGTAACCAAACCACCGTTTCCACCTCTACCGAAGGTACCTTGTTTATCGACCTCATCGATGCTAAAAAGAAAGAAATGATTTGGCAAGGTGAAGGTATTGGAACCTTAACTAAAAACACGGACAAAAAAGACGAAGTAGTTGCTGAATTTGTTGGAAAAATTTTAGCACAATATCCTCCTGTGAAAAAATAAATTGTGGTGCATACCTTATTTGTTTATATTTGCGGTATCCCATTTTTTATATGAAAAACAATAACACCATTATTAGCAGCATTTCAATTATCATTCGATGAGAATGTGAGGCGCTGTATAGTATTAACAATAACAATATAGAACCTCCCAATTGGGAGGTTTTTTTTTAGATATGACACAAAACACTAGTAGTAGTATTATTAACATCATTATTATTCGTCTTTATTGACGAGTCAGGATGTTATGCATAAGTATGAAACCTTTCTCGTCACTTGAGAAAGGTTTTTTTTTGAATAAAAATGAACCATAATAACAATGAAAGAAAAAATAACCCTCACGCTGTTTTGCGAAAAAGAAGCAACGCTAATCAGTAAAATTGTCCTTATATTCACTCGGAAAAAGCTACAAATCGACCATTTTTGGGTTGACATTTGTGAGCACACTTCACTATACAAAATCAGCATTGGTTATTGGGATGACGAAACGAATAGCAAAACCATAGTGGCTATTTTGGAACGAATCATCGAGGTTTTTTGTTGTTACACCCAAAATGAAAAGGAACTAGAAACCCATCAAATCCTACTTTTTAAAATTCCTATAATTCATAAAAAACAAATTACACGATTTCCTATTTCTTACTTATTTCAAGAAAAAGAGCATTGGATTTGCTGTGGCAAAATAGCCAATGAGCACTTTTACACCTTACAAAACACCCTAACACAATCAACATTACAATTCAATTAAAATAAAAAAAATGAACTTATTTCAATCCATACAACAAGCGCAACAAGAATTAGCCAACGTAGTTCCAGCTACTCCTTTAACTGAAAACCTCAATCTTTCAGAAGAATTTGGAGCTACTATTTTACTTAAAAGAGAAGACCTTCAAGTGGTGCGTTCTTATAAAATTAGAGGCGCATACAACAAAATAAAATCCTTAACCGAAAGCGAAAAAACAAACGGTATAGTGTGCGCCAGTGCTGGCAATCACGCACAAGGCGTCGCGTATTCTTGTCATCTTTTACAAATACAAGGCAAAATCTATATGCCCAAAACCACGCCCAATCAAAAAGTAAAGCAAGTACAGCTCTTTGGTAAAAAATGGGTCGAAATTGTTTTAACAGGTGACACCTTTGATGATGCCTATGCCAAAGCAGTTGCCGACGCCAAGGACAACCAAAAAGCATTCATCCATCCCTTTGACGACGAGAAAGTCATTGCGGGACAAGGTACAGTAGGACTCGAAATTGTCGAACAATACCAACAACCCATCGATTATGTTTTTGTTCCCATAGGAGGTGGCGGATTAGCCTCTGGCCTATCCACGGTTTTTAAACACCTTAGCCCAAATACCAAAATCATTGGTGTTGAACCGCAAGGTGCTCCTTCGATGAAAACATCGATTGCTAATCAAGCCAATACACCTTTAGACACTATAGACAAGTTTGTAGACGGCGCGGCAGTAAAACAAGTGGGAAACCAAACGTTTGCCATTTGCCAAAAAAACTTAGACGATATCATCTTGGTTCCCGAAGGAAAAGTGTGCACTACTATTCTGCGTTTGTACAACGAAGAGGCGATGGTTGTAGAACCTGCAGGCGCTTTGACCATTGCAGCGTTGGATTTTTACAAAGACCAAATCAAAGGAAAAACTGTGGTTTGCGTGGTAAGCGGCAGCAACAACGACATAGAGCGCACCGCCGAAATCAAGGAACGCTCTTTACTTTATGAAGGATTAATGCATTATTTTATGATACAATTTCCGCAACGCCCCGGAGCGCTTAAAGAATTTGTCAATGCCATTTTAGGACCAGACGATGACATCACCTACTTCCAATTTGCCAAAAAGAACAGTCGAGAAGTAGGCTCTGTGGTAGTTGGTTTAGAAGTGAAAAATCCAAACGACATTTTATCAATCAAAGACAATATGAAAAAAATGGGGTTCGAATACCAATACCTCAACAACAAACAAGATTTATTCACACAATTAATTGATTAAAAAAAGGCTGCCCAATAATGGCAGCCTTAAAAACCTTTTTCAACAAAATC